>FZPS01000229.1_pt267 | contig 10681 bp, 11 predicted proteins | sample 1817821 | NCBI WGS metagenome assembly FZPS01 (sample SAMEA104158645, study PRJEB21678) | metagenome | place: Germany | collected 2015-04-21 | reverse complement strand
GCGCGATCTTCCGCTCGGCTGCGGCGCTGGACGTTGATGCGGTGCTGGTCTCGCCATCTTGCGCGGACCCGCTGTATCGGAGGTCTGTGCGCGTGTCCATGGGCACCGTGTTTCAGCTTCCGTGGATGCGGCTGGAAAAGTGGCCCGATGTTGAAGCGCTACACGAGCACGGATTCCACGTTGCCGCGCTAGCGCTTGGCGAAAACACTATTTCCTTAGATGATTTCTCGAAGAAACTTGATGAGAATCCGCAGACCAAAGTCGCCTGGGTTCTAGGAGCTGAAGGTTACGGCTTGAAACCGTGGACGCTTAGGGCTGTTGACAGTTGCGTCATGATCCCCATGGGACACGGGGTCGATTCTCTAAACGTCGCGGCTGCCGGCGCTGTTGCCTTCTGGGCGTCTCGAAAGCGACACTGATGCGCGAAGGGCAATGCCGGTTGCGGCTGTCGTTTTCCGACGATTCAAGGTTGTAGCCGGCTTAGGATTCCAAGCGTTCCACAATGATTTGGTCGATGACGCGGATCGTGTCTTCCCAGCCAGTAACCGGGATCGTTTCGAACCCTGCAGCTTTAACGGGATAATCATTTCCTTGTGGATCTAAGCGGTCACCAACGAAAATGATTTGGTCCTTGGTGAATCCGGTTTGCTCCATGATCCGTTCCATGCCGTAAGCCTTGTCGACGCCCTTCTTTGTAATATCGACGGAGGTCGATCCACCGGACCTAACCTCCAGGTCTGGCAACATGGGAGCTACGGCGTCTCGTAGGGCACTCTTTTTCTCTCCCGTTGGGTCCCACGCGCGTTTGTCTTCCAGTTTTGCTTCTTGTCCGAGGGCGGAGTAGGTAATTTGACTGCCGCGGTCTTCAATAATTTCTCCGGCTGGATTTTCAACCCAAAAGCCTAGGTCGCGAGACGCCGATTCTAGTGCTTCCATTGCGCGACGTTTGGTGTCCTCATCCAGATCGTAGGAGTACTGTGTCCTCCAGTCGCCGTCCCTGTGCAGGTAGTAGCGCGTGCCGCACGTGGGCATCAGGTGCATTTGCTTGAGTGCTTCATCCGTTACGTGCAGATTGGCAAGCAACTGGAGGTGGAACTGTTCGATCGTTCCACCGGAGATAACTAGGACTTCAACATGCTCTAGCAGTCTTTGCAACGCTTCATTCACCGGATCTGGTAGTGGTGACTTTGAAGGGGCCAAAGTGTCGTCAAGATCGAACGCGACTAGAGCTATGGACACGGAAACTCCTAGAACATGAGGGGATGCAAAAATGGTGGCGGGATCCCACGTGGGATCCCGCCACCATTTTACTAAAAGGCCTGACAACTAATCTGTCATTGCGCCTGTCGGCTCACCTTCGACCTCGGGTGCTGGGGTGTCGAAGCGTTGCAGAGCAACGATCGATGCAACTAGTCCACCCCAAACGACGAGGATTGTGAAAACCATCAGGATTAGTGCTGCGGGTTCCATCTCTTACTCCTCCTCTCCCTTAAAGCGAAGTACGGTTTCCTGCGGGACTGTGGTGTTCCACGGTACCTTCGACAGGATCAGGGCGCCGATAACTGCTACTGCGATGGTGCCCCAACCGAAGACCAGGACATTAGCTGATCCTGCGGTCCAGTCACCGTAACCTTCAGTTACGTATCCGATAATCGCTTGGAACAGCATCACTGCAAGTAGTGCGGGGACGACGAGTCCAACCAGCCAGTCCCAAGCCGCAGGGACCTTTACTGCAGATGACATGTTTAGGTGGTTGCGTAGGGCACGGATCTTTGGAACCGAGAAGTAAGCAAGCAGTGCCATGACGATCGCGGAGAATACAACACCAACGTTGTTGATGAAGGCGTCAACTACGTCCAGGGTGTTTAGACCCGTGGTGGTCGCAAACAGGACGATCGACACGATTGCGGCTGCAGATCCGACGACGACCGCGGCCTTGCGAGCATTGAATCCGAACTTGTCCTGGAACGCGCCAGATACAACCTGGAGTAGGGACAGTAGCGATGTAATACCAGCGAGCACCAGCGATCCGAAGAACAGAACGCCAAACAGGGGCCCACCCGGCATCTGGTTAATGATCGCGGGGAACGTCATGAAGGACAGGCCGACACCGGTAATGCCTTCAATCTCGTTAACTCCCACGCCTCGTTCAGCTGCCATGAATCCAAGCGTTGAGAACACGCCGATACCAGCGAGGATTTCGAATGAAGAGTTCGCAAAGCCTGCAACGAGGCCGGTTCCGGTCAGGTTGAACTTGCGCGGCAGGTAGGAGGCGTATGTAAGCATGATGCCGAACGCGATTGACATTGAGAAGAAGATCTGGCTAAACGCTGCAAGCCAAACGTTTGCGTCAAAGAGGGCGCCCCACTCCGGCTTGAAGAATGCGTTCAACCCTTCAACTGCACCAGGCAGGAACAGTGCGCGACCAACCATGAAGATGAACAGGACGGCAAGAAGCGGAAGGAAGATCTTATTAGCCTTCTCAACACCGCGCGAAATACCGCGAGCGAGGACAACAAGCACAAACACCCACAGGATTGCTAGTGGAATGAGTACGTTCCACACCGGCGTGAAGCTAATCAAGTCACCGGATACGTGCAGGAAGTCGTTCACGAAGAACGCGGTGGTGTCATCTCCCCATGCGAGTTTGACGGAGTAGATCGTGTACATCATCGCCCACGCAACGATTGCTGCGTAGTACACGGTAATGATGAAAGACACCATGACTTGGAACCAGCCCAGGCTTTCCGCCTTCTTATTTAGGCGACGGAAGCTAAGTGGGGCTGAACCGCGGTACTTGTGGCCCAGTGCGTAATCAAGAAATAGCACGGGAACACCCACGAAGAGTAGCGCAACCAGGTAGGGCAGAATGAATGCGCCTCCACCGTTTGTGTAGGCGACACCTGGGAAACGCCAAATGTTACCCAGGCCGATGGCCGATCCAATTGCGGCCATCAGGAAGCCATATTGGCCTGTCCAGGTATCACGTATTGCGCGATTTGTCCCGGTAGATCCTGAATTACTAGACATTTGATCTCCTTGAGTTAGATGAGATAAAGAAAATGTACTCCCAAACAGGCGTTTTTCAACTGTCCGTCTCTCAGTGTGAACATTGGACCTGTTTTCTGTGATGGTTCACACTAGATAGAGTTGATAGACGTGACTTTCACGTAACCCATTGATACAGAAAGGAATTTTTCTTATGGCAACACCTCACATTGGCGCTGAGCCAGGCGATTTCGCTCCCGCAGTCCTTATGCCGGGTGACCCGAAACGAGCTGAGAGGATCGCCCACCTCCTCATGGACGATGCTCGCCTCGTCACGGATGTGCGCGGCATGCTTGGCTTTACCGGAACGGTGGACGGCAAACCACTCTCCGTGATGGGTTCGGGCATGGGCCAGCCTTCAGCAACCATTTACGTGACGGAGCTTTTCCAGCAGTTCGGTGTAGAACGCGTCATTCGAGTCGGTACCTGTGGCGGTATCTCTCGTGATGTTTCCGTTGGCGACGTCGTTGTCGCCCTCGGTGCTCACACTGATTCAGCGATGAATACTTTCCGCCTCCCCGGTATCCACTTCTCTGCAGTAGCTTCATACGACCTAGTCCGCGCCGCCGTTGACGCGGCAGCGCCGGAAGATAATGTGCACGTCGGGACGATCATTTCTCGCGACCATTTCTACCTCGCACCCGAAGGCCAGACCGAACGCCTAGCCGACTACGGTGTACTCGGTGTCGAGATGGAGGCCGCAGCCATGTATGGGGCTGCCGCACAGTTCGGTAAGCAGGCGCTCACTGTCCTCACCGTTTCCGATCACCTGCTAGACGGTTCTCAGGACATGACCGCTGAAGAACGCGAAACCAAGTTCCAAGGAGCCCTAAAGCTCGCGGTTGCCGCAGCCTTCGCAGAGTAAGCCAGCGATTCTTCATCGAAATGGGCTTGGGAGAGTAACCTCTTCCAATCCCATTTTTGCTGTCACGCTTGAACAAATTGCACACCGCACCCTAACCGCCGGCACACAGTGTCCAAACATGTGACGCGGAGCATCAAAAGCCCCGCCCCAGCGCAACCTAACGTCAGAGAATTTAGAGCACTCGCGCTCCCAAATCGTTCAGCTCCCGCCGAAGCTTTTTCCACTGCGGCAACGTAGCATCCATGCGCGAATAAAACTCCTTACCGTGGCCACCTACCCACAGGTGTGTCATTTCATGTACGAGGACGTAGATAAGGAACTGTTCAGGCAAGAACACCAGCTGGCTGTTGAGGTTGATCACCGAGCGACTTCGGTTGCAGCTCCCCCACCGGCTCGTCATTTTCTTGACCGTTACGTGCCGGGGTGTGCGACCAATGACCGGACCCCAATCCTCGATTAGTTCCCAGACGCGCCCTCGTAAATGATCCTTTAGAACCCGGCGGACTTCTTCATCTATTTTTCGCCCGGGAATTAAGACGTACGGAGCTTTAATGACCGGCTTACGAATAGCGGGATCGACGCGAACCGTGAAGGTCGAGCCGAAGATGGGAAACGCTAAGCCATCGCTGAATTCATAAGGGGCGATGCGCTGCGCGGCTGCCTGCGCAACGGTTCTTTGCTGCTGAAGAATCCAATCGCGCTGTTTCCTCACGACCTTGGCGACATGCGCGTCAGTTGCCTGAAACGGCGCAGAAACGGTCACTTCCCCATCGGGAGGTAAAACGCGCAGGTAAATATTTTTCATGCGCTTGCGCGTCACGCGGACCGTAAACGAATCCACCATGAGTTCGGAAACTACTTGGCGCATTACCTCTCCCTGAAAGTTCCAAGTAAGCACTATAGAACTCTGTTAGCCCAACTACCACGTTAGAGGCGACATAAAGGGCGCGACATCCGTACACCGCGACAAGACAAGCCCCCACTGAAACCTCGCACATTTCCACCGCGCTCACGAACGCGTTTTGTCCACAGCCTGCACCCCGCCGGCAGATCGACTTCAAGCCGGTCGATTACGTTGGCCTGGAAAGGAGTGGTCACTATGACAACAATTCCCGCATGGGCGGACGTAAACGAGGAAACCCGAAAGTACTTCGAACAGGAATGGGGCAAGCCACCAACCTCTGACGATCAGGTATTTGAAATGTTGAGCCTGCTAACTTTCCAGGCCGGCCTAACCTGGGCAACCGTCCTCGCAAAAAGAGAAGGACTGCGAAAAGCGTTCCACAGCTTCCAAATTTCACAAGTCGCAAAAATGACCGACGAGGACGTGGCTCGATTGAAGAATGGCGAATGCCCGATCAAGAATGAGCGGAAGATCCGAGCGGTGATCAATAACGCAAAGGCACTGATGGCCTACACAGCTACACTTCCAGGCCCCGAAAGAAAGGACGCTTTCATGAAGGTCTTGAAGAATTCGCAGGGTACTGGTCCCGACACGTGGCCGACGTATGGAGAGGAACAGCTCAGACTGCTAACTCAGTTCTTTTCAGATTGGAACTTTACCTTCACCGGCCCGAAGGTCAGTCGCTCACTAGTTGAGTCTTTCGGCCTTTCTCTACCCTGGTTAGAAGAAAAATAGTCCCCAACTTGTTATCCTTGTCGCTAATTCTGCCCCAAAAGCGCTCAGCTCCCGGTCAAATGTCTGACTGCGCTCATCATTTTGCTAAATTCAACATTTGAGACAACCAAATAACCACCACGGGTAGTTTAGTAACGCCTCGACGGACATCCCATACCAACAAGGAAGCAGAACCGTGATCCACTCCCAAGATTCACACTACGCAGTTGCCGCGTCGATCATCACTGACGGTCCCACCTCTAGAACCGACCTGGCTAACAAGCTGAACCTGTCAGCTCCAACCCTTACCAGGATTACGAAGAAGTGGATTGCAGCTAACTTTATTCACGAGGCATCACGGGTCCAACCGGCGTCTGGCCGAGGACGTCCTACAGTCATGCTCGACATTAACAAGAAGGGGCATGCATTTATCGGCGTAGCTGTCGAACGCAACGTCGTCAGCACCGTGATTATCAACACCGGCGCAGAAGTCCTATTCAAATGCGAAAACGAGCTTCCAAGCAACCAGCTGCACGATGTGGTCGGCCAGATCGTAGCCTGCATCAACTCTGTTGAAGATCAGGCTCGCGAAGCCAGTTTTGACACCTCACTAATTCGCGGAATCAGCGTGAGCATTCAAGGCCGCGTCAAAGACCGCTCCGTGGTTGTCAACTCCCGCTACCTGCAGTGGCGAGACATTGACCTGCGCGCAGAACTTCAAGACAAGCTGGAACATCCCGTGACGATCGTGAACAACTCCCACGCTATGACGATGTGGGAGCGATTCTACGAGGTTGGCCGAGACACAGACACGTTCGCAATGCTTTCAGTGGGAGAAAATATTGAGCACGGCCTTGTTTACAATCGCCAAATCGTAGCGACACCAGACCAGGGTGTCGGATACCTTGATCACCTCCCCCTGCCCAATTCCGATCGTGTCTGCTACATGGGCCACGTCGGATGTGTCAGTGCCGGCCTATCGTTGGACGCCCTCATGGACGCCGTCCACTCCCTGAACAACCACGATGCCCAAAACACCCGAAATCTAGATGACGTACTAACTATTTATCGGGCTGGAAACACCCTCGTAGCACCTATCGTCGATGATTTTGTGTACACGCTTGGCGTGCTAACGACAGCCCTATCCGGCATCGCAATGACCAACACTGTAGCGATTAACGGAACCTCCGTAACCGCTATTCGGTCAGCCTGGGATCATTTCAAGCGCGGCCTCAGAACTTTCCGCGACCCGGATTTGGAAGACCTGAAGATCGAAATTCGCGACACAGCCACTACTGATAGGGCCCTCGCAGCCGCTATTCCAGCGATAGAAGTTTGGATGAGCAAAGTATCCGCATGAGTATCCTCTAGCGAGTATGGTTATTGTGAAATAGAGCACATTGCGACCCAATAGCCGGTCAATATTGCAATAATCATATACGAATACATGTACGACAGGTTTGGCGGGGCAATCCCGTCGCCCACAGAGTAGTGAGGATATATCGTGCAATTTCACCATTACGGCTACGTCTCCGAAAACCCTCGAGTAAAGGCGCCTGAGGGCCTGGGGGTCGATCGTTCTCCGGAACTGCCCGATGAACTAGACGTTCTAGTCATTGGAGCTGGCCCGGCAGGAATGCTGATGGCTGCACAGATGTCGGTGTTCCCCGAGATTCGTACCGCAGTTATTGATCGTCGTGCAGGTCGCCTTCCGCTTGGTCACGCGGACGGCATCCAGGCACGCTCGGTCGAAACCTTCCAAGCATTCGGTTTTGCGCCTGAAATTACTGCTGAGGCCTACCGCATTACAGAAACTGCATTCTGGAAGCAGGATCCCAAGAACCCGGATCACATCGTCCTTGACAATGTCACTGAAGACGATCCGCACAGGATTTCCGAGTTCCCCCACCTAATCGTTAACCAGGCTCGCGTCCTCGATTACTTCCGCGAGTTTGCATACAACTCCCCTTCACGCCTAGTGCCTAACTGGGGTTGGGACTTCGTTGACCTTGAGGTCAACTACGACGACGAATACCCCGTCAAGTGTCGCCTGGTTGGAACCGCTGGCGAACAGGAAGGCGTTGAGCGCGTAGTTTCAGCCAAGTACGTCCTCGGTGCTGATGGTGCACACTCCCGCGTTCGTAAGTCGATTGGCGCACAGCACCTGGGCAAAGTTCAGTACCAGGCATGGGGTGTAATGGACGTCCTCGCGGATTCAGACTTCCCAGATATCCGCCGCAAGTCGATCATCCAGTCCAAGCACGGTTCGATCCTCCACATTCCGCGTGAAGGTGGATACCTGTTCCGCTCCTACGTTGACCTGGGCCTGATCGACGAGGACGACAACCACGAGATTCGCAAGACCCCGATCGAAGAGATCATTCGTCGCATGAACGAGATCATCTCGCCATACTCGATCGACGTGAAGAACGTTGCATGGTGGTCCGTATACGAGGTCGGCCACCGCGTAACCGACCGCTTTGACGAGATTCCAGTCGAAGAAGCTGGAACTCGTGACCCGCACGTCTTCATTTCTGGCGATGCTTGCCACACGCACTCTGCAAAGGCTGGCCAGGGTATGAACGTGTCCATGCAGGACGCATTCAACCTGGGTTGGAAGGTCGCTCACGTGCTACGCGGTCTGGCTCCGGCTTCGATCCTGCGGACCTACACGGAAGAGCGCCAGGTTATTGCTCAGAACCTGATCGACTTTGACTCCGAATGGTCCGCTCGTGTTGCCGGCACCTACAAGGGCCCCGGCGCCGACATTCCGATCGAAGAGTTCTACGTTGAGGGCGGCGAGTTCTCCAACGGATTCCGCACCGAATACCCGCCGGCACTTCTGGTTGGTGAGCCCACCTACCAGGACCTCGCAAAGGGCTTCCCGATGGGCAAGCGCTTCAAGTCCTCTGAAGTTGTGCGCCGCTCGGATGCAAACCCGGTACACCTGGGCCACCTGCACGAAGCTGACGGCCGCTGGCGCATCTACGTGTTCGCGGATTCAGCGAAGTGCTCCGACCAGGATTCCAAGGTTGCACAGTGGGCGAAGTGGATGGATGAGTCTGCAGACTCCCCCGTCAACAAGTTCACCCCGGAGGGCAAGGATCGCGACTTCCTGTTTGACATCAAGGTCATTTACCAGCAGGATCACCGCGAGATCAACCCGAACGACGTGCCCAAGATCTTCAAGCCGGACACGGGTCCGTTCCAGCTTGAAAACAAGGAAAAGGTCTTCGGCAAGCTTCCGAAGGGCCTGTGGACCGGCTTCGACATGCCTGACACGGACATTTGGGAAGAGCGCGAGCTCGCTGAGGACGGCGTCGTAGTTGTCGTCCGTCCCGACATGTATGTCGCCCACATTCTGCCACTAGACAAGCCTGAAGAGCTCGGCGAGTTCTTCTCCAAGATCTACATCGAGCAGAAGTAGTCTCCAAAACAAATCTCTAGTCAAGAAAGTCCGGCCCCGAAATCTCGGGGCCGGACTTCTTTGGGTTTCAGTTCAAGACGGCTTCCTTACATGCGCTCGGCGCATGTCCTGGATGACGTGCGGAGGTTAGTACCGCCTGCTTGCTTGTGCTTCGTAGTAGAGCCTCGCGCGCTGACGGTTAATAACCACCAGCCAGATCAGACCGGCTACCATCATCACGAAACCGATTCCACCAACTACTGTTGCCCAAATGATGAAGACAACTGCAGATTTGGCAGCCGAGCCAATGATTGATACATCAACCACCGTTAGCGTGGCGGTGTCAGGTAGTCCTTCACATTGAACTTCGTATTTGCCTTCGTCGACACCAACAATGCTCATGACTGTGGACGTGGGCATGTAGTTAGAGTCGTCGTCATACACTTCACGTGCAAACTCATAGGACTGTCCGTCCCGCGTCAACGTGCACCTTGCGTCATTCGCTGGTGGCGTTATCTCAAGTGCGACGATGCCAGAAGTCTCTACGGAAACTTCAGCACCGTTTTGAATACTGGAGCGAGTCAAGCCAGAGTTAATGGTTTCCTCGATATTGGTGCCCTGATCGTAGATGAACCCTCCGATGAATACGAAGGGAGCGATCAAAAGCATCAGTACTAGGCCGATGATGGTTACGACGACGGCCGGCGTGCGGGTGGGTAGTTGGACTGGAACTGGGGGTTGGTTAGGCTGCGGCATTTGAGGTGCCGGAGGTTGGTTTGAGGTGGTCATGATTCCTCGTTTCATAGTTCGGATCTCTACACTTCTAAACTATGATTTTCGAGGAGTTTCGACTATCAGGTAACCCCCTGAAAGATCACTGATTAACCCCTGATGCAAATGTGCAAATACCCCTGATTAGCCCATTTTTCACCAAAATCGTTTACCGATTATTCAAAAACGAGTACTCAGCTAGTCACTAACAAACGTAAGGTCGCCGCGACCATCCGCGAACGTAAACATGATCCGCAGATCGTCACTGTTCTTTACTTCGCAACCAAGTTTCATGCCGGTATTTTGTCCCGGCCCAATCGGGTTGTCAGGCAACGTGATGGGTTCAGCTGTTCCGTATCCAAGAATAGTGGCCAGTTCGCCCTCGGAAATGATGCTGATCGTTATGTCCGCGGTTGAAAAAACTTCGCTGGTTTGATTATCGATGCTGATATCGAGTTCGATAGCTTCACCGCCGCCAGAAACGTTGTCGAGAGGAACAGGATCGTCGACGCTGAATGATAGCCCATCGGAAAAGGTGTAAGTATCCGTAATGGGAACCACCTGGGAGCTTGCACTGCCCTCCCCCGATCCTTGCAGTTCACCCAGTTTCGGGCCGTTTCCATTATTTTCCGCCGAGGACGTGGCTGGGACAGACTCTCGGTTTGATGCGTCCGGCTCTGCGTTTGAACAGCTTGATAAAGACATTACGAGGGCGCCCGCACAAACGCCGATCATTACGAGTTTCCCACCAAAGTGGAAGAATGACTTGACGTTTCGCATGGACGCCCTCGTGAAATTATGGACTGAGGCTTAGAGCTTTGCTAACGCATCTAGAGCGGCCTCGTAGTCCGGTTCGGTCTTGATTTCGTCGTTCAGAGCAACGTAGCGAACTACGCCCTCTTCGTCAACAATCATGATGGTACGGGCAAGTAGGCCGGCCATGGGGCTTTCCGCGAGCTTGACGCCGTATTCG
>FZPS01000045.1_pt60 | contig 10683 bp, 11 predicted proteins | sample 1817821 | NCBI WGS metagenome assembly FZPS01 (sample SAMEA104158645, study PRJEB21678) | metagenome | place: Germany | collected 2015-04-21 | reverse complement strand
TTTACCGGCATTTTTGAAGGCAGCAATTATCAAATAAGCGGTTTATCAATGAACTGGACCGCTATTAATCAACAATATGTGGGTGTGTTTTCAACGATTGGTTCAGGAGGAGTTGTTAGAAATCTCAAAATATTGCTAACAGATTCAATATTTGGTTATTCTTATGCTGGAGTTCTTGCAGGGCGAAATTATTCTGGCACAGTTTCAAATGTGCATGTAACAAATGGCGCGCCCGGAGAAAACATTGGTATTGTTCAGACGACTTATAGTGGTACTGGTTCAAGTGGTACTGTAGGTGGTATAGTTGCTACTAATCAAGGAGGAATCATCGAAAAATCTTCAAGCTGCATTTACAGCGTTAATGGTTTTTATGGTGCTGGTGGTATTGCTGGAAGCAATACATCAGGCGGTGTGATTGACCAATGCTGGTCATATAGCGGTATAAACAATACAGGTACATATGCATTAACTGCTGTCCGTGTTGGAGGAATTGTAGGGCATAATGCTGCTACGAATGTAAGTATGACGAATTGCATTGCAAAGCCTTTATATCCTATACGTGGAAACCAATATGTTGGCTCGCTCGTTGGATATGCAAGTAATACAACAATTACTAACTGCTATGGAGTTGAAAACGGAATGATTACGCCAAGCGGCGACAATCCGACAAATATAGGTGCCGCTATTGGAGGTCAAGGCAACACTGCGCCTACAGTAACAGGTTGCTATGTAGTATCAAGCAGAAGTGATAGCTTTTTCACGGTTTTCGCTAATGAAAGCCAGCTTATCGCGCAATCACCCTCATTCGGTTGGGATACGAATATTTGGATTATCGATGGTTCATCATTGCCAAGGTTAAGGAACAACCCGTTCCCGGCGTAATAAAAAGGGCGGCATTTGCCTGCCGCCCTCGCCTTATACATAAGACAAGCCGTTAAAAAAGCACTTAAATTGAATGTAAGGGGGTAAGTGGCAAACAATAGCTTTTTTCACAAAGTTATATAGCTGCAGATATATAGCAATGTGCTAAAAGCAGTTGTAAACCCACAAACTTCTTGCAGATATAAAATACTATTTTGAAAGTAGAAAAAGAACATGAAACGGACAAGCATTATTAAGGCGCTATCGCTTCTAATAGCGATAGCAATGGCACTTATGCCAATGGCAGGAATTAGCGCGCTGGCAAATGGAAACGAGTTTACAATTACCTATGAGTTCGACCCCGACTTCCCTGAGTTAGGCGAAACTCTTGACTTCCCGTACGAAAGGCAAACGGAAGATGGATTGCATTATGTAGTAGATATTGAAGATTTAATTGGAGGGCCATTACCTGAGGGTTACACCTTCCACTATTGGGTAGACTCTGACGACACTGCGTATTACCCTAGTTCTACCATCGATTATGACACTACCCTCACAGCTGTCGTTACCTACACTCCGCCAGAACCCGATACTATTACAGTTGATGTTTCCTTCTATGACACATGGAACGAAGAGACTATCACGGAATATGAGGTCGAAGTGCCTGCTGGCGGCACAGTAACTGCTGCTGATGTTGCAGATTATGCGCCGGAGTTCTGGGTATCTACAACGCAACAAGTAACTGATGTTGAGGAGTACGACAACATAACCTTTTACGGTTCAAGGTTGGCTCAACCCGATGGCGACGACTATGTAACATATACAAACGGAACACGCTATCAGGTAATCACAACGGTTACAGGCTTCCTAAAGATTGACGATACTTTGGCAGGCTTACAAGACAACTACTTGCAGTATAATGATTTGAACCTTACAGGCATAACTACAAACACTGTTTATGGCTTAGGAACATTTACATATGTATGCACCATTGGCGGCTATGGCGTAAACAGCTTAGAGTTCAGCGGAATATACGATGGCGGCATGCATGAGATAACAGGTTTTGGCGGTCAGCCTTGGGGTTCAAACGATACTTGCGTCGGATTGTTCAGTTACAATACAGGTACTATTAAAAACATTAACTTAACAATCGGAACACTGAAAGGCGCAGCAGAAGTTGGCGGTGTTGTTGGTTGGAATGCTGGTGCGATAGAAAATGTGCATGTCACAATCAACAACAGAATCGAAGCATACAGGTATGTAAACTATGGCATCAATGTATCCAGCGTTGGCGGAATATGTGGTGTCATGACAAGTCCCGGCTCAGTTGTAAATTGTAGTGTAAAATGTAATGGCACTGCTCTAATCAAGACATATCAAAACTATGGCGGTGGCGGCGGAATATGCGGCGTTGCATTGAGCAACACATCAATTAGCTTGAGCTGGTTTAACGGAAGATTGAATTCCGAGTATGCATATAGCTATGGCGGCAACTACATCGGCGGTATAGTTGGCTACCTGAATACAAACTCAACTGTTTCTAACTGCTGGGCATTCGTACAGGATATCCATGGCTATGACTATTTGGGTGGTATCGCTGGTTACAACAAGGGCACACTTACAGCTTGCTGGGCATATATCCTTGATGCTACAGGATATTATTCTGATAGCGCAGGAAGCATAGTAACATCTTGGGGTAACTTAGGCACAGTAACCTACTGCTATAAAGAAACTGCGGATGCTACAGGCGGTGAGGGCGTTGGTACTAACACCGTATTCGGCGGCACAACTCCTTTAGCAGGCTTCGATACAAGCATTTGGGAGTTTGAAGAAGGTTACTTCCCTGGCATCATGTCAAACCCCTCGCGTTAAGCAAAAAACCAGCAGTATTGGCTTTGTTGATTTAGTATAATTTTGTAGCAATCTGAGAGCCTTTTCGAGAGTAAGCCTTTACTAAATTCATATTAGGAGGAAACTTTCACCTCTTGCATTAGGCATATGCAAAGCAAAGTGGGAGAAATCCCACTTTTCGCTGTAAAGAATATGAGATTCACCTCTCAATTCCTTCTCCTGCTATTCATTATCACAAAAAACCTCAACAATGTTATAGCGCTTGCCAACGCTGCGACAACATAGGTTGTTGCCGCCGCTTTAAGCACCTTTCTGGCACCTTCCTCTTCGTAGTAATCAATGTAGCCGCTCTGCGACAGCATAGCTATCGCGCGTGCAGAGGCGTTGAACTCAACGGGCAACGTTACAAGCTGAAACAGCAGCACAGCCGAATAAAGTATTATGCCAACCCACATAAGATCTATGACGCCCATAAAAAAGCCTATGAAAACAAGCCAAGGCGCGATGCTTGAGCCAAAGCTCGCAACAGGTAATATGGTATTCCTTATGCGAATAGGAACATACCCCTCCTTGTACTGCATAACATGACCTATTTCGTGCGCAGCAACCGCTAATGCCGCAACGCTTGTCCCATTATAAACGCTTTGACTAAGCCCTACTGTATCCGTGCGTGGATTGTAGTGGTCTGTAAGCCTTCCACCGACAGGCTGTAGCGACACATCACCGGCGTACTTCCCCAAAAGCTCGCTCGCTACCTGGTGCGCAGGCTTGCCCGACCGTGCTTGAACTTTACTATACTTATTAAAGGCCGATTGCACAGAAGCTTGCGCTATAAAGCCGATCACCATAACGCCCAAAAGCGCGAAGAATAAGTAATCTGTGTAATATATCATACTTTTACCTCCTTAAAAGTGTATTTCATAAAATGAGTTGCCGCCAATGAACTCACGCAGTATTGATGTCGGCGGAATATGCGCCTCAACGCTTGCGTCAGCGTCAACAAAATATGTTAAGAACCTAACAAGCTCACGCGCCGCCGCATAATAGGGGCTTGAAGGCTTCACATCAGCCAACAGGCCATAGGCATACTTCTTCAATACTGCCAGCTCATACACAAGTGCAGTGTTCAATATAGTGTCCGCTTCTTCTTGGAAAGGGAACACCCAAAGCCTTTCGCCCCTCTGCACCCCCTGCCACATTGAAAGCGTTCTGTCCATAGATGCCGAGCGCGTCGCGAAATCCCTCACAAGCCTGCGCAGCAGCCTGACATCTGATGTTCTTATCCTATTATGATTATCCAAGTTCAATGTGGTCATTGCGCTTACATAAACCTTATAAACCTGCTCCTTGTTTATCACATCAGAAAGCAATAGCGGGTTCAGCGCGTGTATTCCCTCTATAATTATAGGATGCTCCTTGCCGCCCTGTAAAATCACACCCTTTTCTTCCCTTTTACCTTTCGCAAAGGAGAACACAGGCGTTTCCACAGCTTCTCCCGCCATAAGCAATGACAGATCCGTTCCTATGCGCTCAATATCGAGCGCGTTTATATGCTCAACATCTATTTCGCCGTTCTCGTCAGGTATCATTTTATCCCTGTCCAAATAATAATTGTCTAACGAAAGCATAATGGGGGATAGCCCTAACGCTCTAAGCTGTGTAGCGATTCTATTCGCGGAAGTCGTTTTACCCGATGAGGAAGGTCCGCCAATCAGCACCGCCCTTGCCCCTCTTGCCGCTATTTCATCGGCTAATTTCGCGTATGCCCTCTCATGCAGCGCTTCGTTCACCCTTATTAGCTCTGGCAGCTCGCCGCGCTCAACCAAGCTGTTCAGGTCATTAGCTGTCGAACAGTGCATCAGCCTGCACCAATTATCGCTTTGCATAAACACTTCTTCAAGCTTGGGCAAACGGCTATACTCATTCGGAATATTCGGATTCATAGCAGAGGGCATCATAATCAGCACAGCGTCATCAACGCATTTAATATCAAATACGCTTATATATCCGGTAGAAGGCACGAGCACGCCGTATAGGTAATCCAAATAGTCGCTCCCTTCTATCGAGTAGAACTCAAAATCGTCGCTCTCCGCTTGACTTAACAGCTTTGCCCTGTCGCACTGACCGGTTTTCTTGAAAAACTCAATAGCCGCAGCCGAATCCATCTGCGTTCTTACAAAGCGCAGGTTTTTGCCGATCAGCTTCTTACATTCAGCCTTTATTTTTCCCTCATCATCTTGTCCCAGCTTTTTACCATTCGGAAATTCCGCAGCTATATAGATTCCGTTCCCCAAGGAATGCTGTTCTATAAGCTCAACATCTTCATACAGCTGCTTCATCACATAAAGCACTATGTATTTCAGCGAGCGCTCATAAACCCTTCTGCCCGCTTCTGAATCGAATCTCACTAATTTTATATCGCACTCCGTAACAGGAGCATAATGCAAATCAAACATTTTGCCGTCAATCAATGCGGCAAGCGGAATAGTGGATATAGAATTCCTGTCTAAATTCAGCTTCTCCAACGCCTGATAAATGCTTTCGCCGAATTTAATACAGAGATTCTCACCGTCTATGCAGATAAATAACCTTTCTTCCATATTCACTCCCATCATATTCTACAAGTATGCTAAGCAGTATTTAATATTATATCATGAACCAAAATATATTAAAATCCCTAAAAAACCGCTTGACAGCCCCTTATACTGCCTATATAATCTATGTGTTAAGCAGAAGCACCCGCTTCTCACCTGCTGGACGATTTAGTTCTTGCATGGTTAGAAATAAGTAATAATACTTGCTTATACTTGGGTGCGCTATGCACCCAATTTTGTTTGGGAAAATACTTTGGAGGTGTCATCACATAGCTAATAACGACTTATTGATTAACGACCAAATTCGTGAGAAGGAGGTCCGCCTTATTGATGAAGACGGAAGCCAGCTTGGTGTCGTAGAGCTTTCGGTTGCACAGAGGATGGCTGATGAGCGCGGGCTTGACTTGGTGCTTATTGCTCCGCAGGCAAAGCCCCCGGTCTGTAAGATAACAGACTATTCGAAGTTTAAGTTCGAAAAAATCAAGAGGGAAAAAGAGCAGCGCAAAGCTCAAAAAACAATTGAGATGAAGGAAGTCCGCCTATCTGCAACGATAGATACGCATGACTTAGAGGTTAAATCAAAGGCTGCTATTAAGTTTTTGCAGAATGGCGACAAGGTTAAGGCTTCTATTCGCTTTAAGGGAAGGCAAATAACTCACGGAGAAATCGGTCAAAAGGTTATGGACGACTTCTTCAAGTTAGTTGAGGAATATGCTGTGATTGACCGTCCGCCTAAAATCGAAGGTCGCAGTATGTTCATGATACTGTCTCCCAAACCGCAAAAATAATTTATAGGAGGAAAACCCCATGCCGAAAATTAAAACACACAGGGGCGCGGCAAAACGCTTCAGCCTTACAAAGTCAGGCAAGATAAAGCGTAGCAAGGCTTACAAGAGCCATATTCTAACAAAGAAATCTACTAAGAGGAAGCGCAGTCTTCGTCAAACTGGCTATATCGCAGAGATGGAAGCCAAGAAGATCAAGATGCTCATCCCGTATAAATAAGGAGGTATTGAAATGGCTCGTATAAAAAGGTCAGTAAACGCACTGAAAAAGCGTCGTAAGGTATTGAGGCTTGCAAAGGGTTATTATGGCGCAAAAAGCAAGCTGTATCGCGCTGCAAACCAACAGGTTATGAAGTCATTGGCGTATGCCTATGTAGGCAGAAAGCTAAGGAAGCGCGAATATCGCAGACTGTGGATTTCACGCATCAACGCAGGCGCAAGAATGTGCGGCACATCATACAGCCGCTTGATAAACGGCTTGAAGGTTGCCGGTATCGATATAAACCGTAAGGTATTATCCGAGTTGGCAATTTCAGATATGAACGCTTTCCGCGAATTAGTCGAAGTTGCTAAGGCTGCGAAGAATTGATTATCACAAGCACAAGAAACGATAAGGTTTTACGCGCAAGGTCGCTCTCAAATAAAAAAGGCAGACTCGAAACGGGTTTGCATTTTATTGAGGGCGATAAGCTTGTGCGCGAAGCCATAATATCGGGCGCTGAAATAGTCGATGCCTTTATTGAAGAAGGGCATGACTTAATGCAGGCAATTTTAGAAGGCGCTGGCGCTGAGGTTAAGATAGTATCGCGCGATGTTATGAAGGCATTAGCCAACACAAATGAGCCTCAGTATGTTTGCGCTACCGTAAAAACACCCGAGCTTGAAGTCCCGCGCTTTTATGACGACGGGCTTATTGTAGTATTAGACGAGGTTCAGGACCCCGGCAATTTAGGCACAATAATAAGAACAGCCGACGCTTTCGGAGCGCAGGGCGTACTAATAAGCGACGACAGCGCAGACCCGTTTGCCCCCAAGCCCTTGCGCGCTTCTATGGGCTCTGTGTATCATATCCCTATATGGCGCACCGAGTTAGCGCCTGAGATTCAAAAGCTTACAGAACAGGGCTTTACATTGGTTTGCGGTCACCTAAAAGGCAGCGAGGAAGCACCTGCAATCACATCAAAAATGGCGTTGATAATAGGAAATGAGAGCAGGGGAGTATCGGATTCGTTAGCGGACATAAGCTACAAGTACAGGCTTCCCATATACGGCTTTGCGGAGTCGCTTAACGCTTCCGTTGCCGCAGGAATACTCATATACAAGTTTGCAAATCTTATGAGGGGTGAAAAAGCGTGAGCAATACTATGAGAATAGGTGTTACAGGCGACACTCATGGCGATTTAGCAAATATAAAGCGTGCTGTAAACGCCCTTCCCGATGTTGATTTATGGTTTCATATGGGCGATTTCGGCTCTGATTTCAAGAAGCTTGTGCAGCTTACAGGCAAGCATGTGGATTTTGTGCGCGGAAACTGCGATATACTGGGCTCAGAAGCTCCCAACGAGCTTGTTGTAGAATACGGCGGAGTTAAATTCTTCTTAACGCATGGACATATCTATAATGTTAACTTCGGTATTCAAAAGCTTGTATATCGTGCGCAGGAATTAAACTGCCAAGTCGCGTTATATGGGCATACACATATACCCCAAATAGCAATGGTGGGCGATGTGCTCGTATTAAACCCCGGCAGCCCCACAAGACCGCTTTCCGATTCAGGCAAAACAGTAGGTCTTTTGACTATCGAGAACCATAAAGCAAAGGCAGAAGTATTCAAGCTCTGATTCAAGAATTACTTTAATCGGTGTGTTACCAATCAAAAGAAAGCTATTCCCTCATTTTTTTGATATAAAGTTAAATATAAGTATTCAGTTTTAATTCAAGTATTTCTTATCTCTTTCAGGGTCGAATGGCGTTAATGTTATCATAAATGTCGAGCCCTTATCCTCAACGCTCTTTACTATAAGCGTTTCATCCATAGCGTCTAATATCTGCTGCGCTATTGACAGCCCTAAGCCTGTGCTTCCCTTTGTGCGCGACTTGCTGACTGTATAGAACCTTTCAAAAATGCGTGGCAAATCCATTGCGGGAATACCTACGCCCTTGTCCGATACGCTGATAATTATCTTGTTCTTGCACTTGTTCGCGTTATAGCTTGGGTTGGATACCGCTACATTAGGCTGTGTTATAAGGTGTGAGAAGTCCTTCACATATTTTGCGCTTACGGTTACCTTTCCGCCGGACTTTGAGTATTTTACTGCGTTGTCCGTCAATATTATCAGCACCTGCGATAGTCTGTCGTGGTCCGTCATTGCTATAAGATTGTCCTGCACATCAAACTCTACTTCGATATTCTTCTTAGCTGCGGTAGTGCTTAATGAAACCTCAAGCTGCTTTAATTTTTCGCTTACATTCACAGGCTCAATCTCAAATGCCAGCGCATTAGACTGCAGCTTAGAAATAGTAAGCATATCCGATATAAGCCTTGACAGCCTCGTTACTTCCTCAATCATTACATTGTAATAGCGGTGCTTAGTTTCTTCGTCGGGAATCATATCGTCGGCAAGCGGTTCTAATAAGCCTCTTAACGCAGTCAGCGGAGTTCTGAACTCGTGGCTTATATTAGCGATATACTCCCTTCGCATATTTTCTAATCTCTCCATTTCTGTCGCGTCCTTGAAAAGCCCAACTGCGCCTGCGCAATTGTTTTCATCGTCGTATATGGTAGATACGGTTATCCATATAGCTCTGCCGTCTTCTGTGTGGTATGTGGTCATTCTGACCTCGTCGGTGTCAAGCACTGCGTCAAACAGCTCCCAAATCTCGGGGTGCGGTACTAATTCCTCCTTTGTGGAAACGCCCACCGCGCCGAACATATTCATAAGCGCAGGGTTGTAGTGCATAATCTTGCCCTGTGTATTTATTGCGACAATACCGTCGGATAGCCCTGCTATTATTTGATTAAGCTGGCGTTTTTCAAGCCTAAGCTCGCGCATCATATTAGAAACCCTGTCCGTCATTGTGTTTATTGCGCGTGCTATTGTTCCGAACTCGCCCTTGATTTTCTCGTTAGCTTTTGCGTCGTAATTGCCTTCGGAAACCTCTTTCGCTACTAATACCAAGTGTTTAGTCGGCTTGAGTGCGTGAGTCGCTCCTGCTATTGTCAGGACTGCCGCGAATGGAAGCGCAATCAAAGCCGATAGTATTATTGTGTAGTTCGATAGTGAAATGCTCGAGAGAATCTTAGCTCTCTCAGTAATTATGAATATGTTGCCAAGTATTGTTCCGCTTTCGTTATATACATGAGATGCGGCGCATACATATATTTCGTTGTTGATTTCTAAATGCTTTGAGTAATACCTCTCGCCCGTAAAAAACTCGTTGTTCTCCGCTATGAACCGTATCAGCCCGCGCATGAATTCCGGGTCGTTAACCGGCTCTGATAAATATTGAAAAGCGTAATCTGTTTCAACAAAAACAATGTACGAATTGACGGAATCAGCCATCTCCGCACACAGATAAGCATATGTTTCATAATCTAAGCTGTTCGCTATTTTCTCGGTGGTTAAAAGTGCGGCTGCATTTGCGACAGGCATTAACTCATTTATCTTTTGTGTTATGTGCTTGTCCTTGCTAAGCAGCGTATATGATGTAATCAGCACAGCTAATGCAATTGCTGTGGTAATTACGAATATTATTAAGGCTTTGCGCAGCAATACGCTTTTTAGCATTACATTTCTCCAAAACAATATGGCAACAACGCTGCAAGAAATCTCGCAGCGTTGATTGTAAAACGGTAATATCTATCTCAAAGCTGTTCGAACTTGTATCCTACGCCGTAAATCGTCTTGATTCCCCACTTGAAGTCGGGATGCTCAATCTTCGAACGAATACGCTTGATATGGGTATCTACAGTCCTTGTTTCACCTGCAAACTCATAGCCCCAAATGCGCGTTAACAGCTGCTCGCGCGAGAAAACCTGACCCGGATTCGAAGCAAGCATATGCAGTATTTCAAGCTCTTTGGGTGTGCAGATAATGGGCTTGCCGAACAGCGTTACGGAATATCTGCTAATGTCAATCTGTAAGCCGCCTATGCTTACAGTGCGTGAGGAGGCGACTTCGTGCTCAACCGAGCGGCGCAGAACAGTCTTTATACGCGCAACGACTTCTCTCGGGCTGAAGGGCTTTACGATATAGTCGTCAGCACCCAATTCTAAGCCTATAATGCGGTCGATTTCTTCGCCCTTAGCTGTGAGCATTATGATAGGAACCTGCGATGTCTTTCTGATTTCCTTGCAGACATCTATACCGGAAAGCTGGGGCATCATTATGTCAAGCACGAACAATGAAATGTCTGAAGTCGCGTTTTCAAGCGCGGCTTTTCCGTCGTAAACACTTATGGGTATATAGCCCTCCGCTTTTAGGTAAATCCCCAGTGACTCATGAACCACCGGGTCATCGTCCGCAATCAATATTTTTACCTGATTCATATATACCTCCATCTATAGCAATCATTATTAAAGTTTACCAACC
>FZPS01000063.1_pt984 | contig 10689 bp, 14 predicted proteins | sample 1817821 | NCBI WGS metagenome assembly FZPS01 (sample SAMEA104158645, study PRJEB21678) | metagenome | place: Germany | collected 2015-04-21 | reverse complement strand
GTATAATAGAATATGGTGTCAAACAAAAAAGTAATATTAAAGTGGTTTAAACCTTTATATAATTGGAAACAATTGCTAAAGGGAGGGATAAAATTGGTTTTAGTGAAAATAGATCTTTGGGAAATTTATGAGGGTTTAAAATACAATTTTTTATATAATGGCGATATAAATTCTATACATATCCTCCTAAACCTATATGATTTGGAAGCTAATGTAAGAAATATATGTCCTAAATATATATGTACAAATGAAATAAGGAAAAAAATCAAAAGACAATTAAAATATAGGAAAGATAGGCAATTGATTTCCAATAATATTGCTCTATTACTTCATGAAAATGTTACTAGACTTGAATTAATTATATATTTAGAAGGTTATAAATATGGTTATTTTAATAATAAGTGGGTAAATAATTTAGAGAATGAAGCTATTAAATACTATTCTGTTGAATATCTATATGATAAGAATTTTTTATTTCATCATGACATATATTTTAAAGAGATAATTGATCTTAAAAACAATTTCTATTTAGAAATAGATAATCAGGAAAAAAAGTCAAACTTTCTACATGATTTTATTCTTACTTATTGTGAAAAAACTATAAAAGGAAAAGTATATAATTTAAATAGCTATATTGATAGGCAGTTAAAAATAGAATATGAAACTAACCATTTAAATATTAAAGAAGAAGGTTCTTTATTATCCATGAAAGAGTTAAATAGCATATATGGGAATGTAGTTAATACCATAATAAAAAATAATATAAAATTATACAAGGAGGCTAGTTGGTATGGTATAAATGATAGGGTTTTAAATCGGTACAAATAAATTTATATAAAATGGAGGGGTTATAATGTATGTAAGAAATCATATGTTATCAAAGGATAAGCTGGTAACTGTTCAGTTAAGGGAGAATGTAAAGAGTGCTTTGGACAAAATAATTGAGGGGGATTTTTTATCTCTTCCAGTTCTTGATGGTGATGAATTTAAAGGAATTATAATGAAAGAAGCTATTTACAGAACATATTTTGAGGGCAATTATGAGGATAAGGAACAATTTTTGTTAAATACAACAGTCGAAGAACTATATAATGACGAGTATAAATCTATAAAAGAATATGAATTAATAGAAAATGCTTCTTATCTTTTAAAGGAACTAAGAACTCCTTTTTTACCTGTATTTGATAAAAGAGGAAATTTTGTTGGAATATTAACACATTTTGCTATTTTTAATGCATTTGCTGAGATATTTGGCTTTGATAAAGGGACAAGAATTGTTGTTTATATGTTTGATATTCCAGGACAATTAGCAAAATTAACAGAAGTACTTAAAAAAGAAGATATAAATATTTTAAATTTTGCAGTAATGGATGCTAAAGTGTTAGGTGTTTACAAAGTGATATTACGAGTTGATACGGAAAATGTAGATGGCCTAATAAATAAGATAGAAAAAGCAGGTTTTAAGGTAGGAGATATTGTAAAATAAAGTAGTATCGAATGTATAATTAATTTATAAATGGGAAAAATATTCCTCTAGATAGTACTGGAGGGATATTTATGAGAAAATACAATGCTATTTTAATAATTCTTTTTTGCGGAATACTTTTTTGTGTAAGTTTTATATGTGGTTATAAGATGATTAGTAGGACGAATAGAGGGCTTATTCTTGAAGGCAATAATAATTCCAATGAGAAACGGAGGGAATTAGAGATACTTGGAGAAGAGGAGAGAATATCTCCAAATACATTTGTAGAAAAGAGAATCTATTATAAACAATGTGAGCATAGTATTACTAAATTGGACAATGTAAATGAAGAAATAATAAACATGACGGAAGTACAATTTCGGGAGTATATTAAGGAGAATTATCCTAATATAAAGATACTATCTTTTTCTCCCAAAAAAATAGTGCTAAGAGAAGAACGTAATCATTTGTGTCCTAATCACTATATTATAGGTGAATTTGATGGCAAAATAGCAATATATAGAATAAATGAAGAAGGGGGTAAGTATTTAGACAAGGTGTTTAAAGATTATCCTATTTCTTTACTAAAAGAAATAGATCAAGAAAAATTAAAAAATGGAATTATAGTTGATAGTGAAGAGGAGTTATCAGATGTATTGGAGAACTTCATAAGTTAATAGAAGACTAAGTTAGATTATTCTAGCTTAGTTTTTTTATTAAAAATATGATAAAATAGAATATAAGTTTAGGAGGAAAGTATATGGTAATTTTAGGAATAGATCCAGGATTAGCTATAGTTGGATACGGAGTAATTCAAGTTAAAGGAAATAGATATAAGACTATCGACTATGGATGTATAACAACTGATGCTAATATTTTGCTTCCTGAAAGGTTGAAAATAATATATGATGAATTGACTTCTATTATAGACAAATATAATCCGGAGGATTTGGCAATGGAAGAATTGTTTTTTAATAAAAATGTCAAAACAGCTATAAAGGTGGGACAAGCAAGGGGAGTTGAAATATTAGCTGCTGTAAACAAAGGAATTGATGTGTATGAGTATACACCTTTGCAAATAAAACAAAGTGTTGTTGGTTATGGTAGAGCTGAAAAAAGACAAGTTCAAGAGATGGTAAAAATGTTATTAAACTTGAAAGAAATACCAAAACCTGATGATGCAGCTGATGCATTAGCAGTAGCCATATGTCATGGTAGTTGTTTAAAATTTAAGGATATGTTTAAAATGAAATAATAAAAGGGTGATAAAAAGTTGTATGAGTATATAATAGGGGAAGTAATGGAAATTAAAGAAGACTATATAGTATTAGAAAACAATGGAATAGGATATAGGATATTTACTTCCAAACATTCAATTAGCAATTTAAGTATAAATCAAATAATAACCATGTATACATACTTTCATTTAAGGGAAGATGGTGTATATCTTTATGGTTTTACTACTAAGGAAGAATTAAATATGTTTAATAAGCTTCTTTTAGTATCTAAGATAGGGCCCAAAGTGGGATTAAATGTATTGTCTACTTTAACCCCTAGTGAGATAAAATCTGCTATTATAAATAAAGATACTGATATACTATGTACTGCACCAGGTATTGGGGAAAAAACTGCTGGTAGAATTATATTAGAACTAAAAGATAGGATTGATGATATAGATATTGTTGAAGATATGGAAATACTAGATAACAACAGTGATATTAATATAGCAATTAATGGTCTTATTTCATTAGGATATACTAGAAAAGAGATAGATTGGGCATTAAACAAAATAGATGTTTCAGATATGAATACAGAAGATATAATAAAGGAAGTGCTTAGAAGATTATTAAAATAGATAACTAATTATTAAAGAAAGGGTAATGATTTGATGGGTAAGGATAAAGAAAGAATAGTGACTGGAACAATTCAAAATGAAGATTTGGAAAACGAAATAAGTCTAAGGCCTAGATGGATGCACGAATATATTGGGCAAGATAAGGTAAAAGAAAAGTTACAGATATTTATTGAAGCAGCTAAGGGTAGAAAAGAACCTTTAGACCATGTATTACTATATGGACCTCCAGGTTTAGGGAAAACAACTCTAGCTAATATCATTGCAAATGAGATGGGGGTCAGCATTAGGGTTACTTCTGGTCCAGCAATAGAAAGACCAGGGGATTTAGCTAGTATATTAACTAATTTAGGGGAAGATGATGTATTATTTATAGATGAAATTCATAGACTTAACAGGACTGTAGAAGAGATATTATATCCAGCTATGGAAGATTACGCTTTGGATATTATAATAGGTAAGGGCCCTAGTGCTAGATCAGTTCGATTGGATCTTTCTAGATTTACATTAATAGGAGCTACTACTAGAGCAGGATTATTGACTTCACCTTTAAGGGATAGATTTGGAGTAATGTTAAATTTAGATCTTTATGATGATTATAGTTTACAAAAGATAGTCAAGCGATCTGCTAATATTTTGAATGTAAAAATAGATGATTTAGGAGCTATGGAAATTGCTAAAAGATCTAGAGGAACTCCTAGAATAGCTAATAGATTGCTTAAACGAGTAAGGGATTATGCACAAGTAGTTGAAGATGGGGTTATAACTTGTGATGTAGCAAAGCGAGGTTTAGAAGTTTTAGAGATAGATGAATTGGGATTAGATGAGGTGGATAGGAAACTTATGCTTAGCATAATAGAAAATTTTGATGGTGGACCTGTTGGGCTAGATACTTTATCAGCAGCTACAGGGGAAGAAAGAACTACTATAGAAGATGTATATGAACCTTATTTATTGCAAATAGGATTTATAAATAGAACTCCTAGAGGTAGAATTGTTACTAAAAAAGCATATGAACATTTTAATATTAAATATGAAGAAAAACAGAGGTGATTATATGGCTTCATTTGGCAAAATTCTTTTATATATGGGTGTAGTTTTAGTATTACTTGGTGGAGTTTTAATATTAGGTGAAAAATTAGGATTTGGAAAGCTTCCTGGAGATATATTCATCCAAAGAGGAAATTTCACGTTCTTTTTTCCTATTGTTTCCATGTTGATAATAAGTATAATTCTTACTGTATTGGTAAATATTTTTAGAAGGTAGGAGTTGAATAATTAAAATACAAATAAATATGTAAGGGATGATGTAATGAGAACAGAAGATTTTTACTATAATTTACCAGAAGAATTAATTGCTCAGCATCCTATAGCTGATAGAGAGGCTTCTAGGATGCTGATATTGGATAAAAATACTGGAGAAATAGAACATAGACATTTTAGGGATATAGTTAATTATCTAAACAAAGGGGATTGTTTAGTATTAAATGATACTAGAGTAATTCCTGCTAGGCTATTTGGAAGGCGAGAGGGTAAGGAGGAAAAAATTGAATTTTTGCTATTAAGAAGATTAGAAGGAGATCAATGGGAAACTCTTGTAAAACCAGGAAAGAAAGTAAAGCCTTCCAATAAAATAGTATTTGGAGATGGATTATTAGTAGCAGATGTTTTAGATATTGAAGAAGATGGAACTAGAATTGTGGAGTTTAGTTATGATGGAATATTCGAAGAAATATTGGATACATTAGGCCAAATGCCTCTACCTCCTTATATTAAAGAAAAATTAAAGGATAAGGAAAGATATCAAACTGTTTATTCTAAGCATGAAGGTTCTGCAGCAGCTCCAACAGCGGGTTTGCATTTTACAGAAAGATTATTAAATGAAATAAGAGAGAAAGGTATAGATATAGCTTTTTTAACCCTTCATGTAGGATTAGGTACATTTAGACCAGTTAAAGTAGAAAACATTGAAGAACATCGCATGCACGCTGAATATTATAATATCTCTGAGGAAACAGCAGAAAAAATAAATATAACGAAAGAAAATGGTGGCAATATAATTGCAGTAGGGACTACAACAGTTAGAACCTTAGAAACAGTTGCAAAAGAAGATGGAATTGTAGTACCTAAAAAAGGATGGACAGATATATTTATATATCCAGGATATGATTTCAAAGTAGTTGATAAACTCATTACTAATTTTCATCTACCAGAATCAACATTACTGATGCTGGTTAGTGCTTTAGCAGGAAGGGATAATATCCTTCGTGCTTATAATGAAGCAATAAAAAAACGATATAGATTTTATAGCTTTGGAGATGCAATGTTTATTAAATGATAGGAGGAAGGGTATGGCAATAAAGTTTAAAGTGTTAAAGGAATCAACTGAAACCAATGCGAGATTGGGGTTATTGGAAACGCCCCATGGAATTGTTGAAACCCCTATTTTTATGCCTGTTGGAACAAGGGCTACTGTCAAAACTATGACGCCAGAGGAGGTTAAAGCATTAGGAGCTCAAATAATATTAAGCAATACCTATCATTTGTATTTAAGACCAGGGCATAAACTTATTGAAGAAGCTGGTGGATTGCACAAATTTATGAATTGGCATGGTCCGATTTTAACTGACAGTGGCGGTTTTCAGGTTTTTAGTTTAGGGGATTTAAGAAAGATTACAGAGAAAGGAGTAGAGTTTAGATCTCATATAGATGGTTCTAAACATTTTATATCACCTGAGAAATCTATTGAAATTCAAAATTCATTAGGTTCTGATATTATGATGGCTTTTGATGAATGTACTCCCTATCCATCAACTTATGAATATGCAAAGGAATCTATGGAGAGAACTACAAGATGGGCAAAAAGATGTAAAGATTTTCACAAGGACTGGGAAAATCAAGGATTATTTGGTATAATACAAGGGGGCATGTATAAGGATTTGAGGGAGCAAAGTGCTAAAGATATAATAGATATAGGTTTTAGTGGTTACGCTATAGGTGGTTTAAGTGTAGGAGAACCAAAAGAATTGATGTATGAGATGTTGGAGTTTACTACTCCTTTATTACCTAAAAATAAGCCTAGATACCTTATGGGTGTAGGCACTCCTGATTATCTATTTGAAGCAGTTATAAATGGCATTGACATGGCTGATTGTGTTTTACCCACGAGAATTGCCAGAAATGGAACAGTAATGACTAGCCATGGGAGATTGACTATTAGAAATGCTAAATATTCTAGAGATTTTGGTAAATTAGATCCAGAATGTGATTGTTATACTTGTAAGAACTATACTAGAGCTTATATAAGACATTTGTTTAATGTGAATGAAATACTAGGTCTGAGACTAACAACTATACACAATCTATATTTCTTAATTAAATTAATGGAGAATATAAGAGAAGCTATTAAAGAAGATAGATTATTGGAATATAGAGAAGAATTTTATAAAAAATATGGTTATATAGATTAGTTACTAGGTTTAATCACTTTATTAAAAATATGTTTTAAATAATTTTAAAGAATAAATGAGAAAGGGAGGAAATATTTATGGCAGCAGCAAATACTGGTGGTGCAAGTTTAGGAGGTCTTATTCTACCTATTGCTTTCTTGGTGTTTTTCTATTTATTTGCTATAAGACCTCAGAAGAAAAGAGAAAAAGAAATTAGAGAAATGAGGGAGAGCTTAAAGGTAGGAGATCAAATAGTAACTATAGGAGGTATTTTAGGAAAAATAGTTAAGGTAAAAGACGATACTGTTACTGTTGAAGTTGGTTCTAATAAAACAAAATTAGATTTAACAAAATGGGCAGTAGGTTCTGTACTAAATAAAGATGATACAAAAGATGATACAAAAGATGAAAAAGATAAAAAAGAAGAAAAATAAAAATAAAACTTCCTTGTAACGAGGAAGTTTTTTAATTTTGTAATAAACTCCACTTAAATAAAATAAATTTAAATTATAGAGGGAGGTGGAGCTAATGAAAGGAAAAAGTTTAAACCACATAATATACATGCTTAAAGGTTTAATTTTTTCTATGGGAATTACTATGCTTTTATTATTTATACTATCTTTAATATTACTTTATACACCTTTAAAAGAGTCAAATATTCCTTTGTTTAATACAATAATTATGATAATAAGTATAACCATAGGAAGTATTTATGTTTCTATTAGCATAGGAGAAAATGGGTGGATAAATGGTGGAATTCTTGGTATACTTTATTTTTTAATATTGGTATTGTTAAACTATTTATTTTTCAAATCTTTTTTAATAGATATGTATTTAGTAGGAAAATTAATATTATCTTTGGTAATAGGAATTATCGGAGGTATAATAGGGATAAATTTGAAATAAGAGCTTTAAATAATATTATTTATATGATATAATCATGAAAGGTACATTTCCCAGTTAGATAGTGAGGAGGATGTAATATGAAATATATAAAGACCATATCTGGTAGTAATTTAAAAGATACTTTAAAAAAAGGTGGCTGTGGAGAATGTCAGACATCTTGTCAGTCTGCGTGTAAAACTTCTTGCACAGTAGGAAACCAAAAATGTGAAAACAGATAAAGCATAAAGGTAGTGGTTTAAACCACTCCTTTTTAATTTAATTAGATTTTAAGTTTTAGGAGGTTAATTATGATGAATAAGGAAAGAATTCATAAGTGTAGTTTGAATGGGAAAAACATTGTATTGGATATCAATAGTGGTGCAGTTCATATAGTGGAAGACATTGTGTATGATATATTGGATTATTATGGTACTTATACCATAGAGAAAATAGTTGAATTTTTGAAAGAGAAATATGCTGAACTTGACATAAGGGAAGCTTATAAAGAAATATCTGTGTTAGAAGAACAGGGTTTGTTGTTTTCTGAAGAGGTTCCTATACAAAATATTAAATATAATGAAGATAATATTGTAAAAGCCTTATGTCTTCATGTAGCCCATGATTGTAACTTGCGATGCAATTATTGTTTTGCTTCTCAAGGTGATTTTAAAGGAGATAGATCTTTAATGCCTTTAGAAGTAGGTCAAAAGGCATTGGATTTTCTAGTGGAAAATTCAGGAAATAGGAGAAATTTAGAAGTGGATTTTTTTGGAGGCGAGCCTTTGATGAATTTTGATGTAGTGAAGAGATTGGTTTTATATGGAAAAGATTTAGAAAAAATCCATGACAAACATTTTCGTTTTACTATAACTACTAATGGAGTATTATTAGATGAAGGCAAAATAGATTTTATAAATAAATATATGGATAATGTAGTATTAAGTTTAGATGGTAGAAAAGAAATAAATGATAACATGAGAAGAACTGTATCAGGTGAAGGAAGTTATGATATTATACTTCCTAAATTTCAAGAAATGGTTGCTAAGAGAGGGGACAAGGATTATTATATAAGAGGAACCTTTACAAGTTATAATTTGGATTTTTCAGAAGATGCCCTTGATTTTTATCAAAAGGGATTTAAAAAGATATCCATAGAGCCTGTAGTTACTTCACCAGATGAAAATTATGCAATAAGAGAGGAGCATGTGGATACTATATTAAAGGAGTATGAGAAATTTTCTAGGGAATATATAAAGATTAAAAAGCAAGATGATGATTTTTTATTTTTTCATTTTATGATTGATTTAAATCAAGGTCCTTGTATCGTAAAACGTGCTGTAGGTTGTGGTGCAGGTTCTGAATATATGGCGGTTACTCCAAAAGGGGACTTATATCCTTGCCATCAATTTGTTGGGAAAGAAAAGTTTAAAATTGGAAATGTATATGATGGTATTTTAAACACTAAAATAAGAGAAGAATTTAAAGAAGCGAATGTTTATAATAAAGAGAAATGCAGAAGTTGCTGGGCAAGATTTTATTGTAGTGGAGGTTGTCATGCAAATGCCTATAATTATCATGGAGATTTTATGAAACCTTATGATATTGGTTGTGAAATGGAGAAAAAAAGAATTGAATGTGCTATTTCAATATTGGCTAATTTACAAGAATAATAATTAAAGCAGCTAAATTTGTTTTAGGAGGGTAAGGTAATGAATATGAAAAAAACAATACTTTTTATATTGATTATTGCTATAGTGGCTTTGTTTTCCTATACAGCTATAAACGGTATAGAAATAGGAAAATTGGAAATTACAAGTGTGAAGGATTCAATTGATTTAGGATTGGATCTGGCTGGTGGCGTATATGTAATATTAGAAGCAAAAACTGATCTACAAGGTGCAGAATTACAAAAAGCTATGGAACAATCTAAGATGATTATAAGTGAAAGGGTAGATAGTCTAGGAGTGGCAGAACCTAATATAACTATAGAAGGGAATAAACGTATTAGGATTGAATTAGCAGGCATCGAAAATCCCCAAGAAGCTATAGAATTAATTGGGAAAACTGCACAATTGCAGTTTATAGATTCAGATGGTAATGAGATTTTAACAGGAAAAAATGTCAAAGGCTCAGAAGTAGTTTTCCATAAAACAGAATTAGGAGAAAAGCCTGTAGTTTCATTAGAATTTGATAAGGAAGGTGCAGAGAAGTTTAAAGAAGCTACTACAAGGCTAAGTCAAAGGGAAGCAATTGAAGAAAAGATAATCTATATAGTATTAGATGGACAGGTGATATCAGCACCTTTTGTAAAAGATACAATTACAGATGGTAAAGCTGTAATTGAAGGACAATTTGATGTGGAAGAAGCCAATAAATTAGCAACCTTAATTAGAGCTGGCGCATTACCTGTAGAAATGTCTGAACTTCAAACTTCCATTATAGGACCAACTTTAGGATTAGAAGCTTTAGATAGGAGTATTAAGGCTGGTGCTATTGCAATTTTAATTATATTTTTATTTATGCTTATTTATTATAGAATACCTGGGCTAGTAGCTGATATTGGATTAACCATATATGTATTGATTTTAGTTTATGCCATGAAATTTTTAGGTGTAAAATTAACTTTACCTGGTATTGCAGGATTAATTTTATCAATTGGCATGGCAGTAGATGCTAATGTATTGATATTTGAAAGGATAAAAGAGGAATTAAGAAATGGGAAGTCCATTAGAGCTTCTATAGACCATGGATTTAATAGGGCTTTGTCTTCTGTGTTGGACTCTAATATTACTACTTTGATAGCAGGAATTGTATTATATTATTTTGGAATAGGACCTATTAAAGGTTTTGGAATTACTTTAATCTTAGGGATTGTTGCTTCTATGATAACATCAGTGTTTGTTACAAAACATTTATTGAGAGCCAATTGCGATGTGATCAACCATAGTTAAGCCAATAGGTTGAAGACAGGGTGAAAACAACTTTACCCCAAATTCATAAGGAGTAATAAGTATTTGAAAGCTGTGGATAAGGGAAAA
>FZPS01000018.1_pt323 | contig 10694 bp, 7 predicted proteins | sample 1817821 | NCBI WGS metagenome assembly FZPS01 (sample SAMEA104158645, study PRJEB21678) | metagenome | place: Germany | collected 2015-04-21 | reverse complement strand
GTGCTGTTCAGTCAGTACCGATAGAACAAGTGAACAAGCAGTATGAAAGGAGGGGACGGAAATGTCGCATGCAATACGATTGCTGAGCATTGTCCTCCTCATTGCACTGCTGACAGCCTGTGCATCGGGGCAGCTGGCAGAGCAGGAAAATGATAACATTAAAAGGCTGAACCAATCGGAGAAGGAACAGTCAACAGAAGCCGAAGATTCGTCAGATGATCATATTTCCGGTCAATCGACAGATATGCTTACCATTAGGCAGACCGGCATAACCGTTTATTTTCTGGATGAGGCAGCCGGGCAGTTGTCCCCCGAGCAAAGAAAGGCATCTGATTCAGACTTTCAGGATGATTTGGCTGAGAATGTCCTTAAAGAACTGATTGAGGGGCCGGAGACAAACGGCCTCAGCCCGGTTATGCCGGAGGACGTTCGTGTAAACGGCGTGGAATCCGCTGACAATATCCTGTATGTGGATTTGTCGGCTGAATTTTACGGTTCCAAAGATCCGGGAGTGGCCAGGGCTGCCCTGGTAAATTCCCTGCTGGAGCTGGGCGCTTATAAATATGTGAAACTGTATGTTGACGGCAGTGAGATCACAGACACATCCGATGCCAGAGCCGGAGCTTTGGGTCTGCTGAGCCGGTATCCCCTTGTGGTATCAGAAATCAAGGCTCTGGAAGCACAGAATTATTACAATTCAGAATTGCGCAGGATTGATCGTGAACTGTTTTTCCAGGACTATTCAGGTAAATTTCTTCTGCCCGAAGTGAGAACCATAACGGTTCGAAAGGGCGGGGATGCGGAGGCTATTGTAAATGAACTGATTAAAGGGCCCATGGCGGAAGGGGAAGGCTATCACCCCATACTGCCCAAGGGAACAATTTTGGAAAAATATGAACTTGTTCAGGGAAATAATGATACAAATGGTATTGCACTTTACTTTTCCAAGGAATTCCGAAGTCAGTTTTCCGGAGGAGCAGAACAGGAGTATTCCATAATTAGCTCACTGGTATACAGTTTGTCTTTGCCGGATATCCATTTCATCAGGATATATTATAACAACGGAACAGGGGAATACATTAACGAGCCTGTCTACAAAACACCTCTTAATATGGAGTTCACAACAGGGGATTTTCCTGCCAGGGTGGGAAGGAAAATCCGTGTTTATTTCGGCGACGGTAACAGCGGGCTGCTGGCACCTGAGTACCGGGCTGTTGACAGAAATGAGCTGAGAACGGCTTCCCGTATTCTGTCCGAGCTGGCATCTGATCCCATAGGAGAGAATCATGTCCGGGTTATTCCGCCTCATGTTGAGCCTGAAGATTTTCAGGTAAAGGTTTTGGGGAAGACGGCTGTTGTGGATGTTCCCGCTGATTATTTCACAGGCGCTGAACCGGACAACAGAAGGTTTATCCGGGATATCTATGCAGTGGTTAACACTCTGACCGATCCTGTAAATGACATGGATATACAGGAGGTACAGTTTACTGTGGACGGCGATGTCTTGGATTCCTATATGGATATTTCTCTCAGGGATACTTTTGTATTCAACCCTGCCCTGATAAAAGAAGAGTGAGTGGAGGGATATTTTTTGAAAAAACCGGTTATATACGCCCATCGCGGTGCTTCTGCCTACGCGCCGGAAAACACGGAAGCGGCTTTTTGCATGGCAATGGAAATGCAGGCCGGAGGTATTGAACTGGATGTACACCTTTCCAGGGACGGCAAGGTGGTTGTATGTCATGATGAGAGGGTGGACAGGGTCAGCAACGGCACAGGTCTTGTCCGTGACATGACACTGGAAGAGCTTAAAAAGCTGGATTTTGGCAGTTGGTTTGGCGACGAATTCAGGGATGAGCGGATTATGACTCTGGATGAGTTTCTAAAGCTGGTTGAAGGCTGGGACGGAATACTGAATATCGAAATAAAATCCGGTGTTATTTTATATGAGGGAATTGAGGACAGGATAGTGGATGCCCTGCGTCGATTTGATCGCATAGATACATCTATCATTTCCTCTTTCAATCATTACAGCCTGCTAGCGATAAAGAAGTTGGAACCTGCCCTGAAAATCGGCCTGCTCTATGCCGCCGGCCTGGTGGAGCCATGGGAATATGCCAGGAGGATAGGGGCGGAGGCCATCCACCCCCTCTTCTACAGCGCTGCCCCTCCCATAATAACAGGCTGCAGGGAGAATGGAATCCTCCTTAATGCCTGGACCGTAGATGAGCCTGAATACATCAGGATGCTGGCTTTGGGCGGGGTAGACGGAATCATCACCAATGTACCGGATACAGCCAGGGAGATTACTTCCCAATTGTAACAGGAATGTAATGCTTTTGTAACAACCAAACCAAATTTTGGCCGTCAAAATATGGTATAGTTAAATTTGGCATCAGCGTTATATTTGGGAGGAAACCGCATGAAAAAGACATATGTTCTGCTGGGTTTGCTTTTAATGGCAGCCTTGCTTACCGGTGGATTTGCCTATCAGAACTACCTGGAAAAACAGGCTGAAAAGCAGGCGCAGGAACAGTGGCTGGCACATATGACCGAAACTGTTGAACGCGATACCTTTTATGAGGGAATTGTACTGGACGATGTGCCCCTGGGCGGCATGACCCTGCAGGAAGCATCCGAACGATTCGAAAAGGCGGAAGAAGAACTGCTGGCAAATTTCAGGGCAGAACTGGTTTATGAAGATCAAAGCTGGGTCTTTACCAGCAAGGACATTATGGTCCGGACAGACTGGCGGGAAAAGCTGGATGAACTATATCAGCTGGCAAGGCAAGGCGAGTTGTCGGAACGATACAATGAGGTGGAGGAAATTCGGGATAAGGGAGTCAGAATGGACACAACCCTTACCATGGATGTCAGTCTCATATATGATGATATTGTGGAGATAGCCGAAAGTCTGTATATCGAGCCCATAGATGCAGATGTTTCCTTCTTCCCTGACAAAAAGGAAAAGTTCAGCTTCTCCCCTGAAAAAGACGGGCAAAGAGTGGATGCTGAATCCCTTTATGAAGAGGTAAAGCAGATTTTTGATTCCGGCAAACCGGGGACTGTTGTTATAGAACCCATTCCGGTGGAAGCCCAGGTCCGCCTGGCTGATCTGGAAAAAGCCACCTCCAGGATTGTCTCCTTCCATACCGATATGGCAGGCAGTTCAAGCAATCGCATGCACAATATCGAACTTGCTCTTCGAAAAATAAACGGCACCAAGCTAAATCCAGGTGAGGTGTTTTCATTTAACGGGATTGTAGGCCGTCGTACGGAAAAGGCGGGCTTCAGGGAAGCACCGGTGATTGCTGCGGACAAGAGCATGAAGGATGCGGTAGGCGGCGGCATTTGTCAGGCCTCATCCACGGTATTTAATGCTGCAGCCCTGGCCGGCCTGGAGATAGTTGAACGTTATCACCATTCCTTCCCCATATCATATCTGGATAAGGGACTGGATGCCACTGTCTCCTACGGGGGAGCGGATTTGAAATTCAGAAACAACAAGAATACGCCCGTCTTCATCCAGGCTTACCGCAACGGAACCCTTGCCTATGTGGTTATCTATGGCGAGCCTATCCCCAACAACGGCCAATACAAGCTGGTAACCGAGCTGCTCCAGACCATAGAGGCCCCCGAGCCGAAAAGAGTTCTCGACAAGAAAGGTGAATATGTAACCAAGCCGGGCGGAGAATATGTGCATGTGAAATCAAGAACGGGATATAAGGTAAATACTTACCGCCTTCTTTATGAGAATGGGAAGAGAGTTTCCAAGGAATTGTTTGTAAGAAACTACTATCAACCCATACAGGGTGTCATCTACTACAGAGAGGGAAAACCTGAACCCACGCCCGGACCGACTCCTGAACCGACCAAGGCACCTAAGGATCCGGATACGAAGCCTACTGATCCGCCGGAACCAACGTCAGAGCCAAGCCAGGAACCATCAACTCCGCCGGATCAGGATCCCGTTGAAAGTCCGGATCCTGAATCCACACAGGAACCCGATCCGACCGGCGATAATTAGATAATTAGCAATGATATAAGTAAAGATGGGAGGAGGTATGTTTGATACATACCTCTTTCTGATAAATTCAGATAATTATTTCATCATTATGCTCATATAATACTCACATACTGTTGATGTATGCTTTGAAAGGAGAATGCAGCAGATGATCGATACCATTCAGGTAAACTGGAATGGAAGGGATATACAGGTAAAAAGAGGAGTCACCTTGCAGGAACTGGCAGAGAAGCATTCGGATTCATCCTCTCCGCTGATTGTAGCTGCCAAAGTGGACAACCGTATACGGGAACTGACCTATAAGGTAGAACAGGACTGCAGGATTGAGCCCATAGATTTGTCCATGAAGGACGGAGAGAGGATATATACCCGGAGTCTGGTATTTCTCTTTCTGCGTGCCTGCAGGGAATTATACAGGGATTGCAGCGTGACCGTTGAGCACTCCTTCGGAGGCGGCCTTTATTGCGAGATTCATGACTGTATCACTCTGAGCCCGCGGGAAGTGGAACGGATTGAAAAGAGGATGCGCAGGATTGTGGAACAAAATGAACCCTTTGTGAAAAGGGAGGTTTCCATGGAGGAAGCCAACAGTATCTTTCTGTCGATGGGACTTAAGCACAGGGCTGAGATTATGCAATACCGCCCTGATGATACCATCAGCATATACCAATGCGGAGACATGCAGGACTATCTGTACGGATACCTGGTACCCTCCACCGGCTATCTGAAGCAATTCAGCCTGAAGTTCTATCTGCCCGGTGTGATTCTGCGGTATCCCGGCAGTGAGGATCCAGGTCAGCTGCGGCCTTTTCAGGATAATCCAAAGCTATTCAAGGTATTCCGCCAGGCGGAAAAGTGGTCCGCTGCCCTGGGTATCCGCAATATAGCTGATCTGAATAAATGCATTCTGGAAGGAAGGGCTCCGGATTTAATCCGCATCAGTGAAGCCTATCAGGAAAAGCAGATTGGGATGATGGCTGACCAAATAGCCGAACAAAGGGATTCTATAAGGATGATTCTTATTGCCGGGCCTTCTTCCTCCGGGAAGACAACCTTTGCCCAGCGGCTGAGGGTACAGCTTATGGTAAACAATCTGCATCCTGTTCCCATTTCCATGGACAATTATTTTCTGAATCGGGATCAAATTCCTTTGGATGAAAATGGCCAGCAGGATTTGGAATCCATTGATGTAATTGATTTGGAGCTGTTCAATGAACAGATGACCCGTCTCATTCAGGGGCAGGAGGTGGAGATCCCTCATTATAATTTCCTGACCGGCAGGAGGGAATACAATGGCCATATAATCAGGCTTTCACAGGATCAGCCCATAATTGTGGAAGGTATTCACGGCCTTAATGAGAAACTGACGGAAATGATACCTGCAGAAAACAAGTATAAGATATATATCAGTGCATTGACACAGCTGAATGTGGATGATCACAACAGGATACCAACCACAGATGCCAGACTGATACGCCGGATGGTAAGGGATCATCAGTTCAGAGGAACACCGGTTGTGGAAACCCTGCGTATGTGGTCTTCTGTCAGAAGAGGAGAGGAAAGGAACATATTCCCCTTTCAGGAATCAGCGGATATCATGTTCAACTCAGCTCTGCTCTATGAGCTGGCCGTTCTTAAGCCCTTTATCCTGCCTCTGCTGGAAGAGGTGCCCGAGGAGCATGAGTTCTTCCCCGAGGTAAACCGGCTGAAGAAGTTCCTGAAGTATTTTGTTGAACTGGATCCCGAAGATATTCCAAATAATTCAATCCTGCGGGAATTTATCGGAGGCAGCTGCTTTTATAAACAGTAAAAGGGAGCAATCCTGAGGTAAGGAAGGAAAAGTGATGGAAAGTACGGATTAATGCATATATACAGTGAATTTACAATATGTATAGATATAATCATCTTAAATAATGGTATTCATTGTCTTTACAAGCTGACAGACCATTGATATAATATTCTAAAGTATTTATTTAAGGTGGTGGGCATTTCGTGGACGATGGTCCTTGTAGCAGGCTAGACTTTCGGGAAAATACAGGTTATGCAAAAAGACAATGAGTCCCTTGCTTTCACATTGGCTGGGATTTATTGTCTTTTCTGTTTTATCCTATTAATTTTCCATGGAGGGCTATGAGTTGTTAACAAGTATATTGGTAATTGTTGTATTGATTTTATTGAATGCTTATTTTGCAGGGTCGGAGATGGCCCTGGTATCCGTCAATGATGCTAAAATACGAATGATGGCTGACGGAGGCAACAAAAAGGCGGTTTCAGTCCGCAAGCTGCTCAGTGAACCCAGTAAATTTCTGTCTACCATACAAATCGGGGTTACCCTGGCCGGGTTTTTGTCCAGTGCCTTTGCATCGGATGCTTTTTCCGACAAACTGGTGGATTGGATGCTGTCTGCGGGCGTAGGAATTCCTATAGGCATTCTGAAGCCTGCTTCCGTAGTTTTTATCACCCTTGTCCTGTCCTACTTCACCCTGGTATTCGGCGAGCTGGTGCCTAAACGGCTGGCCATGCAGCGAGCAGAAAAGCTGTCTCTTAAGGTTGTCGGCCCCCTGCGCTTGCTGGCCGCTCTTGCTTCACCTGTAGTTGGGCTTCTTACCGCATCCACCAATTTCTTTGTAAAACTGGCAGGAGGAAATCCTCATGCAGATGAAGAAGAGATAACAGAAGAAGAAATCCGCATGATGATTGAAGTAGGTGAAGAGAAAGGCACTATAGACGAAATTGAAAAGCAATTTCTCATCAATGTTTTTGATTTTGATGACAAGACCGTATCAGAAATCATGACCCACAGAACCAGGGTGGTAGCTGTTCCCATCGATTCGAACATGGAAGATATCCTGGCTTTGTACAAAAATGAAAAATATACCAGGATACCTGTTTATGAAGATTCAATTGATAATATAGTAGGTATCCTGCACGTGAAGGATTTCCTCCTCTATATCACCAACAAGGAGAATAAAGATTTCTCCCTTGAGAAGCTGATGCGCAAGCCGTACTTTGTTCCGGAATCAAAAAAGCTTGATCAACTGTTTCGGGAGCTGCAGCTTAACAAAACACACATGGTTGTGGTGGTGGATGAATATGGGGGTACTGCAGGAATCATCACCGTAGAGGATTTATTGGAGGAAATAGTGGGCAATATCTTCGACGAGTATGATGATGAAGAGGAACACAAATATGAGAAGGTGGACGAGTCTACCTATCTTTTTGACGGTTCCATAAGCCTGGAACAGGTATCGGCTTTAATAAAGGTATCTTTGCCGATCGAGGAATATGAAACCTTAAGCGGATATGTTATCAGCCAGCTGGGTAAAATCCCCGAAGAAGGCGAGCATCCGGTAGTGGAATTGGACAGTCTGGTATTTAAGGTAGAAGAGATGGAAGACAAGATGATATCAAGAATCAAGGTATGCAAGGCATAATACCGGACAGGAAGGTTGGGGTAGGTTTTGCTGATTGACTTTATGAAGGGGCTGGCCATAGGAATGGCAGCTATTGCACCTGGTGTAAGCGGAGGGACCCTGGCGGTTGTCCTTGGCATCTATGAGAAAGCCGCCAATGCCATTGCCAATCCGTTTCGTGATTTCCGGAAAAAGGTTAAGGAGTTTTCTCCCCTGGCAGCGGGAGGGGTTGTGGGAGTCCTGGGTTTCAGCAATATTATAAGCTATTTGTTTCGCACTTATGAGTTGGAAGTTAAATATCTCTTTATCGGCCTGATGCTGGGAACCTTTCCTTCCCTGCGAAAGCAGGCTGATAAAGACGGCTTTCGAATACTGTATCTGATACCCTTTGCCATAACTCTGGCTGCGGCCATCCTGTTTTCGATGGAAACGGATCTCATACCCGGCAGTTCCGGTGATGAGGCTTCACATTTCCTGCTGATTGTGCTGTATGGCGCAATTATCGGATTTGGAACCATTATACCGGGAATAAGTGCATCGTTTATTCTCATGTATCTGAACGTCTATGATATAGTAATAGACGGGATTTCCCGGCTGAATCCCTATGTTCTGATACCGGCAGGCATAGGTTTCGTCCTGAGTGTTCTGGGTTTTGCCAATCTGATCAGTCTCCTGCTGAGAAAAACATATGGATATACCTACTATGCAATTTTTGGGTTAACGGCAGGCTCCATACTGGCCGTTTTTCCGGGATTCGGCATCGGATGGCGGTATCTGCTCTGTTACCTGCTGTTGACCGGCGGATTTATACTTTCCTATTATCTGAGCAATCTTGAAAAACCGGATAAGAAAATACAGTTTCGCTTAAGATGAGCCCAGGCATTCAGCTGTTATTTACTGTCAACCCACTGCAGATTTGCATAACTTCCAAAAGGAAACGGGGCTGTTTTCATGAAGAGAGGTCATAAGAACTATTTTCTCTGCACTCTTTTTTTATGCCTTATTTTGCTGGTATCCTGTGTTTCCGGCGTTGTTGAATGGGAAAAGTATTATCCCGGTGCAAACAGTCAGCCTGAGGAAATGGATAAGCTCGACCCGGAAGTGCCGGATTCCACGCCGGAACCTGAACCGCGCGGAACAACAGCCATGCGGATTCGGGCTGTTGGTGACATCATGATGCATATGCCGCTGGTAAATGCCGCTCAGGTGACAGCCGACAGCTATGATTTCACGAAATTTTTTGAGCATATAGGCCCTTATCTGGAAGGGGCGGACATTGTGGCGGGCAACCTGGAGACTACCATCAGCAACGCTCAAAAGGGCTATGGCGGATATCCCATGTTCCGCACACCGGAAGATCTGCTTCCCGCCCTTAAGAGTGCCGGTTTCAATCTGCTGACAACAGCAAACAACCATACCTTTGACGGCAGGGAGTTTGGTGTTCGTAACACTTTGGACAAGCTGGATGAATATGGTTTTCTGCATACAGGCAGTGCCCGCAGTCAGGAAGAGCGGGATCAGATTCTGGTAATAGAAAAAAACGACATAAAAGCAGGTGTTCTTGCCTACACATATGGTACAAACGGAATGGAAGTTACCATATCCGGAGAGAACCTGCCCTTTATGGTAAATTATATTGACAGGGAGCAGATACGAAGGGATGTCCTGCTGGCCAGGGAAGCAGGAGCAGAGGTGCTGATTGTATTCATTCACTGGGGTGATGAATATGTCCGTCTTCCAAACAGCTTTCAGAAGGAAACCGCCGATTATCTGATTTCTCTGGGGGTGGACATAATTTTCGGCAGCCATCCTCATGTGCTGCAGCCGATGGAAAGGCGCCCGGTAACCCTGGATGACGGCACTGAAAAGGAAGCATTTATCATCTACTCCCTGGGTAACTTCCTGTCCAACCAGCGTGACCGCTACCGGGACAGCGGCGTGATAGTGGATGTTGATGTCATAAAGGACTATGACAGGGGAACAATTGAGCTGGGCGAAGTATCCTATACGCCCACCTGGGTATACAAATATACCGAAAATGGCAGAACTGACTACCGAATTCTGCCGGCCGGGCAGTTTCTGGATGGAAATGATGAGCTGGATTTAGGCAAAACCGACCTGGAGCGTGTTCAGGCTGTCTGGTCGGAAACTGTCAGCCACCTGGGAACAGAAGGTGCTAAAGCCAACAGATAAAAGGAAAAGCTAATATTACTTTAATAAAGCTGTTTTTTATACTTAATGATTACAAGCAGTCAAGCGAAGGAGGACAAAAGATGCTGAAAGTGGCAATGTTGAGTGGATGGCATGTTCATGCCAAGGATTATGCCAATCAGGTATCCAAAATTGAAAATGCAGCTATATCAGCTGTTTGGGATGAGGACCCTGAAAGAGGCAGGGCATGGGCAGATGAACTGGGTGTACCCTTTGAAGAGGATCTTCAGCAGGTATTGAACCGGGATGACGTTGATGCCGTGATTGTGGATGCACCTACCAATATGCATACTGAGGTTATGATTGCCGCAGCCAATGCCGGCAAGCATATATTTACCGAAAAGGTCATGGCTCTCACGGTTGCAGAGTGCGAAGCCATTGCAGAAGCTGTCCGGAAAGCGGGAGTGAAATTCTGCATTTCCTATCCCCACAGGACCTTTCCTGCTAATCTTTTTGCCAAGAAAGCTGTGGAGGAAAACTGGCTGGGTGAAGTTACCCTGCTTCGGGTAAGGAATGCCCACAATGGAGCAGTAGGCAACTGGCTGCCTCCACATTTCTATGATCCGGAAGCCTGCGGCGGAGGTGCCATGATCGATCTTGGTGCCCATCCCATGTATTTGTCCCGCTGGCTCCTGGGCAAGCCAAAAAACATCAGCTCGGTTTTCACCAGGCACACCGGAAGAGCAGTAGAGGATAATGCCGTAAGTGTCATAGAATTTGAAAACAAGGCGATTGCCATAGTGGAAACCGGATTTGTCACGCCGGTCAGCCCCTTTTCCCTTGAATTGTATGGCACGGAGGGAAGTCTCTTTGTGGGCGGCATGGACAACACAGTCAGAATCTCTTCCAAAAAGTATGCTCCGGAAGCTGAAGGCTATGTCATACCGGACCAATTGCCTCCTGCCCTGCCCTCTGCCATGGAGCAGTGGGTCAACGGTATTTTGAAGGATGAGAAAATTCATTTCGGCCTGGAGGAAGGAATTCAGCTTACCCAGTTGATGGAAGGCGCTTACCAATCCCATAGAAGTGGATGCCGGGTAGAACTC
>FZPS01000229.1_pt252 | contig 10702 bp, 7 predicted proteins | sample 1817821 | NCBI WGS metagenome assembly FZPS01 (sample SAMEA104158645, study PRJEB21678) | metagenome | place: Germany | collected 2015-04-21 | reverse complement strand
CCTGGGCAACCCCACGAACGACGCCGTTGAAGGCCGCATTTCCGCGTTGGAGGGCGGAGTTGGCGCACTGTTCACAGCTTCGGGCCAGGCGGCTCAGACGCTCGCGATTTTGAACCTAGCGTCGAAGGGCAACAATATTGTGGCCTCTCCCAGCCTGTACGGCGGTACGGCGAACCTGTTCCGCCACTCATTACCAAAGCTAGGCATTGAGGTCCGCTTCGTTGAGGATGCCCGCAACCGCGAGCAGTGGCTCGCCCAGGCCGACGAGAACACGGTCGCCTTCTACGGTGAGACCATCCCGAATCCGCAGGGCGACATTCTTGACTTCGAGGTCGTTGCTGGAGCTGCTCACGAGGTTGGCGTTCCCCTGATCGTTGACAACACCGTGGCAACGCCCTACCTGTGTCGCCCGTTTGAGCACGGCGCTGACATTGTCGTTCACTCGGCAACTAAGTACCTGGGTGGTCACGGAACTGCTCTGGGCGGGTTCATTGTGGATTCGGGCAAGTTCGACTTCGGTAAGGATCCAAAGCGCTTCCCCGGATTCAATGAACCGGATCCTTCCTACAACGGCATTGTTTATGCTCGCGACCTGGGCGAAGACGGCCCGTTTGGCGCGAACGTGTCCTTCATTTTGAAGGCGCGCCTGCAGGGCCAGCGCGACTTCGGCTTCTCCGCTTCCCCGTTCAACGCGTTCCTGATCGAACAGGGCATTGAAACCCTGTCGCTGCGCATGGAGCGTCACGTCCACAACGCCCAGATCATCGCGGAATACCTGGAGAATCACCCGCAGGTCGAGTCAGTTAACTACGCGGGCCTGAAGTCTTCCCCGCATCACGAGCTCGCTAAGAAGTACACGCCGAAGGGCCCGTCCTCACTACTTTCTTTTGTGATCAAGGGTGGATTCGAACCGGGCCGCAAGTTTGTGGACAACCTGAAGCTGTTCGCGTTCGTCGCGAACCTGGGTGACGTGCACTCGCTTTCGGTGCATCCCGCTTCGACGACGCACTCGCAGCTCACCAAAGAAGAGCTCGCCGCCGCCGGCATCGACCAGGGCACCGTGCGCCTGTCGGTTGGCACCGAACATTCAGATGACCTTATCGCCGATCTTGAGGCGGCTTTCAAGGCCGCCCGCGAATAATAGGGGGCGAGGACGTGGCTAGGCACACGCGAAACATAGAGGAACCACTCCCTGTAAGTGGCGGCTGGAAAGAAACGGATCCGGTGGCTTTCCGAAAGTTCAAACACATCGGCCCGCTTCGCTTGGAAAATGACCAGGTGATTCCCGACGTCACGATGAGCTTTGAGACCTTCGGTGAACTAAACGCTGACAGGTCCAACGCCGTCCTCATCCTTCATGCCCTAACTGGTGACGCACACGTGACCGGTGATGTGGCCCCTGGACAGAAGACTGCCGGATGGTTCAGCGAAATTGTTGGCCCCGGAAAGGTGATTGACACGGATAGGTACTTCGTGTTGGCACCTAACATCCTGGGTGGTTGCCACGGGTCGACGGGTCCGTCCTCGACGCATCAAGATGGAAAACCGTGGGGGTCACGCTTCCCGGTCGTGTCGACGCGCGATCAGGTGAACGCGGAAATTCGATTGGCGGATGCACTCGAGATCGACCGATTTCACCTGGTATTAGGCGCTTCCCTAGGTGGGCAGCGCGCGATCGAGTGGGGCATCATGGCCGCTGACCGCGTGGAAAATCTGGCCGTCATCGCATCCGGTCCGACGACCACGGCGGATCAGTCCGCGTGGGCGCACACGCAGATTAATGCCGTCACGTTGGATGAGCACTGGCACGGTGGCGATTACTACGACTGCGAGGTCGGGCCGACCAGGGGGCTCAGTTTGGCACGCCAAATCGCACACACTACGTACCGCAGTGCTGAGGAGCTCGGGGAACGCTTCGACCGCATTCCGCAGGGGCAGGAGGATCCGCTGACAGGTGGTCGTCTGGCCGTTCAGTCCTACTTGGACTATCACGGGCAAAAGCTCGCGCGCCGCTTTGACGCTGGAGCTTATGTAGCGCTTTGCCGCGGAATGCTCACCCATGACATTGGGCGCGACCGCGGGGGCGTGACGATGGCTTTGTCGCATGTTCGCGCCCGTACGCTGGTAGTTGCTGTTGATACGGACCGACTGTTCTCCCCGTCTCAGTCGCTCACGATTGCGACGGGAGTGCCGCACGGTTTTTATCGTGAAATCCGCTCCGACCACGGTCACGACGGCTTCCTAATCGAAGCCGAGCAGGCAACTGAATTGCTTGACGCGTTCTTGAATACTCCGCGTCAAAAGGCAAAGTGGCCGGGAGAGCCGGCATACAGCGTAAACTCAAAGGATGACTAACCTAGACCCAACGACTGTTTTTGGAAACCACCCACTTCCGCGAGCGGGAGCGTGGAGTCCGGACATTCTAGGACCCGGCTTTGAGGCGCAAGCCCTGCAGCTACTACCGGATGAGGAGGGCGAGGTTATCGCAACTGTTGTGCGACACCTCCCCGAAAAAGATCCGCACAGTTTGCAGGGCACGCCCTCGAAGCCGGTTTTTCGTGCGCTGTATATCCACGGGTGGAATGACTATTTTCACCAGCGGGAGCTCGCGCGCGAGATCGCTTTGGCGGGTGGTGAGTTTTACGGGCTCGACATGCGCAAGTACGGCCGGTCGTGGCGTAAGAATCAGACGTTTGGTTGGGTTAGGCACCTTTCACAATATGAAGAGGACATCGAGGAAGCCATTAACCTGATCGGCGACGACCTGCCGCTGGTTCTGATGGGTCATTCAACGGGCGGCCTGGTCACGGCGCTGTGGGCGCATCACAATCCAGGTCGACTCGCGGGCCTGTGGTTGAACTCCCCGTGGCTGGAGTTGCAGACCTCGGACCTGATTCGATTCCCCACTCAGCAGGCCGTTGAGATCATTGGGGCGCGCGAACCCCGCCGCGTCCTCCCTACTGGCGGAAACGACTTTTATTCGATTTCGCTGCGCGGCTGGAATAAGGACGACGGTGAAATGCCCGCCGAATACGCCGAATTCGCGGACGACCCATCGCTGACGGGGTGGGGAATCAGTCCCGTTTGGAAGGCGACCGGGCGCAAGATTTTGGCGGGTTGGCTGGCCGCTATCACGGAGGGGCACCGCGAAGTCGCGGACGGCCTCGCGATTGATTGTCCCGTGCTGGTGTTAGCTTCGAAGAAATCCTTTGAGGGCAACAAGTGGACCCCTGACGTGCGCTTCCAGGACGCCGTTTTGGACGTGGATGTGATTGCGGAACGGTCCGCGCGTTTGGGCGACGAGGTCTGCATTAAACGCATCGCCGGCGTACACGACCTAGCGCTTTCTATTCCACCCGTGCGTCGAAAAGTTTGGAGCGCAACGCTTTCCTGGCTGCGTTACGCCGTTATCGGTCGTTCAGATTTCACGAGGGCGGAGTCCGCCGAACTGCAGGGGTTGAGGGTTCCTCTCCCCGAAGACGTGCAACTTGCGCCGCGGTAGAGCGTCGTGCTCGGTTTGACGGATCTTGACAAATTCGGCGATGAGGGGAAGTTATCGTGCGCGGCGAGACCTGCGTCCGCGGCGCGGTGAGCCCACGGTTTCGTATTCGTCGCGGATCTCGCGGTTGAGTTCGCCGAGTGCTTCGCGCAGGCTCGGGCCCATTGGATCGCCCAGGTGCCAAACTTCCCATCCGCTGTACTGGGATGATCCAGATACCATTGCGGCGGCCTCGTCAGGATCACCGGTAGACCAGTTGGCCGTGCGGATTTCACCTTCAGGAGTCAAAGTCGCACCGTACTTTTCAACCTCTGTGCGCTGCCAAACGATCGGGGTGTCCTGACCAAGAATCTGCCCAATTACATGCAGGCCGTCGGAATCTTCCTTCAGCTGAGGAATATCCGCTTCGTCCTCCTCGGCATCATGGGTAGCCTCCTGCTCAGCAGGTTCTTCATGTCGGCCATGCGGTTCTTCCGTAGCACCACTTGCCAGGGCAGTAGTTCCATCTGCTGGCGTGAGGGCTTCCTCCGGAGTGTCACCGGGTTCAATCAGGTCGTAGTTTTGGTCAGTGGTTTCAGAAACCTCTTCACCAACAGTGTCGCCAGCGGCGCCCTCGTCAATAAATTCGACATCATCGGCGTCAGTCGCACCAGCGTGAGCCGGCCCCGCATCGGCGGATTCAACAGAATCGGCCGGTTCGGCTACATCAATTGAGTAATCAGCCGCGGTTAAGTCATCTTCGAAATCGACATCGTCCGTTTGCGCGGCGTCCATCGGCGTCTCCGGGGCTTCATCGCCGGCCTCGGCGTGGGTCGCCCCAGAGTGCGTCGATTCATCGAAGTTCGCTGCTTGCGTGAGGTGGCGACCTTCGGGAGTTTCCACCGCGGTATTGCTGAACGCCGTGAGCTCCAGGGTTTGCGATGAACGCCCCAAAAGCAGATTGGGGTTGTGGCCGTAAAGGCGCGGGCCAACGGCTTGCACGTCGATGAACTTTCGCCCGTTCGACATTGCGCGAACAGCGATTTCGTGGACCTCAACGCCAGAAGATGCCAAAACATCCAGTGCGGGTCGAACAGTATCGGCGATAGACCCGGCTACCAAAATCAGGCGCGGTCCGGGCGCGGGTGAAGGCGGCATCGCGTCGCGAAACTCTGCCCACCCCATGCGGAATCCTTGAATGCCGCCAGGATACGCGGCTGCGAGGTCATTCCATCCCAGCGATGCGGTGTCGGCTAGACGCGACAGTGAATCGATCATGGTGGTGGAATCCAGTCGCTCAACGACCTCAACCGACACCACCTGGCCGGATGCGTCCAGTGCCGTTAGGCGGGGCGCTCCCCCGTCCATGCCTGAACCAACAGGCGCGGAATCTTGCCACGTAATCGGGAAGAGGGGGCGCCCGACAATCTCGAGCACCTGTTCTCGCACAGATTTGAGGATGTCGTCGGTCAATCCGTCACGGACAGTGCGTCCGAACTGCGCCGGGATGAGGCGACCGTCGTCGAACTCAAATAATGGCATTACTTCACCCATCCTGTTACACGTGGTTTGGGTCTATTGTGTCACGGACACCTCGTAAAGTAATCCGGTACACAAAATTACGCGCGAGTGACTAGTTTACATGGGCTCCAAGGTGTTTCTTGATCAGCGATGCCAGGTGAACACCATCGCGGCCACGCAACTGCTGCGCCTGCGTTCGGCAAGAAAAGCCGTCCGCCAAGTAGACCGCGTCCGGATGTTCATCCAACGCCGGCAGTAGCGAGTTTTCAGCGACCTTGACCGAAACTTCGTAGTGACCGTCCTCCATGCCGAAGTTGCCAGCCAACCCGCAGCATCCCGACAGCTTCGTGATCTTCGCACCAGCTCGGGTCAAAATCGTCTGATCGGCGTCCCACCCCATCACGGAATAGTGGTGACAGTGCGGCTGAGCCACGACCTCGACGCCCTTCAAATCAGGCATCCAATCATCCGTTTCCGGCCCGATCGGCGCGGGCGCGGTCAGCAGTTCCGCAAGCGTGTGCGTTGCCTGCGAAACCACAGCCACGTCCTCGTTTGGAATTCCAAGATCGAGGGCGTCATCGCGCAGGACTGCCGTGCACGACGGTTCGACACCGACGATGGGGATGCCGGCCTTCGCGAAGGGCGCGAGCTCGGTGACCAGGCGGTTAATCTTTTCGCGCGCGGTATTCAGCTGGCCGGTGGTGATCCACGTGAGGCCGCAGCACAGATCCCGAGAGGGCAGAAGCGGCGTGTACCCGGCGGCGACGAGGACGTCGATCATGTCGCGCGCACCCTTATCGTTTAGCGACTGGCTGAACGAATCGGCCCACAAAACGACGTATTTGCGGCCCTTTTCGGTGCGGGGGACGTCTCCGGTGGCTTTCGCGCACGTGTGCTTATTGGCCCACTTGTTGAATAGGTGGCTTTGCAAAGTGAGCATTTCCCGGCGCGTATCAATGCCCGCAATCTTGAAGGTCAGATCGCGGATGGGCTTCACCTTCATGACTGCGTTGGCGACGGCCGCCAAACCCGGAATCGTTGCAGTCAACCGCGTCCACTGCGGCAGCCTACCCAGCAGGTAGTGGCCCATCGGGCGCAACTTCCCCTTGTATTTGCGGTGGAAAACCTCGGAACGATACTTCGCCATGTCGATACCGGCCGGACAGTCGGTTGCACACGCCTTGCACGCCAGGCACAGGTCGAGGGCGCGTTCAACGCGCGGGTCATCCCACGTCGCGATGAGTTCGCCGTTCGTGATCTCCTCCAAGATCCGCGCCCGCCCACGCGTGGAGTCCACTTCATTTCTAGTTGCAAGGAATGACGGACACATGAACCCACCCGCCGCGGTGTTGTCTGCGCGGCATTTTGAAACTCCGGTGCAGCGGTGAACTGCGGTGGTGAAGTCGCCGTGGTCCTCGTGGAACTGGAAGCCGTCAGTCGCGCGATATTCGATTGCCTGAGGGCGGCGCAGATCCGCCTCTAAGGGATTCGGCGCAAACGCCCTATTGAATTCGGCATGATCCGGATGGCCACCAGCGGCACCGACGAGGGCTCGAGGCTGCGTCAAAACACCCGGGTTCATCAGATTGTCGGGGTCAAACAGGTATTTGACGGCCGCCAGCAGTTCAATGACTTCGGGGGTGTACATGTACTGCAACAGCTCTGAGCGTGATCGGCCGTCACCGTGTTCGCCCGACACGGATCCACCGTATTTGCCTAGCAACTTTGCGCCCTCAACCAGGAAATCCTTTGATTTGCCCACTCCGGCTTCTGAGCCAAGCGGCATATCCAGGCGGACGTGTACGCAACCGTCGCCGAAGTGGCCGTACAGCAGGCCGTTAATGTCGTAGCGCTTCATCAGCGCGGTGAAGTCTTCGAGGTAGTTACCTAGATTTTCGGGCGGGACAGCCGCGTCCTCCCATCCTGGCCACGCCTGTTCGTTGCCGCCGACGACGTTTCCGTCCTCGTCGATTTCAACAGGGGTGCGTCCGCCCAGACCGGCTCCGTCGGCGCGGATTCGCCAGAGTCGGGCGGCGTCCTCCCCTGGCGGGTAGATCGCGATTGCAGTCGAGTCCGCGTCGGCTGCCATTGCGCGCGCTTTTTCCATTGCGTCGTCGAGGTCGTCTCCGCCGATTTCGCACATGAGCCAACCTTCCCCCGCGGGGAGTTCCGGCACTGCGCCGGGGCCCTTGTGCACGCGAACAACGTCGACCAGGCGCTTATCCATGCCCTCAACCGCGAGCGGTTTGTGCTTCAGCAACGCGGGAACGTCGTGGCCCGCAGCAATCATGTCTGGGTAGCCGATCGCGACCAGGACGGGCGCGCGGGGAACGTCAACCAGTTTTACTTCAATTTCGAGGACGGACACGAGCGTCCCCTCTGAGCCAACCAGCATGGACGCGAGGTTCCGGCCATTCTCGGCAAGCAGATACTCCAGCGAGTACCCCGAAACCTGGCGGCCAAAGCGCCCCATCTGAGTTCGGATCGGCTGCAGGTTGGCCTCAACCAGTTCCTGCAGGCCATCAACGGCTGAAAGATCACCTGATTGGGCAACGTAGTGCCGCCCTCGGCCATCAATAACTTCCAAGGAAAGGACGTTTTCGGACGTCTTCCCCCACGCCGTCGCGTGCGGGCCACACGCATTATTGCCCACCATTCCGCCGATCGTGCAGCGGTTCTGCGTGGAGGGATCCGGGCCGAAACGAAGACCGTATTCAGCAGCGGCCTTTTGCAAAGTGGCCTCAACGCAACCCGGTTCAACGACCGCGGTCTTATTTTCCGGATCAATCGAAAGCACGCGATTCATGTGCCGCAAATAATCCATCACGAGGGCGGGGCCGATCGCATTGCCGGCGCAGGAAGTGCCAGAACCGCGCGGAGTAATGGGAATCCCCAACTCGCGGGCGGTGTTAATGGCAAGCGCGGCCTCTTCCTTATTTACGGGCGCGAAAACGGCCTGCGGAACAACGCGATAGTTACCCGCATCAGTTGAATAAATAGCCCTGGTGATCGTCGTGAAGTCCAGTTCACCTTGAACGCGCCCCTGCAGGCGGGACGCGAATTCGCGCAGTAGCGCAGAGTCCGGTTCGTTCACATCCGGATTGTTCGGGTACAAACTTTGAAACTGAGCGGTCGCGTTGATAGGCATGCCCCCAGTGTGTCACGACTTTGCAAACGTTTCGCCAAGTGTCCAGTTTCAGGGCGAAACTTTCTCGGCTTTGCGTGTATACGATAAAGGTATGCGCCTCGGAGTACTAGACATCGGATCAAACACTGTCCACCTGCTGGTTGTTGACGCGAAAGCTCGCGTCCGCCCTGATCCCTTCTTGGATCAGCGGTCCGTCGTGCGACTAATGCAGTACATGGACGACGAGGGCCGCATCTCCGACGAGGGCGTTGACGCGCTCGTCGCCGCGATTCGCCGTGCGGTGATTTTCGCGCGCGATTCGAAGGTCGACCAGTTGATGGGCATTATTACGTCCGCGATCCGCGAGTCCCCCAATGGCGACGAAGTCATGAAGATTCTTGAGGACGAGGCTGGGACCACCTTCAAGGTGCTTTCCGGTAATGAGGAAGCAGAACTAACGTTCCTTGCCGCGCGGCGCTGGCACGGCTGGGCGGCCGGTCGCCTGATGGTTTTGGACATCGGCGGCGGATCATTTGAAGTTGCCGTCGGTATTGATGAAGAACCTGAGTTTGTGGCCTCGATTCCTCTAGGAGCTGGCCGTTTGACCAAGCTCTTCTTGGATCAGGAGTTGCCAACACGCGACCAGATCAAGGAGCTGCGCAAGTACGTGAAGCAGCGCATGGCTCCCCTGGCCGATCAGATCCTGCAGCTGGAGCGCCCCGACCACGTGGTAGCCACATCAAAGACTTTCCGCTCCCTGGCCCGCCTGGCCGGCCAGCAGGTAGCGGTTGTTGGCCCCGAAGAGCGGCGACGCATGGGGCGCAACGACCTCAAAGATTGGGTAGATCGGTTAGGTCGAATACCTGCATCTGCGCGAACAGAGCTTCCCGGCATCACGCCTGAACGGACATATCAAATCGTTGCGGGAGCAGAAGTTGCCATGCGCGCAATGAAGGCATTCAAGATCAAAGAGCTGGAAATCTGCCCGTGGGCGCTACGCGAGGGTGTCCTGCTGGAGCGTATTGACCGCTTCGAACACGTTCCGCGCTCCTCCGGCCTGGACCTGCGCCAGATCGAGTCGTAGAAGTCCGCTATTCAGACCAACCACCCACACAAGTGTCCATCTAGTCCATAAACTGCTCCCCATCAGTTGGTATCTATTTCACGGTCCAACTAGTGGGGAGTAGTTCATTTGTGGGCAGGCACAACTTTTTGTCCCCGCTTATCTCTCAGGACGGGCAGGCACTGGACGATTCGGAAGGCTGACTCGAGTATCAAACTGGGTACTGGCGAGCTGGCGTTCCGCATACGTAATTAAGTCCAGAACGTCCTGCGCAACATAAGCTTTCGAAGCCGCATTGATTGACTGACGTACCAAAACGTCAGCCTGGCGGAGGTCTTCTAAAGCACTTCGCGCCGGAGTTGGTTTTAAGCCATGTATATCCTGAGTAGTTTTAATTGTCAGGATCGGCGTACCGGGCAAACGATTTAGGATACGCATGGTGGCCGAGTCAGCTCGTAGCTTTTTAGTCTTTCCCTGTTGGCTACGGTATTCCTCTATCTTTTCTGTCCACTCCAATCGCAACCTAGATAGCTCTTCATTCAATTCAAGAGCTTGTTGAACTGCTGTTGAAACAGATCGGGCAAAAAATTTGATCCATTGCTCTCTGGCCCGGTGCGCTTCAGATGAATTTACATCCCCGACGTACCTGTACTCAGTTAAAGCTCTTACGTATTCGTGACTCAAAGTAGCTAACACTAAGCTAACTGGAAGAACCCTCTTTGGTGTAAGCCCTCTCCGCGCCAAAACTGTATGAATTAGGGCTCTACCGACACGCCCATTACCATCAGCAAACGGATGAATCGTTTCAAACTGGGCGTGAACTAGAGCAGCTTGGACGACGGCCCCATGTTTAGCCCCATCTATGTATTCAGCCAAGTCGCGAACCAAATCAGAAACGAGACTAGGATCGGGCGGCACATAGTCAGCTCCGATCGGATGGTAGAAGGATCTTCCGATCCAGTTTTGAGCTTGCCTAATACCCAGACCTTGAGTCTTGTCCCCCAAAAGAGATTCTTGCAGGTCCTCCAAGTCTGAGGGCGTAACTCGATCTTTGTTCGACAACACGGAAGATGCCCGTTGAACAGCAGTCATGTTTCGAGCAACGAGCTGAGCAGCATCAGAGATTCCGCGAATGTCTTCTTGCTCTCCAAGTTCCGCCAACGCGACTTGCTTAGGAGCTGGAGTAATTCCCTCCATTTGTGAGGATGCAATCGCTTCCGACCGCAGAAGGAACCTGGCAACGTGTGCAAGATCATCTGCACCTTCGACGTCGGACAGCTCTCGTAACTGCCTTTCAACTCTGATGAGTTCGCGGTCCAAAGAACGCGAAATCTTTAGGTTAACTTCTGCGAGAAAATCGGGGACATAGAAACTGTATTTGCCGCACATTCGCTCACGTTTACCAGGTGCAGACAAGTTGGGTTCCCAGTAATCCGTTCTCCATTCAGCCATGGCCCCTCCTATCGCACGATAAGCAGCGAACGCTACTTAGCCGTTCATCGGTCTAAGTCTG
>FZPS01000143.1_pt149 | contig 10702 bp, 11 predicted proteins | sample 1817821 | NCBI WGS metagenome assembly FZPS01 (sample SAMEA104158645, study PRJEB21678) | metagenome | place: Germany | collected 2015-04-21 | reverse complement strand
AAGCGTCTTCATAAAATAGAAAGCATCGGAGCATACTTTATCGTAAGGGGAAAGAAGAATAATGACTTCAAAACAATGAGGTGGAAGAGGCGGTTCCCTCCTGAATCAGGCATTCTATCTGACGCAATCGGTTATATGGATGGACAAATGACCATGGGAAAATATCCCGATAAAATCAGGAGAATCATATACGTGGATGCGGAAAGTAATAAAAAGTTCATATTCTTCACTAACGCGCTGACTATCAGCCCTACAATGATTGCTGAACTATATCGCAACAGGTGGAAGATTGAACTTTTCTTCAAGTGGATCAAGCAGCATCTGAAGATTAAAAAATTCTGGGGCACTTCGGAAAACGCAGTACGTATTCAAATTTATTCTGCAATCACCGCTTATTGCATGATGGCAATTATACAGAAAAAGATGAATATTGATAGAACAATCTATGAGATGCTACAAATTGTAAGTATCTCACTTACAGATACAACCAATCTAAAAGACCTCTTTGGAAAACCTAATTACAATATTGTCAATGAACTGGATGGTTCTACCAAACCAACTTTGTTTTAATTGTTAAACTTTATAATAATCCGTCCGGATTTTTACTGGACACCAATGATCCGACATAATTAATTGATCTATTTTTTTGCATCGTCTAATCTTCTGAATAAATACGATATCAAACTCAAAACATCCAAACAATCTTTCTCTACAAACAAATTTGTTTCTTTTAACTCCTTTACTTCTTCATGGGCTAATGGATTCCTAACTCCAGCAATTACCCCCATAGACATAAACTTTTGTCCTTCTTCAACATTTTCTTTGGTGCTGTCGGAAAAATCGCTTCCATCTGTTTTCTTATATTTTGATGTAACAGATAATGCGGCTCTACTCTTTCCAAATGCTTGCCCCATCAAAGTGAGTCCATATTCTGTTAATCCTGATTTTTTTTGTGTTTCTGCCTCATATCGTTTAATGGCTTCCTCCACCGCTCTGTAAAAATCAGCATTTTGATAATCCTTGTAAGATGCATCTTGTACATTCGGATGCATATGTCTCCAGTGATAATAAGGATATTCCGGAATTAGCCTATAAAGACTACCAACCACTTCGCTTTGTTTATCATCTGCTAATTCCGAGTTTTCAACAATAGCGTTAACTATTTTTTCTACGCCAGCTTTGACATTATCGGGCAACTTACCATACCAATCCTTTATGTCAATTCGTGTTTTATTTGAAATTTGATTTTGTCTTTCAATCTTTCGTTTATTTCTCCAGTCTCTTTCGATATCAAATAACAGTTTTTTCAGATTTGATTGCAATTCCGATGTCACAGGTAAATCCCAACTTAATGATTGCCTATCGGTAGAGATAACATCCTCTTCCATTTCATCAATAAAGTCAACATTAAGCCATCCGGTTAAATAAGAATAACCGTGACTTGACTCTCCAACTCCGAAAAATTCTGGGGCATTGACCAAACGTCCATGAGCAAACAATGTTATTCCTCTCAATCCTGGTTTTAATGGCTTTTCCGTAGCATAAATACATCCGGTAACATTATAATTTTCTAGATATTCGTTTTTTACATCATTATTGGGAAAGTCCCATACAATTTGAGGCGATAAATCTTGATACCTCAATCGGTTATCAATTAATACTTCTTCATCGTCGTTATATGAGATATACACTTTAAATGTATCGTCAAAAAAATTAAATAATTTAGACAGACTAACAGCTAAATCGACTTTGTTAAAGTCTGATTGCCGTTTTAAATCATCTAATTCTATAATTGTTCCGTTCGCATCATCACATTCGGATATTGAGAATTGGGGTTCATATTCTTGACCATCAGTATTCATCAGATCTTTCCAACTTAAAATAAAATAAACACGCTGTCCATTTTGACAAGTAGTAATGCGAATTGTATCTCCTATCCCAAAGAAAGCGAGTTTTCCCAATCCTTTTCTTCCTGTTACTTTTCTTATGCCATTAGGACTTAATACTTCATTATTAGCCCTGCGTTTACGACCTATTCGTAAAAAATTGCTGTTGATTTCGTCAAAAGACATTCCAAGCCCATCATCAATAACAACTATTCTTTTTTTTCCGTTATCATTGTATAATTTTATATGCACCTCACGCGCTTCTGCATCATATGCATTTGCAATAAGTTCCGCTATCGCATTCGGTAAAACCGAATACATTTTAATTCCCAAATGCTCAATGGTATGCGGGTCAAAACTCATTTTAAGTTTCCGATGTTCCATATACTTATAGATTTGATGATATAATTGACATTCCCAATCTCCTAGCATATTCACAAGGAACAGCGTTGCCGATCAATTTAGCTGTAGCAACTATACTATTCGTTTTAAAAACATAATCCTTGGGAAAAGTTTGCAAAGTAGCACCCTCTCTCAAAGATATGGCTCTATCTTCCTCCGGATGCCCAAAGCGACCATTTGAAATGCTGAAAAATTTTGTCGTTATTGTAGGAGCGGGTCTATCCCACCACATTCGTCCAAACGTGTCCTTAAAACTATTGTCTTTGCCAATAAAGCATGGCAACTGTAATTCCATATTATTTGCCCAATCAAGCCTACAACCTCCATCATGTTTTGTTTTTGATATTCTTTTCAAACTTATATCACTTAACCCTGCGGTGGTGTGATTAAAATCCGATTTATCCTTATGCCCGGCAGGTATTTTTGGGAAGCCGTTTGCAGTTCCCAAAAAATCTCTCAAAACCGAAATCTTACTATCTTCGCGCGGCATTGTTATATTTAATTCCAATATGCGAGACGCAATTAAAGAAAATCTTTTTCTGCTTTGGGGAACTCCATATTTACTCATATTAACTATTTCATATGTAATATTTTCATATCCGAGTTTTTTTAGTTTGTTCAGAAAACATGGCAGTATGCTATTCTTATTTGTCATTATGCCAGGCACATTCTCAACAAGTACAAATCCAGGTCTGTAATATTCAATAAAGCGAGCAAAATCCATTAACAGGTCTTTAGATTTTGTTGATTTCTCTTTATATGTATTAATTATGCTATAATACTGACATGGACTACAACCAGCTAGAATAAGATTGTCATCATAAGGTTTGATTGAAAATTTTCTTTTAAAAAAGTCACTTTCTAATATTTTAATATCAGCTTGTATAAATGTGCTCCCAGGATTATTAAGTTCATATGTTTCTTTTGCATCTGCATCAAAATCAACGCCCGCGATTACATTTATTCCTGCTTGGCGCAGGCCATAAGTCATACCGCCGCCGCCACAAAAGAAATCAATAGCTCGAAATCTATTTTTCGACCACATCTTATTAAACAAGTTTAAGGATTACACCAAAAATCATTTAAAAAAATGAAATCATAACCTCTAGTACGCTTGAAGTCGTTAAAATCATCACTATCGGTTGCAGGAAATTCTAATAAAATTTCATCATACAAAGTTGATAAAACTTTATCTCCTATTTCTTCAGCAAAAGCTCCTCTAAGCGCTTTATCATACCAAGATATTAAATCATTTTCCGTTATTATACTTTGAATCTTAGATTTCCAACCCATTTGTGTCAATAATGACACTATTAGTTTTTCTTCGGAATTTTTACATACAATAACTATTCTATCGGATGATAAAGATGAAACTATATTTTCCGCAAGTTCTTCAGTTAATGACAAGTGTTTTATCTGAATAGCCATGCCGAAATTAGCCCACATATCTAAACCTCTATCAGCTGCATTAGTGACACCTACCCGATTTATTCGAGCATTAACCGTTATTTTTGAACATTCTTTTGATAGACCTATTACACGCTCGACAAAATCGGAAAATTCTTCTAATAATTTTTGTTTTGCTATATCAGCTTCAACTGTAACCTTAACCCCAAGGCATTCAATAAGAACTGAAAATAACGCATATACGACTATTTCATATAATTTGTCTACACTGCGCCTTAATCCTGGTTCATTCCAAAACAAATTAATAAACTCTTCAACTTGAAAATTGCTTTTATCATGCGTATTACAATACTTTAATCCATTTGACATTTGTGAAAAACGTTGTTCAAAACGGTCGTATATATACTTTTCTACGACTCCGTTATTTTGCCTATTCTCAATACCCAACACTTCAAGAACCGAAGGCGGCACGGCATTTTTGTTAAACAAATCGTCCTGATATCTTGCCGATGACGTAGATGTTCTTCCTAAGAAACGAAGACATATTATATCACGCCATCTTTTTGATGGATTTCTATAAGTATTCAAATCAGATAAATCAATATCCCCTCTAGTCCTATCTCGATATAAAATTTCCGCAATTTGAATAGGCTTATAAAAATGTACTCTAGCTTTAGATATGATTTTATCCAAAGCTTGCTTTGCTTCTAAAACAGTCATTTCCAAATAAATTAAGTTCTTTGTATCTCACGATTTGTTTTTGTTCATTGAGTGTTTTAATCATCTCTCCTGCTATTGCTTGTATTACGGGAACTGAAACAGAGTTGCCTGCAACTTTTCGTGCTTGTGAATACGGAATATTTATAATGAATGTGTCGGGAAAACCTTGAAGCCGCAACATTTCTCGAGAAGTCAAACGCCTTTCTCCGTTTACAACCAAATAATTATAACTTCCTCCAGCTCTTAATGCGCAAGAATATGGCAATGCAGATATATTGCCTCCAATATTTTCATGCCAAATAGATGGCTTAGGCGGTATCGTTTTAAGAGCAGATAAACGTTTCTGTTTTATTGTCTCTGACAAAAAATATGAACTAGGAACATCTTCTTCTTTCTCCAAAATTTCAGATAAAGGTTTAAAATATCCTAAAGGTTTCGGAAATTTAAATTGTATGGGATTTTTAAATCCTACGATATAAATTCTCTCTCTCTTCTGCGGAAGACCAAAATCCAACGAATTAAGTACTTTGTGATAAACAGTATATCCCAATTTATTCAATCTGTCCAAAATTACAGCGAAAGTATTTCCGTTATCATGAGTAGTAAGTCGTTTAACATTCTCCAATAGAAATGCTTCTGGACATTTCGCCTTAAGTATCGCCTCAATATTGAAAAACAATGTACCTCTTATATCGGCAAAGCCTAAACCTTTTCCGGCAATACTAAATGGTTGACAAGGAAATCCTGCCAGTAAAATATCATGTTCAGGAATATCTTTAGGCTCAATATCATTAATGTCACCAAAAGGAGTTTCTTGAAAATTCGCCTCATACATCATTCGGGCATATTTATCCCATTCTGAAGAAAATACATTTTTGCATCCATATGCTTCAAAGCCTAATCGAATACCCCCAATACCCGCAAATAAATCTATAGTTCTATATACCTTGTCCATATCTTCTTACAATACATTCATTTACAACATTTAAAATATCTTGAGCATTGATTTCATCACATACCACATCATAAACCTTATCTGCCAACCATAACGTTAAAAGTTCGTTTTTATTTGTATTCAATACCTGAGCGATTATTTCTACTTGCTCTCTTTTTACTTTCCTCTCTCCTTTTTCTATTTTGCAATATGTCGCAGTATCAATTTCTAAAGCCGCAGCTAATTGCCTTTGAGGCATCTGGTTTTTAATACGAAGCTCTTTTATACGTTCTAAAAACATCTATTTACTTTTTTCTGTCTTGATATTATTTGACAAATTTACTGTTTTTATTTGATTTGCAAATTATAGAAAAAAATGTTTTCATAAAATTTTATCTCTCCCTAATATAATATGGAAATTATATGGTGTGTATGGGCAGCAAGCTTTATTTACTGCGCATTGACACTATTATCTGAATATTCTTTCAACTGAACTCTTTGGCCGTTTAGTTTTAATCCTGCTCTCTTTAACTTGTTTATAAAAACAAAGCGTAACAAATGCCCTTGCAGATAATGTTACGCTTTATTCAAAATTAAAATTCCGTTATGATTTTATTTTAGATGCTTTTTCAATTAGCTGCGGCCTTTGCTATGGCTTCTTCTAATTTATCGCGCGGAATGGCGCCCTCGAAACCGATGAATGCAACCTCCTCCGGCTCCATTGCCAACATCACAAAGCTTTTTATTGTCTTGCTGTCCCCCACCGTGTACATTCTCATCACCTCTCCATCATCCTTCGCCTCCATAAGAAGCTCGTAAGCAGAAGAGCGCACGTAATTGCTCACATCTTTATAGAGTTTTTGTCCGGCCTCGCTGTTCTTCTCTATGCTTAGGATGTACATGCCGGTCAGGTCTTTTATAAGCGGAACTATATCCACTTTGCCATCGCCCACCTCTAAATTGGGCACTTTGCCTATGAGTTTGAACATGGCTTGGGAAATATAAACCGCGCTTACTCCTTTTTCATCTGAGTATTTATTATAAATCGCCTTTGGAGACTGCGCAAGGGCAGTTGCAGCGAAAAACAGGGCTGTTAGGGCCAAAAATATCTTTTTCATGTCTTTACTTGTTAAGATTCCTAATGATTTCTTCCGTCTTTTCCATTACCGGGACGGCTTTGCCGGCTATCTCTGCCGCCTTGTTGCTCTTTTGGGAGATGAACTCGAAGGCCTGCTGCACCTCGGCATAGGCAAGATAAGGATCGCTGAAAGTGTCGCGGGGCGATTTCGGGATGCTGAAATAGATGCCCAAACCGAGAGCTGCCGCTACTGCAGCCGCTATCGCCCAGCGAAGCAATGGCCGCTGCGGTTTCACCGGTTCTTCCACCAACTCCGCTGCTCCTAAAAGTTCGGAAAGCGACTTGGAGAGGTCTTCCGGCACTTTTATGGAAGTATCGTCCGAAATTGCCTCAAGCTCTTGCAGAGTTAATTTTTCTATGTCTTCAATCCTTTTCATACTTGCTTCTTATTGTTTTTCTTGCCATACTCAGCAGCACTCTTAAATTATTCTCGCTCAGGCCCGTGCTTTGGGAAATCTCTTCGTAGCTTCGCTCCTCGAAAATCCTTTGCCTGATAACCTCGCGCTGCTTGGGTGGAAGTCCCTCTATGATGGCCAAAACGCGGCGGAGTTTTTCTTTGCTTGCCATCACGTCCGGCTCTGTGGCCAAAAAACTCAAATAGGACTCATCTTCGCCGCAAGAAATGGTGTAGAAACGTTTAGCCGTCCGTATGCGGTCTATGCACATATTGCGCAGCATCGTTATGGCATAGGCCTTTGGGGCTTTTACCTCATCGAGTTTGCCTCCTAAAGAAAGAAGCTTTACAAAGAGGTCCTGCACGGCATCGCGGGCATCAGCCTCATCTTCCAAGATATAATAGGCCACGCGGTACAGGGAATCCCCAAGCGGCAACCAATCGTTTCTGAACTTTTCTTGAGTCATCTTACAATGTAAAGACGCAGAAAGTTACGAATTATTAAAGATATTTTCACTATTTTTGCGCCCGATAAAAAGACTTGCGAAAGTCGATAGACAGTATTGATTATGTTGGATATCCGTAATATAGCGCTGATTGCACATGTCGATCACGGTAAAACCACAATGGTAGACCGCATGATATATCAGGCAAAGTTGGTGCGTCAGACCGAGAGTACGGGGCAGCTCATTCTTGACAACAACGAGCTTGAACGCGAAAGAGGTATCACAATTCTTGCAAAAAACGTTTCTGTAATATATAAAGGTGTTAAAATCAATATTATTGATACACCCGGTCACAGCGACTTCGGAGGAGAAGTAGAGAGGGTTTTAAATATGGCGGATGGCGTATTGCTGCTTGTAGATGCTTTTGAGGGTTGTATGCCCCAAACCCGCTTTGTGCTGCAAAAGGCCCTCAGCATGGGCAAAAAGCCCATTGTGGTCATAAATAAAGTAGATAAGCCCAATTGCCGGCCGAGTGAAGTGCAGGAAGAGGTTTTCGACCTTATGTTCAATCTCAACGCAAGCGAGGAGCAGCTCGATTTTAAAACCGTTTTCGGCAGTGCTAAACAAGGGTGGATGGGTGCCGATTGGAAAACCCCTACCGGCGACATCTCTTATCTGCTCGATACCATCCTCCGGGAAATCCCCGCCCCCAAGGTGGTGGAAGGCACTCCTCAAATGCTTATCTCCAGCCTTGAATATTCCCCCTATCTCGGCCGCATCGCCATAGGCAAAATCTCCCGCGGCAAACTCAAAAGCGGGGAGCAGGTTACGCTTTGCAAACGCTACGACATCTTTCAAAAGGCCAAAATCAAACAGCTGATGGTTTTTGAGGGGCTTGGCAAAGAAGAGGTGGAGGAGGTGCAGTGCGGTGACATCTGCGCTGTTGTAGGCATAGATAACTTTGAAATCGGAGACACCATTGCCGACCACGAACATCCCGAGGCCCTTCCGCCAATCGCTGTGGATGAGCCTACCATGAGTATGGTCTTCACCATCAATAATTCCCCTTTCTTCGGCAAAGACGGCAAATTCGTCACCTCACGCCATATAAAAGAAAGGTTGGAGCGCGAATTGGAGAAAAATCTCGCTCTGCGGCTCAAGCCCGGTGTAAATGCCGATTCCTTTATTGTTTACGGACGCGGAGTATTGCATCTGTCGGTACTCATCGAGACCATGCGCCGCGAAGGCTTTGAGCTTCAAGTTGGCCAGCCGAAGGTGTTGGATAAGACCATAGGAGGGCAAAGATGCGAGCCGATTGAGGAACTTTCGATAGAGGTGCCGGAAGAATTCGTTGGAACCGCCATTGAGTTCTCTACCCGCCGAAAAGGCGCTCTCATACATATGGAGACCCGTTCGGACCGTACTCTCTTGGAATTTGAAATTCCTACGCGAGGACTTATGGGGCTTAGAAGCAATCTTCTTACAGCCACCCAGGGCGAGGCCGTGATAGCCCATCGATTCAAGGATTATCAGCCATACAAAGGTGACATCGAGAGCCGTACAAATGGCGCTCTCGTATCGCTCGAAACCGGCCAGGCCATTGCCTATTCCACACATAAATTATTGGACCGCGGACGCTTTTTCGTAGAACCCGGCGAGGAAATCTATGCCGGAGAGGTGCTGGGCGAACACAACCGTGAGGGTGACCTCAATATAAATATTTGCAAAACCAAAAAACTCACCAACATTCGAGCTGCAGGTTCGGACGAAAAAATTATTCTTCCGCCGGCTATAAAAATGAGTCTCGAGGAAATGTTGGAATACATCCGCGAAGATGAATTGGTGGAGGTTACACCGAATCATCTGCGCATGCGTAAAATATTGCTGAGCCCGCACGAACGGAAAAGAAACAGCGATAGCGATTAGTTAATACCAAAAAAATTACTAAATTTGCAACCCTTTGTAATTGAACTTAGGAATTTAGCTTCCGGCAGCTCTACTTTCGAGTGGCAGGCCGGTTGTGAGTTCTTTGAAACTTTCGGCAATCCCGACATTCTGGATGCATCCATTGCGGTAAGCGTACAAGTGAACAATTTGGGGCTCACTCTATACGTGAAGGCTGCGATAAGGGGCAGTGTTACAGTGCCTTGTGACAGATGTTTAGAGGGTTTGCAACTTCCGGTGGAAGTTTCTTTTGAAGAGACTTATACTCCGGAAACCATGCAGCTGGACCTCAGTCAAGATATTTACGACTTTGTAGTATTATCTCTGCCCATGAAAAGAGTCCATGCCGAAGGTTTATGCAATAGTGAAACTATAAAGTACCTGAACGTAGAACAATAAAAAATTAAAAGTATAATAAAATGGCACATCCAAAACGCAAATCCTCTCACCAGAGAACAGCAAAAAGACGTACGCACGATTTTGCGGCCGTTCCTACTCTGAGCACTTGCTCCAACTGCGGCGCAACCACAATGTATCACAGGGTATGTCCCCAATGCGGCTACTATCGTGGTCGTCAAATCATCGTAAAGGACGATAAATAATTACTGCTACAACACACCTTCTCTTGACGGAGACAGAGCAAAGCCTTCCGAAACACCTTCTCTTGACGGAGACATAGCAAAGCCTTCCGAAACACCTTCTCTTGACGGAGACAGAGCAAAGGACAAAAAGTAATTACCGCTCCTTTAGGGCCCTATAGTTCAATGGATAGAACGGAGGTTTCCTAAACCTTAAATCCAGGTTCGATTCCTGGTGGGGCTACAAACAGGCTTTCCGGTCACCTCCGGAAGGCTTGTTTGTTTCTCCCCCCATCACTTCATCTTCCTCCTCCTTCCACAACCACTCATCCACCTGTCCTCTCCTCCTCCAGCCCCTTCTTCCGCCTTCTTCCGCCTTCTTCCGCCTTCTTCCGCCTTCTTCCGCCTTCTTCCGCCTTCTTCCGCCTTCTTCCGCCACTTCCCGCTACCATATCATCCACTTTTCTCCTTCGTTCCGTCACCTTTTCCCCACTTTCCGCCCCTCTCCACGACTCGGCCATCATCGCAAGTTCTCAATTCCACTTCATGCTACGACGTTTTTGACCGTTTATGACTGATCCCCCTCTCTCTGCGCCATCGTAGCCCTCTTTTTTGCTTCATGGTATGACATTTTCGGCCCTTTCCGTCATACCCCCACTCTCGCCATCATTGCAAACTCTCATTTTCGCAACATGGTAAAGCATTTTCGGCCCTTTCCGTCATACCCCCCTGGAAAAAATGGCAGGGCTACGACACTTTCGGCCCTTTTTGTCATACCATGAGGTCTTCCGCCTCCTTCCACTACTGTTCCGCTACCTTTTCGCCCACTTTCCGCTTCATGGTCAAACGTTTT
>FZPS01000034.1_pt20 | contig 10703 bp, 10 predicted proteins | sample 1817821 | NCBI WGS metagenome assembly FZPS01 (sample SAMEA104158645, study PRJEB21678) | metagenome | place: Germany | collected 2015-04-21 | reverse complement strand
CTTCTAGGACTACGCGGCGAGACACTACAATGTTTCGGCGAGCTTTGTTCACTTTGATCACTTTAAGGTCAAAGGATTCTCCAATGAGTGCGTTGATATCTGGAATTTGACGAAGGTCGATTTGAGAGCCTGGTAAAAAGGCATCGATGCCAAATAAATCAACCACCACACCACCTTTGATGCGCTTGGTTAAAGTACCACGAACAATCTCGTTGTTTTCAAAAGCTTTATGAATTTCATCCCAAACACGAACAAAATCGGCTTTTTGTTTAGAAAGGACTAAACGGCCATCTTCTCCTTCGAGGGTTTCAACAAATACTTCGATTTCGGTCCCGATTTCTAAGTTATCGCTTTCTTTAAATTCTTCTCTATCGATAACACCTTCTGATTTGAAGTTTACATCGACCAGCACTTCTTGGTCATTGACTTGGCTAATTTTACCAATGGTCACTGTTTGTGGTTCAAGACAACCCATATCGGCATAAAGGTGAGTGTCTTCGCCTTGACCGATAGATCCAAGCTCTGCTTCTGCAGCTAAGATTTCGTCTAGGTCTTCTTGTGTTCCGAATCGGATTTTTGACATATTATTATTTTTTTGGTTGTGTGAAACAAAATCAGATTTCGCGACTACACCCACGATAGCCTGAATTTGTTGCACTTGTTCTTGGATTGATAAATGTGTAGTGTCAATTTCTATAGCATCTAAAGCTTTTTGGAGCGGGGCCACTGCCCTAGAAGAATCTAACTCGTCTCTTTGACGGAGGTTTTCTTCGATCTCTTCAAGGCTCCCCTCTTGATGCGCTGCCTGCAACTCTGCAAAACGCCTAGCCGCACGAACTTTAATATCTGTGACTAAAAAAAACTTAAAATTTGCATTTGGAAACACTGTAGTTCCAATATCTCGACCATCGAGCACGCAAGAAGTTTTGGCACCAAACTCCCTTTGCTTTTGCGTTAAAATCTCACGGACCACAGGCACAGCACTATAAAAACTCACCTGTTCAGAAACTTCGATGCTTCGGATTTTTTTCTCTGATAAAACACCATTGATGAGCACTTGATTATTTTCATCAAAATCAATTTTCGTGTGCTCTAACAGATTTTTTAGCCCCGAAATATCACTCGCCGCTACCCCCGCCTCTATGGCTACACTGGTGATTGCCCTATACATGGCCCCGGTGTCTAAATACACAATCCCCAACTTTTGCGAAAGCAAACGAGCAGTAGTGCTTTTACCTGTGCCACTAAATCCATCGACAGCAATGATAATATGGGATTTTTCTGAATTCATAAAAACTAAAATATAGCAAATAGAGCCATAAATTCAAAAACAATGACTATAAAATCATAGAAATATAAAGAATATAAGCCTAAAAAGCTCTTTTTTTGTATGAAGTTTCAGAAGCGCCTGGCTTTTTTCGAAGTTTTCTCTTAAAATAAGCCAAATTGCTACCCATCAAAGCCCAATAGCTATGCTAGACTTCGATTTTAAAATACTGTAAAAAAGATTGCACTTCAATTCCCAAGTAGATTTAAAACAAAAAGCTGTTAAGGCTTTTTAAAGTATAATTGAGAATTTTTCTTTGAATGGCCTCACTCGCTCTCCAAAAATCGATGCTTGCTTGGGCGGGCTTTTTTTCTCCCGCGTTCAGAGACTAAAAACTCTAGCACAAACAAAATCACAGCTAAAAACAAGAAAACTTGATAGCGATCTTTATAAGTCTCGTATAAGGTGCTTTCGTGTTCTTTTTTTTCGAGTTGGGCTATTTCTGTGAGCACTTTTTGAAGTTGAAATTCTGTAGGATTGGCATAAAAATATTTAGCTCCTGTGACACTGGCCACTTCTTTGAGAGTCCCTTCTTCTAGGCGTGTGGTGACAATGTTTCCGTGAGCGTCTTTTTTATATGCAACTTCTCCACTTCTGGTTGGTACAGGGATAGGCACTCCTTCTAAAGACCCTATTCCAATAGTATAAATTTTGATGCCCAATTTGGATGCTTCTTTGGCTGCCGTGACCGCCTCGTTTTGGAGCTCTTCTCCATCACTCATCAACACCATCACAGCGTATTTGGCATCTGTTTTGGAATCTTTAAACACCTCTATGCCTTTTTTTATGGCGGCTTCTAAATCCGTGCCTGGCATCAACCAACCGGGCTCTAAATCTCGAAGTGCCAATTGAGCGGCTCCATAATCCAGAGTCAAGGGTAGCACCAACTCTGCTTCTCCAGAAAAGGCCACTAAAGCGATACGATCCCCCGATAAAGATTCTAAAAAGGCAGAGATTTCGTGCTTGGACCTGGTCAAACGATTGGGCTTAACATCTTCGGCAAGCATCGACGACGAAACATCTTGAAGCAGCATCAAATCCAAGCCCTTCCTTTCAATGTGATTGCTGGTTTGTCCCCACTGTGGCCGAGCCAAAGCCACAATCAAAAAAGCAAGAGCAAAAAGCAGTAGCGTAGATTTGATAAGCCGACGCCATGGAGAAAACGAAGTGGCGACTTTGGGAAGCATCGACAAAGAAACAAATCGAGAGGCTAAAAGCTTTTTTCGACGGTAAGAGTAAAAAAAGAACAAAGCTAAGAAAAACAGGCTAAATAATAACCATAAAAACTGAACTTCGGCAAATCTCATGGAATCCTCACAAAACGAGTGTTCGCTAATACGATTTCTAGCAATATAAATAAGGCTCCTATTAAAAGCCATGGGTAAAACTTTTCTGAATAACGAGAGTAAATAATGGTCTCTACCTCTGTTTTTTCTAGTTGATTTAACTCCTCATATATGTTTTCTAAATCCGTTTTGTTTTCGGCATGGAAAAACATGCCCCCAGTCATTTCGGCAAGTTCTTTTAACATGACTGCATCAATGCCATCTTCTGGTCTAATTTCTTGTTCTACCCAAGACAATTCTCCAGTCCATGGATTGTGTTGAAAGCCCAACGCTTTCCCTGTGCTTTTGCCCACACCAATGGTATAAACTTTGACCCCCAAGGCTTTGGCGATTTTTGCTGCTTGCATGGGAGGCACTAAACTAGAGTTGTCTTGACCATCGGTCAAAAGTATCAAGACTTTGGACTTGGCTTCTGACTTTTCTAAGCGAGCCAAAGAGGCCATTAAACCATCTCCAATGGCTGTTCCACCTTTGCTAGTCGAAGAATCGTTGACTGTCGATAATATCCCAATCAGGCTTCCATAATCCGAGGTCAATGGGCACAGGGTGAGTGCGTTGCCTGCAAACACAGACAAACCAATCCGATCATGTTTTCTTTTTTTGATAAAATCTGCTATCACCGTTTTGGCATAACCCAATCGGCTGTACTGCCAAAATTGACCTGATTTATACATTTTTTCTGCGTTGAGTACACTGAGTTTTTTGGATTCTTGGTAACTCATCATATCGAGTATGGCCATAGAACCAGAGACATCTAATGCAAGCATAATATCGATGCCTTCTGTGTTGGTGTACTCCATTTCTACACCCTGTTGAGGCCTTGAAAGTGCTATAATAAAACAGACCAGAGCCAGCGCCCTAAACAAGGGGACTATGTGCCTAAATTTAACACGGTAAGATCGAGAGGCTTTTTTAGCAAGAGCTAAGCTTGGAAATTTAATAGTGCTTTTTCTTTTTTTGAGATTGTAAATATAATCTACCACTAAAATAGGCAGCAAAAGCAATAATAAATAAGCTTCTGGATTTTGAATGTGATAACCCAATAAATCCATTATTTTGGCTCCTCTTCTTTTGTGTCTTCTAATAAACGATCCATCCAAGAATCCCAAAATTCTACGCGTTCCGAATCCAACTTCATTTTCGCAAATTTAACAGGCTCTGTTTCTTCGGCCAAGAGCACCATGGTTTCCTTGTAGTTTTGACTCAAAGATTTTACTCGAGACATTCGTTGCCGCAATTCTTTTAAAGTAGCGTCTAAGATATCGGCTCCAAAACGCCTTTGCACATATCGCCTAGCAATAAAACCTAACTCGGTAAAAAACTCTGCTTGATCTTTTTGCTCTAATAAGCCTCTAGCCCTGAGTTTTTTCAATGCTAGCTGAGCTTCTTCGAATGGTGGCAATAAAACATCAACTTCTTTTTTGGACCATTTTTTATAGATAAATGCACCCAAAAACAATAGAAACAAGGCCCCTAAAATGCCCAGTAAAACCCACACCCATAGTGGCATTCGAGGATCATCTATGGTGCCTTCTGCCTCCAAAATATCGAGTTCTTCTCCGCTGCTTCTAGAAAGCACTTGAATAGCCACCGGGTCGGTTTCACTTTGAATGCTATCTGGACCCAATATCAAAGAGACTTGTTGGGGTTTTATGGCAAAGTCACCGCTTACAAATGTATTTAAACTGGCCCTCCAAATGAATTTAGATTTATCTGTTTTTGGAATGGCTTCTTGAAAATTTTGCATTTCTTTGACTTCAAAATGATCTAAATTGCCTATAAAACTAGGCAGCTCAATTTTGGCTTGACTAGGGGCTTCTACTTCGATGCTATATTCAAACACATCTCCTACAAACACTTTAGTAGCACTCACCGAGGCTTTGATTTTTAGGTCAATGCCTTCTTCTGCAAAACTAAAAGCAAAAGCAAAAAGGACTAGAATCATGCTTAGCAAAGTATTTCGAAAGGAGGGTTTATAAGTCTCTTGCATTTTTACCTCAATTTAGCCCTACGCCTAAAATGTTCTAGCAAAGGAGCCACTGTATTTTTAAATTCACTTTGAATCAAAATCCTCACAAAATCAACCGACATTTTATCAAAAAGTAGAGTCATTTCTCTTGTTTGCTTTTTGGCTTCTTTGGCAAATAGTTCTCTAAAAACAGCATCTCCAGTGTCTATTAGCAAAGTTTCTCCTGTTTCTGGATCTTCTATTTCGACAAGTCCCACAGAAGGCAGCTCTAATTCGCGAGGGTCCACCACCGAGACCGCCAAAACATCGTGCCTTTTGCGAAGCACCTTAAAAGCAGTCTCATAACCTGTGTCCAAAAAATCAGAAATCACCACCACCACAGCGCGTCGGTTTAAAAGTTTACCAGCATATTCTAGTGCATTCTGAATATTAGTGCCTTTATTTTGAGGTTTAAAATACAAAGTCTCTCTAATCAACCTCAAGACATGCTTTCGACCTTTGGCTGGTCGAATAAACAACTCAATTTGATCTGTAAAAATCAAAAGCCCTACTTTATCGTTGTTTTTGATGGCTGCAAAAGCAAGTAAAGCGGTCAAGGTCGCCATCACTTCTGCTTTCATTTCTTTGCCGCTTCCAAACTCAGCACTCGAGCTTGCATCGACCATCAAAAGCATAGTGAGCTCTCGCTCTTCTACAAATTTTTTAACATAAGGTGTTCCCGCTCTGGCAGTCACATTCCAATCGATGCTTCGAATATCGTCTCCAGGCACATATTCTCGAACTTCACTGAATTCCATACCATTGCCTTTATAAGAACTATGGTATGCCCCTGTCATGACCGCATCTAAGGAGCCTTTAACAGAAAGCTCTATACGGCTCACCGTCTTTAACACTTCTTTTGAAAGCATGGCTTTACCTTATGGAACTTCGACTGTATCTAAGATTTTTTGAATGACTGTTTCTACTACCACTTCTTCGGCTTCGGCCTCGTAGCTCAATATTAAACGATGACGAAGCACCTCCATTGCTACATTTTTAATGTCTTCTGGTGTCACATAAGCTCGCCCTTGAATAAAGGCATGTGCTTTTGCAGCTTGAGCAAGACCAATAGAAGCCCTAGGAGAAGCTCCCACTTCGATATAATTCACCAGGTCATTTCTTTTGACACTGGCCGGGTCTCGAGTGGCAAAAACTAGGTTTACAATATATTCTCGCACCCTTTCATCGACATACACCTGTTTCACAAGCTCCCGTGAATTTAATATATCTTCTTTAGAAGCAACTGTATCTGGCTTTATTAAGCCATTTCCACTCACCAAATCTAAAATACGCATTTCATCGGTTTTAGAAGGGTAAGAGACTTTGACTTTTAATAAAAAACGATCCACTTGAGCTTCGGGGAGTGGGTAGGTGCCTTCTTGTTCTATTGGGTTTTGAGTGGCCAAGACCAAAAAGGGCTCCTCCAAATCAAAGGTTTTATCTCCAATGGTAATGGTCTTTTCTTGCATGGCTTCTAACAATGCACTTTGCACTTTAGAAGGAGCACGGTTGATCTCGTCTGCCAAGACTAAATTGCTAAACAAAGGGCCTTTTCGAGTTTCAAATCGAGACTCTTTGGCATTGTAAATGGTGGTTCCCAGTAAGTCGGCTGGCAACAAATCTGGAGTGAATTGAATGCGTTTAAAATGCAAAGACATGGCGTCTGAAAAGGCTTTCACTGCAGTGGTTTTCGCAAGTCCCGGGAGCCCTTCTAAAAGCACATGGCCATCGGCTAAAAAACCTATTAAAATACTTTCAATCATAGCCTTTTGCCCTATCACCGTGCTTTCTATTTCTTTTAGCAATTGGGTGGCAAATGAACTTTGGTCTTTTATTTTTTGAGAAAGGTCTTGTATATCAGTCATGGTATCCTCATTTATTCGTCTTCAGAAAAACTCATTAGTTTGGCGGCAAGCTTCCAAGTTTCTAAATTCATAAAAGAATCTCTAAAACCACCACCATAACGAGCGTGTTTAAACTCTTCTAATAATAGATTCCATTCTGGATTTTGATCGACTAAAAGTTCTAAAGAATCTATTTTCAAGCTGTGTTGAGCCCAATCTGCACAATTTTTCTCCAAAGCCAACAACCATTCTCGGCTGTCTGCAGTATTGACTCTTTGTTTTAAAATCAAAAAGGCTTCTTTATGGTTTTCTTCAAAGCTGCGTTCAGACTTTATTTGCTCTTGTTTTTGCCTGCGTTTTTTTTGTTTCCAATAAATAAAGGCAAAAAATACCATTAAAAATAAAACACTGCTAATCAGGGGTAAAAATTGAAAGGGCGTTTCGACTCGCATAGTGAAAGGCTCAGTTTCTAGTTCTAAGTTTTTATTTTGAGAGATGGGGCTTAGTATTTTAAGGGATGGCACCTGCCATTCACCAGTGTCTAGTGCCACAATTTTATAAGTAAAAGTGTTTTCGGAGTGGATTTTGGAGTTTTGCAATAAACGACCCGACTCTTGTTTTACAGAAATTTGTTCTAAACCTTTGCTGTTTACAGAGTTGAGTGGGAGCAACAATAAAGAAGCCTCCCCCTGCCAAGAAACAAGGACCTTTATATCAAAAGTATCGCCCAACAAAACTTGAGTGGGCGTCTCAAAAAGCTTTATGTTTACACCCACTTCATTAATTGAAACAAAGGGAGTGTCCACCGCTTGACTGTCTATTGTATGTGTAGAATCCGTTTCCATTACTTAGAATATATAAAAGCTATTTTTTAAATAATCACAAAAAAATCAAAGAAATGTTAAACCTTTGTCAAAAATGCATCTTTTAACTTGTAAAAGATACACTCAATAGAGAAGTTCTTTATTTTAATTTTTTGCCTGTAGCTTTAAAATAAAAAAGATGCCTTTGAAGTGAAGGCATCTATAAGAAAATCAATCGGTCTTAAAAAGCTGGTCTAGAGTATAAACCATTCATCAATTGAGCAAACATCATTTGTAAAATATGAGTGTAATAAGAATAAGTGGGGGAATAACCTTGTGCATTGAAGCTTGTTAAACAAGTGTTAAACCACTCTGGATGAGAAGCTACGCCCATTAAGCAGTAAGAACCCCAATAAGAAATATTGGTAGTCGAAGTAGACATAGAACCATCGGTCACTACAAAAGTGTTTTTTGGAATTTCTTGAGGGTTAGGGATTTGCCCGACCACAAAATTAGCCATATTGTCTAGAACTTCTTTGGCATCTTCTGATCCAAACCAATGGTAGTCCCAAGCGATACGCCAAGAAGCTCTAAGAGATTCTTTACCATAAGTATTGTAAGTGGCCTTGCTTGAACCATTTGGAGCAAGTACCGCCGCACCGCTAGCGTCTGACCAATCTGGTGGAAGCCCCACACTTTTACTTTGGGCTAGTTTCATATAAGCATAGTTTGCATTTAAGACCGCATTCCAGTCGTGACTTGGGTCTATCATCGCAAATAACCTAAAGGCTACCGGAGCAAAATAACTCAAATTAAAGGTCACGGGCTCTTTGTACCACATAGCAGAACTACCTGCACATACTAAATAGTTTTGACTGCATTTACCTTCCACTAAACGATCCCAAACAGAATTTATCACATTTTTTGCATGTTGTAAATAAAGATTAGAAAGTTCAGGATTCATAGTTTTCAACTTATAATGAGCAAGGATCAAAGCAGTGGCTATATCTAAGTCGGCATCTGTAGCTGCAGATTTATCTATGTATTCTGTAAAAGAGTCTAAGATCCATTGGAGTAAATAGCTGCCCCCTGAACCTACTATATCTCGCTCCACATTTCCCCAGGCGTATAAATAAATGCCATGGAAAAGTTCCCAGTCCTCTTGGAAAAGGGCTATAAGCATACCATAACCCACCCCTTCTGATACAGTACAGTTTTGATTTAAGCTGCTGCAACCATTAGAAGAACCATTCCATCTCACACGCATGGCCCCAGGAGCATTTGCAATAAACCAATTAGCCCGATTCGCATCTGTGATCCCCGCATTTATATCATCTTGAAGAGTGGCTACATATTTTGCTTTCCATTGAGGGTACCAATCGGCTAATAAAGCAGGATTTGCTCCTGAACCAATTAAAGAATAATATACTTCTGTATCTACAGGAGGTTGAACCGGTGGCTCTACAGGAGGTTCTACCGGTACTCCTGGTTCTGGATTGGTGGGGTTTGGCTCAGTGGACTTGTCTTCGCCACAAGCCACAAAAAAAGTGATGCTAAGGCTAAAAAAAAGTAAAAGCAGTTTTTTAAACATAATAACTTTAAACTCCTAAAAAAATTCATTCTTTTTAAATATAACCTTTTAAATTAAAAAAGGAAAACCACGCATAATAAAGTGGCTTTTATCACGCTTAAAATATCAGCACCCTCTATTAATAACCAGGCGTGTGTGAGACTTCTAAAACAAAAGTTGATAAGGCACGGTGCAAAAAGCCGTACACTAAGACTGTCGAAGTGCGTGCCAGAAAATGCCGTTGATCTGTAAATACAAGAATCTTTATCGTCATTACAAAAAACAACTCACTTGAACTGCTGTCATAATGAGGACTTTAGTCCGTGGCCATCCATGTGAAACGAATGGTCTGACTAAAAAAGATTGCATCAATAAAATATAGGTGGTCTCTAAAAACTTTGTACTTTCTTCTTGTATGGAATGGCACAATGACAAAGAGGTGGAATCGCTGTGATGCTGGATGCGTGCCCAAAAATGGGGACGGTGCGGTGCGAAATGTGCTACACTGAGCCTGTCGAAGTGCGTGCTAGAAAAGCAAGGAGTTTGCATTTGGGTCTATAGTTTATTTAAAAGAAAAACAGCGATCAAGAGTCACTGTTTTTTTAATTTTAGAGCAATTTTATATGATTTTTCTGTTTGACTTTGAATCTATCAAAAATCAGAGTCAGTACCGCCATAAAGCTCGTCTTCAGCTTCTTCGGTGTTTTCATCTGCATACTCTTCTGGTGCTAAAAGCTCTCCGGTGCTTCCGTATTTGCGTTTTTCTTCTTCGGTCAATTTGTTGGTATAGACTTCGACTTCTGGTTCAGCAGGCTCTTCTTCAATGCCTTCTAATATACGACGCCCTTTTTCTAGGCTTTGTTGGATACGAGCTTGTTCTTTTTGTTCTAGATCACTGCCTACTTTGGCTTGTTCTTCTGAAACTTTGTATCGCTCATTGGTATCATCTAAAGCTTTTTTGATGCCTACTAATCTTCCTGTTCCATCGACATAAATGTCCATTTGTTTGAGCGTGGATAAATTCAAACGACGAGCAGCTAACTGATATTCGGGTTTAAATTCTTTACCGTCACTCACCGAATAAACTTCGTCTTTGGAGATGTAGCTGAGAGCTTCTTCCCAACGATCGCCCTGAATGCTAGTGGTGAAAAGCACTAGTGCATCGTTTAGCTTGTCAGGGTCGTTTGATTTAACGCCGGCACACCCCGAAAAGAACAGCACAAGGAACAAAGAAAATAATATCACTTTGATTGATGCTTCTTGCCCTGTAGTTCTTAAATTACAATCTAGGATAAAGAAAGCATATGAAGACTCTGATGATGACAGCCAGGTGGTTATATACGGACAAGAGGGGCATGCAGAAGTTAATGGTTTGTTAGGTCAAACCAAAGGTCAAGCTATTATTGTGGAGCATGAAACTGATTTGTCAAAAATTGATATGAATAAGAATATCAGGTTGTTTTCACAAACTACTAAATCGCTTGATGGATTTAATAATTTGATTCAAAACATTATTTCTCAAAAAAATGCTGATGCTGATTTTGAGTATGCTGATACTATTTGTCGTCAGGTTTCTAATAGAGTACCTAATTTAGCTGAGTTTGCGCGAAAAAATGATATAATATTGTTTGTAAGCGGAAGAAAAAGTTCTAATGGACGAGTTTTATATCAACACTGTAAAAGTATTAATCCTAATACTTATTTTGTTTCGGATCCGTCAGAGGTTTTAGGTTTGCAGATTGATAAAACAAAGAAAATAGGTGTTTGTGGTGCTACTTCTACTCCACAATGGTTAATGGAAGAAG
>FZPS01000102.1_pt480 | contig 10706 bp, 12 predicted proteins | sample 1817821 | NCBI WGS metagenome assembly FZPS01 (sample SAMEA104158645, study PRJEB21678) | metagenome | place: Germany | collected 2015-04-21 | reverse complement strand
TTTAAGAATATACCGTTAATTGAATTTGCCCATTTCTTTTCAACGGACAGGTACAACTTTAATTTTGGTGTAATACCTAATGCCTTTGAAATTGTTCTGTGTGAAAGAGGAAAAATGAATATTCAATATGAGGATCATACATATATAATCCAAGAAGGAGGATTAAATATTATACCTCATAATAAGCCACTTAAAGCATATTCGGATAATCCCGGACATGGTCATGCGACTATTTCAGTTAATGTACCCTATGAGCTTGAGCAGATCACTGAGGATGAAGTAATTGAAATAAGTAAGGCAAATAACCGGCCAGGAGTGTTTTTGATTGTTGCATCGGAAATGCCCAGCGGTATGCAGGTAGAAAAGATAACCGTTGCAATAAAAAAACTTATAAAAGAATTTGAGACAGATATAAATTCAGATAAAACATACTTTATATCAGGACTATTTAACCTCTTTTCAATGATAACCGCAGAATCAGTACGCATCGCAAGATTAAAGTATGACCTTACCCCGATGCCAATATATTCATTCTACAGTAAGAAGGCCATCGGTTATATTGCGGAGAACATAAAGGAGAATATATCTACAAATGATATTGCATCCTATCTCGGTATATCAACAGGCTACCTGTGTAAGATATTCAAGATCTTTACAGGTAAAACAGTAGTAGAATATATTAACAGCTACAGGATCAAAAGAGTAGCGGAGATGATACTGGTTTACAATATGTCACTTAAAGAAGCAGGAGAAAAGGTCGGCTTATATAACGAGCCCTACTTAAGCCGCTTATTTAAAAAATACACGGGTTACAGCACCCAGGAATATAAGCTGATTCATAAAATAAAAGTATAAAGGAGAAAAAATATGGCAAAGGCAGCTGTGTTTACAGGAGTAAATGAACCTTTTGAGATCCGTGAGTATGAGCTTACGACTCCACCAAAGGGATATGCAAGGATTTCTATATTAGCAAGCGGAGTATGTGGCACGGATATGCACATACACAGAGGAAAGCTTGGGATTGTCCCTCCTAAGATAATCGGACATGAGTATGTTGGAAAAGTAGAAGAGATATCAGCTGAAGACAGCAATAAATATGGTATTAGTGCAGGCGACAATGTTATTGTAAACATTGCATGCCCCTGTGGTGAATGCCTGCTTTGTAAAACCAGTGATGATGCAAACTGCATCAATATGGGTGTTACAAATGGCGGAGATCCTGAGGAAAGCCCTCATTTCTGGGGTGGCTATGCTGAAGTTAACTATTCACCTGTAAAGAACCTGATTAAAGTACCAAAGGGTCTGGATCCTAAGACTGTAAGTGTATTTGCCTGTGCAGGTTCAACTGCAATACATGCTTTTAATTTAGGCAAACGTGCGAATGTTAGCATGGAAAATGTTAATGTGGCCGTAGTACAGGGATTAGGACCTGTTGGTATGTTTGCAGCAGGATATCTGGTTGCTATGGGTATTGAGCATGTTATTGCAATAACAGGATTTGTGGATGAAAAAAGAGAAGAGATTGCAAGAAGCTTCGGTGTAAGTAAAGTATTTTCTCTTGATATTAACTCACTTGATGATGTAATAGCATATATAAAAAGCATAAGTGACGGACTCGGAGCTGATTTAGTGTTTGAAGCAAGCGGAAATGTGCATGCAGTGCCCCAGGGTATACAGATGCTCAGAAACAGAGGCGTATATTTAGTACCCGGACAGTATTCTGCAAGCGGCGGTGTTATGTTTAATCCTGAACTTATAACATTTAAAGCTATTCAGATAATAGGCTCATCCCAGTATTCCGTTTCTGATGTTATAAGCTATCTTGAATTCCTTGAGGAAAATCCGGGACTTCATCCTGTTATTGACTCGATGATAACAGAATATCCGGTAAGTAAGGTAAATGAAGCGTTTGAGGATATTAAGGCTGCAAAGAATATAAAGACCATTTTAGTAGGTGAATAAAAGTGACGAATAAACTGGATTGTCTGAAACAGGAGATCGCAGAAAAGAAACCCAACAGCTCCAGAAAAGTAACCTTTGCATATATGTACGAAGGCTATAGAGACCACCTGGACTGTGAGGTTCCTGTAGCAAAGGCCTATGCGATTGCATCCCTGTTTACTAAACATAAAAAATATGTATATGACAATGATCTGATTGCAGGAACAGTCAGAGGCCTTATAGATGACGAAATAGATCAGGCCTATCTGAACCACTGCACAGGTATTGTTGCAAGCTATGGTTTAAGATCCTTTGTAACAAATGCGGATCATTATGCACCTGACTACAATACATTCCTTGCGGATGGTATTGGGGGGACTCTTGAGAAGATAGAAAAATCGAAGATTGTTCACAAGGATGACCCGGACTCCAAAAAGAAAATGGTCTTTCTGGAATCTGCTGAAATTACTATGAAGGCCTTTAGCCAAATGATCCTTCAATATGCAGAGGCAGCTTTGAACAGAGCGAAGAAATTCAGTGAGGATTCTGAAAAGTACAGAAGCCTTATGAAAGTGCATGATGTTTGCAGGAAGATATCCTTTGCGAAGCCTTCATCATTTCAGGAAGCTCTGCAGCTTGTATGGTTTACATATATAGCATTTTTCTATGAAGGCAGAGGAGCAATGGCTCTCGGCCGTCTGGATCAATATCTATATCCTTTCTATATTAAGGATATAGTAGAAAAAAGATTAAGCAAAGAAGAAGCAATCGATCTGGTTGCATGCACTTTGTATAAAATAGGGGAAGTAAGATATTTCGGCGGAGACGATGTTGTTAATATTGCAATAGGCGGAGTAAAGAGAGACGGGAGCGGCGGAGTCAATGAACTCTCCTACGTTATTCTTGAAGCAGTAAAAAGATGCAATATCCCTGGACCTAATCTGTCTGCAAGAATATACAGCGGTATACCCGATGAATTCCTTGATGAGTGTCTCAAGGTCATAGGAACAGGACTCGGATATCCTGCTCTTATGAACGATGATGTAAATATCCCTGCACTATTAAAGCACGGATATTCCCTTGAAGATGCAAGGGATTACTGCATGGTAGGCTGTATAGAAAACTTCATCCCAGGCAAACAACCGCCCTGGTCGGATGGAAGATTCAACTCACCCAAGTATATAGAGCTTGTTCTTAACAATGGGGTGTGCATGCATACGGGCGTGCGCCTTGGGCCTTCAACGGGGGATGTTTCCGAGTTGAAGACCATGGATGATTTTCTTCATGCATTGAGAAAGCAGTTGGAACACGGTGCGGCCATGTATGTCAGAATGTTCAAGAATGAAAATGAAAGATACAATACATACAACTACATGCAGCCGTTTTTGTCCTGTTTCTGCTATCCGTGTATTGAAAGAGGTCTTGACATAAATGATGGCGGAGCTTTGTATCCGTCTGTCCATGGTGCTGCATGCATGGGCATTGGAACCTTTGCAGACTCTTTGGCCGCTGTTGAGATGTTTGTTTACAACAAAAGGGAGATTGACCTTTCGCTTCTTAAAGAAGCAATACTGAATAATTTTGAAGGATATGAAGAAGTTTTGGCAAAGGTTTTGTCAGCTCCCAAATATGGAAACGATGATGATTTTGTAGACAAATACGCCAAGTGGTTCGTAAATGTGCATTATGAGATATTCTCCAAATACAAAACCCATGATGGCGGTGCCTTCTATATTGCCATTGCTGCAAATATTAGTAATATATATGCTGGTATGGAGATTGCAGCTACTCCCGATGGAAGAAGGGATGGAGAACCTCTTAGTGATGCTGCCTCTCCCGTATATGGAAGAGATGTGCATGGTCCTACATTGGCTCTAAAGTCCCTTACCAAGCCGGATTACACCAAAGTGTCCTGTGGAACGGTTGTTAATCAGAAGTACACAAGGAATATGTTCACGGATCCGGTGAAAAGGAAGAAACTGCTTGACATGATAAAGGTGTATTTAAAGAATGGCGGTCAGGAGATTCAGATAAATGCGGTATCAAAAGAAATACTTATTGATGCAATGAAGAATCCTGAGAATTATACTGATCTGGTGGTAAGGGTGTCGGGATTCAGTGCATACTACAATTCTTTGTCGAACGAAGTAAAGCTTGACATATTAAGAAGGACTGAACATGGATAAGGGTTTGATAAGCAATATACAGCATTTTTCATTAGGAGACGGTCCGGGCATAAGGACAACTGTGTTTATGCAGGGGTGCAATCTTTTGTGCCCCTGGTGTCATAATCCCGAGACCATATCCCAAAAGCCAAGGCTGATGTTTCATAAAAATCTATGTGCAAAATGTAGGCTTTGTGAAATTGTCTGCACAAGAGGTGTTCACTCTATTAAGGATGGTGAACATGTTGTGGAAGTTGACAAGTGTGACTTTTGTGGCATGTGTGAAAAGACATGTACAACAAAAGCTTTGAAACTTTCAGGCAGATACATGACCGTGGATGAAGTGTTTGATACTCTCTACAAGGATTATGAATACATGCAGGAGTCCGGTGGTGGAGTTACAATATCGGGTGGAGAGCCTTTGCTTCAATCTGATTTTGTGGAAGCACTGAGCAAAATGTGCAAGGAGAAGGATATCCATGTGATCATTGATACGGCAGGCTGTGTTCCTTTTGCTGAATTTCTGAAGGTTATACCCTATACCGATACCTTTTACTATGACATAAAGGGAGACAGGTATGTTTATGATAATTATGTGTTTGGTGATTATGATTTAGTGATAAGTAACCTGGCAAAGCTGATTACAAAGGGCTGTGATGTGAGAATAAGGATCCCTCTGATCCCGCAGGTGAATGATAGTGTTGAAGTAATGAGAACCGTATATACAACCCTTAAAAATCTGGGTGTTACAAAGGTTTCGATACTGCCCTTCCACAGACTCGGAAGCGGCAAGTATGATGCCTTAAACCAGGAATACGGATTTAAAAATACAAAGGAGCTCAGTAAAAAGAAAATAGTGGAAATAGTGGATATATTTGAAAGTATTGAAGTTGAAATAGAGAATCATTAATAAAAAGCGGATTAGTTAGATTAAACTGACGAGACGGATATAGTGGTAAACCCCAGCTCGATTTATGGCTTATGTCTGAAGAAAAAGACAGAACAAACGGCACCCTGCCATGTTGATAAGGAAAGTAAAATAAATGCAAAATGATACCGGTTTCCCGGTATCATATTTTATTTCGTACCAAACAATCTGTCTCCAGCATCCCCAAGACCTGGCACAATATATGCATGTTCATTCAGCTTCTCGTCTATTGCTGCACAATAGATATCAACATCAGGGTGATCCTGTTGAACCCTCTCGATACCCTCCGGAGCTGCAATCAGAGACATAAGCTTGATTGATTCAGCGCCTCTTCTCTTAATAAATGTAATGGCGCTTGATGCAGAACCTCCTGTTGCAAGCATTGGATCAAGAACTATAACCATTCTATCAGCCACGTCTTTTGGCAGCTTGCAATAGTATTCAACAGGCTGCAAGGTTTCCGGATCCCTGTAAAGTCCTATGTGACCTACCTTTGCAAAAGGCATTAGCCTCAAAACACCATCCACCATTCCCAGACCTGCTCTAAGTATGGGTACAAAACATACATCTTTGCCCGCAAGCATCTTTGCCTTGCATTTCGTTAATGGTGTCTCTACTTCCACTTCTTTAAGGGGCAGATTACGAGTAACTTCGTAACACATCAGCATCGCAATTTCCGATACCAATTCCCTGAAATCCTTAGTTTGAGTATTCACATCTCTTAACATCGCAACCTTATGCTGAATTAGTGGATGATCAATACCGTGTACACTTCCCATATTTATCCTCCATAACTTTAGATTTGCTACTTCTCCAGTTCTTCAATCAATTTGTAAAACATGGATTTGATAGCATTGTTTATAGACACAGCACTTTCAATATAGTCCTGTCTGTCTCCTCTGTAAGGGTCCTGAATATCAACAACAGTTGCTTCAGGAAAAGCATATTCAAGCAGCGTATATATTTTACCCTTGTATACAGGGTATGTATCAAGAATTGCCCGCTTGTGTCCGTTAGTCATAGTGAGTATCAAGTCACTGTCTTCAATAAGCTTTCGTGTTATTTGCCTGGCACTATGCGTCTCGGTATTTATACCAAACTCTTCCTCCATAACACTGATAGCCTTTTTATTGGCAGTGTCCTCCACCACAAACAAACCTGCAGACTCCACCTTTATGGCGTTTTGGGGTATAAGGTCGCTTTCTTCTGCCTTTCTTATATACTCCTTTAGTAATGTTTCAGCCATGTAGCTTCTGCAGGTATTTCCGGTACAGACAAACAAAATCTTCAAAATCAAACCTCTTTCTCTATATACTAATCAACCTGCCACCGGCGGCTCTATACAACCTGTTCATAATGGCATCGCCCACGCCTTTGTTTTCAATTGCTTCGGCAAAAACCACATCTGCTTTAAGTTCATCAAATTTTCTCAAACAGTCATAAAGCCTTGAAGCTTGTTCCAGTGGATTGTACCTACTTCCCAAGGACAGTGCTTTTTCTTTATTATAATAACAAAGGGTTTCTTCAGATGCAAGAACAAATGCATTCAAACCCAAATTATTTGCATTCTTTAACTCCTCTTTAATCCGGCTTGCTACCTTGCTTTCCTCACCTTTATAAATTGTTATTTTTGCATTAGGAGCATAGTGTTTGTATTTCATTCCCGGAGACCTTGGCTTGTCCACTTCCTTCTGCCATCCATGCTCGGAAACCTCTATAACAACCTCGCTGATATCCTCTTGAGTAACAGCACCAGGTCTGAGTATGATTGGAGGCCAGGATACAATATCCAAAACCGTTGACTCAAGACCAACCTGACATGGCCCTCCATCAATAATAATATCCACCTTGCCGGTCAAATCCTGAATAACATGACTTGCCTTTGTGGGACTTGGTTTCCCCGATATATTTGCACTGGGTGCAGCGATGGGAACATTAGCGTAATTTATAAGGGTTTGTGCAATACTGTTTGAGGGATATCTGACTCCTACAGTATTTAGTCCACTCGTTACCACATCGGACATGGACTCATCTTTTGTAACAATCAATGTCAAGGGACCTGGCCAAAACCTATCGCTTAATTTTCTTAAAAGGATTTCTTCCCTTTGGGTTGTTTTCACAATATCATCGAGCATGTCATAGCCTGCAATGTGAACTATAAGTGGGTTGTCCTGAGGTCTTCCCTTAGCTGTAAATATTCCTTCAATAGCTTTTTCATCCAAAGCATTAGCTCCAAGCCCATAGACAGTTTCAGTGGGGAAACAGACAAGTTTTCCTTCCCTTATCTTTTCCCCACAGTATTTCATTATTTTCTCATCTATATTCTCAGGATCAACTTTAATTATTTCTGTTTTCACTTCTTAGTCGATTCCTCCCGACAGTATCTCCGCCTGTTCACTTGTAATCAAAGCGTCAATAAGCTCATCTAGATCTCCATCCAATATGTCATCCAATTTATACAAAGTCAAATCAATACGATGGTCCGTTACCCTGCTTTGAGGATAGTTGTACGTCCTTATTCTCTCACTTCTGTCTCCTGTTCCTACCTGGCTTCTTCTTTTTTGTGCAAGTTCTTTTTCCTGTTTCTCCATCTCAAGCTCATAAAGCTTCGAGCGTAATACCTTCATTGCCTTTTCCCTATTCTTAAGCTGTGACTTTTCATCCTGGCAGGACACAACAATTCCAGTGGGCTTGTGTGTTATTCTTATGGCGGACTCTGTTTTGTTAACATGCTGTCCTCCTGCACCACTGGATCTGAAAGTATCTATTTCCAAGTCATTTGGGTTTATCTCAATTTCCACATCATCTATTTCAGGCAAAACGGCAACAGTAGCGGTGGATGTGTGTATTCTTCCACTTGCTTCCGTTGTTGGAACTCTCTGAACCCTATGCACGCCGCTTTCAAATTTGAGTCTGCTGTACGCTCCTTTTCCTTCAATGGAAAAAACGACTTCCTTGAATCCACCTATTCCGGTTTCATTGAAGTCAATTATTTCAGAATGCCAGCCCATGCGCTCGGCATATCTTGTGTACATTCTAAACAAAACGGCTGAAAACAAGGCAGCTTCCTCTCCACCTGCGCCGCCTCGAATTTCTACAATAACGTTTTTGTTGTCATTAGGATCCTTTGGAGTAAGCAGAATCTTGAGCTTTGATTCAAGTTCCTCCGCCTTAATCGACATTTCATCGTATTCCAGCTGGACAAGCCCCTTGAACTCGCCATCAAGATTCTGAGTCAAAAGTTCTTTTGCCTCATCCCTGTTCTGGACACACTTTTTATACTCCCTAAATACAGAAACAAGCTCTTCCAGTTCCGCATGTTCCTTGACCACCTTCAAATATGCTTCCTGGTCTGAAAGAATATCCGGATCCGCGAGCTTTTGGTTTATTTCTTCATATCTGTCTTCCGTTGCTTGAAGCTTTTCGAGCATATAAACTTCCTTTCAAATTACATTTCTCTCCTGCCTTGCAGGGCTTTTGCCAATGTTACCTCGTCGGCATATTCCAAATCGCCACCAACAGGTATTCCGTGGGCGATACGTGTTACGCTTACATTAAGAGGCTTAATAAGTCTTGCCAGATACATGGCCGTCGCCTCTCCTTCGATATTCGGATTGGTGGCAACTATTATCTCTTTAGTATTGTCATTTATTCTTGCCAAAAGTTCCTTTATTTTCAAATCATCAACAGTGACACCACTCATTGGTGATATGACTCCATGAAGCACATGATACAGACCTTTGAATTCTCTTGATCTTTCCATTGCAACGACATCTCTGGGATCTTCAACTACACATATTATTCCGGTATCCCTTACAGGATTGGAGCATATGTCGCAAACCTCCTTGTCGGACATATTCATGCAGACACTACAGTACTGCAGCTGGTTTCTTGCCTCAAGAATCGCATTTGCAAACGCCGCAACTTTTTCTTTGCTTTGACCTAATAAATAAAAAGCAAGCCTTTGAGCCGACTTGTGTCCAATCCCAGGCAACTTTTCGAACTCTTCAATCATTCTTGCAACAGAACTTGTGTATAGAGCCATTACTTTCTCCTGTCTACATCAGTCCGCCTGTATAGGCCTCTTGAATTTCCCTTTGTTTTTCGTCAACCAACGACAATGCTTCATTAACTGCAGCAACAATAGTATCCTGCAGCATCTCTATATCCTCAGGATCAACAATCTCAGGCATTATTTCAATATCCTGAATAACCTTGTCACCAGATATGAAAACCTTTACTGCGCCACCACCAGATGTTATTTCAAAAGTTTCTTCGCTTAATACTTCCATTTCTTGTTGAAGCTGTGCTTGAATTCTCTGGGCCTGCTGAAGCATTTTTTGCATGTTGCCAGCTCCACCTTTTTTTGACCCGCCGCCAAAGCCACCTCTCATGCCTTTCGCCATAAAAAACCCTCCATAAAAAATAAATGCATTTCTATATAATATTACCACAGGCACATTTTATCGTCAATAAATGCAAAATGTGCAGCAAAACCTTTTTATCAACTGCTGAATAAAATATATTGGATTACTATTTTTAAGGAGTATAGTATGTAGTATGTATATAGCAATTTTTCAGAACCAAAACGAATGCGTGAAGGTTCACAGCCTCCTAACAAAAAGAGGCATTCAATCAGATATAATTGCAACACCACGAAAATACCTGAGAACAGGAAGCTGCAGTTATTGTTTAAGATTTCACCCACACAACATTGACAGAGTCAGACAAAGTGCAAAATCGGCCGGCATACCAATTTTGGCAATATACAAACTCTAAGAGTTTATATAGATTAAAAGGGTTGCATTATTGCAGCCCTTTTTTTGTTGGAATAAACAACGCATTACGGGGGAAAATATCACAAAAAGAGGTGTGTTATGGGAAGGGAAAGAGAAAGAGAAAATCGGAGTTATACCTACCTTATTGTTGGCCTTATAGTTGCAATACTTACATTTGCATTTCTTCTTGCAGCTTTTGGTGTTGTGCTTAATGGAAACATAAGTGTAAGAAATCTGATTTCATATATAGTTACAGCAATATCCTTCGGCGTTATTTCAGGCACCTTCCATTATTTCAGGCTGTTTGTTGCCTTCTGGTTGTTCATTCTAGGCATATTGGTGGGTTTTGCAGACATGTTCAGAGTCTTTCTCGTAAATGACTTTGGCTGGAATGACCTTGTTGGTCTTATGGCCTTTTTCTCCTATGTGGTAATAGGGTTCTTCGCCGGTCTTTTCTTCCAGGCCATTCACTATCTATACAAACTGTACAAGGCAAAAAGACAAAGACCTCCTGAAATTAAATAAAAATATAGAGCTGTGCATTTACAACACACAGCTCGTTAAATCATTTACTCAACTACCTTGACTCCTTCAGGAACCTTGTATTCAGTCTTTATGGTGCCATCCTGATTCTTTTCATGTCTTACCCAGATAATACCCATTGGTGTAGGATAGGTTCCTTCCGCCCATTCCAAATCACCAAGGTCAGGCTTTATTCTAATTTCCTCGCATCCAGGTTTTAATACTTGTATTCCAAGTACATAACCTGACATGAAAGCAGTAGGACCTGAAGCCCATCCATGACATAAACTATGCCTGAATCCCTTGTAGCAGAAGTTTCCAAAATCACCATGCAGGTCTTTTACTCCTTCCGGAACAAGTTCGTCAATTCCT
>FZPS01000031.1_pt71 | contig 10707 bp, 2 predicted proteins | sample 1817821 | NCBI WGS metagenome assembly FZPS01 (sample SAMEA104158645, study PRJEB21678) | metagenome | place: Germany | collected 2015-04-21 | reverse complement strand
GGTCTATATGCGTCATACCACACAGACGGTATATGAAGACAATAATATGATCTCAAGTGATGGTTTTACCCTTGTATATAGCGGCGACGTTGTTTATAACGGAGGAGGATGGCAGTATCTAACATTAGATGCTCCTTTCCCCTATGATGGTGTGAGTGGTATTGAGATTCTCTGGGAAAACAGAGATGGTGTGTATTTATCAGGTTATCCCACCTTCAAGGCCACCACAATGAGCAATATGGCTGCCTACAAATATCAGGACAACAGCTTCCCGGAAGCTCCGATAGCCGGAACATGGGCAACCAGTCGTCCTAATATTACCTTGGCAAGCCCTCAGACCACACCCCCAAATGCTGCAACTCTTGTTGCTCCGGCAAATGGTGGATTAGTAGTTGCTGAAAGTGTCACCCTGCAATGGGCTGATGGTGGTGGATTCCCTACCGGTTATAAGATCTATATCGAATCTACCGCCTCTTCCCCAGTTATCCAGGACCTTGGCAACGTAACTTCTTACGAAATTACTGATCTTGGAGAAGACGCTACTTACTATTGGAAAGTCGTACCTTACAACGGTAATGGCGATCAAACAAACGTTCCCATCTGGACCTTTGACGCCAATCCCGAAGGATTAGTTGTCATCGGAGACGGAACTCTAACCCAGCGTTTTCCTTTTGGCCACCTCTTTGGCTTTGAACGCTCTGCCTCCGTCTATCCTTTCGATGAAATCGGTGCAGTCGGTGTTGTTGAAAGAATTGGCTGGAATTGTACAGCTGTCGGCACAATGCCGGTTCCCTATAAGATCTATCTCGGCACAATCAATGAAACAGAAATGACCCAGCAACCGTATAATACCATGATTGAGGACATGACTCTTGTTTCTGAAGGAGAATTAACTTTCACTTCCCTCGGTTGGATATTATTCGATCTTGATACTCCGTTTGTTTATACCGGCGGGAACCTTGTAGTTGCCGTAGAAGTAAACTATGGCGGCGGCGGTGGACAGGCAACCGAGAGATTTACCTACACCGGCGGACATACAAATAAGCATATCTATTGGACAGCGGATAACAATCCGCCTACCACAAACGGAACCAGAACCGCGCTTCGCCCTAACCTCATGATGCAGCTCGGTGAGCTTACCGGTGATCCGGAACTTGCTGTGAGCCCTGTAAGCATCAACTTTGGCGATGCAATCTTTGGCACCACAATTGGCCCCAGAAACATCAGCCTTTCAAATATCGGTGGCGGAAGCCTCACTGTTAATGCATCTGATGTCAGCCTAACCGGCTCAACTCAGTTCAGCTATGACAACAGTGTTTTCCCGCTGGTTTTGGGTTCAGGTGAGACCTTGCAGATTCCTGTTACACTCGTTGGAACTATTGAAGGTCCAGCAGAAGCAGCGATCACGATCACCTATGGCACTCAAACCTTTGTAGTTGAACTCAGCGCTAATGTCTTGCCCGATGGTTTAGTTATTATCGGCAATGGCACTGCAAACAACTACATGCCTGTGAACACCTACTACGGTTATTCCTATGCTCAGATGCTCTATAGAGCTGATGAGATTATGACCGCAGATAGGCAGATCGAGAAGGTTGCCTACCATTGGAACGGTGCAGGCGCAGCTCCGAACACAAGTGACTGGACCATCTATATGGGACACACTGACAAGGAAGCCTTTGCAAGCACCACGGACTGGATTGCTTTGGATGATCTTGTTCAGGTTTATCAAGGCACAGTAGAAATGACTGCCGTCAACCAGTGGATAGAAATCGAGCTGAACCTGCCTTTCATCTATGACGGAGTAGATAACCTCGTTATCGCCGTTAGAGAAACGTTCCCAGGCTATGATTCAAGCTCCTATTTCTTCTATAACACGCCCAGCACCACAGGACGCAGTATTCGCTGTCAAAACGACAGTACTGTTCCTGATCCTGCAGCACCTCCCACAGGAACACTTACTGCAGCATACCCCAATATCAGAATGTTCTTCGGCGATGTTCCGGATAATCCAGTGATTTCTGTATCACCGGAAAACATCAACTTTGGCACTATCTTCTTTAATGCCCAAAGCGATGTCAGAAACGTCACCGTCTTTAACGCTGGTGGTGGAACCTTACAACTCGGTGCAGCTGCTGTTCAGATCACGGGTGAAAACGCTGCTCTCTTTAGTTTTGATGATAGCGTATTCCCCTTCGCTCTCGAAACAGGCGAATCGGCACAAATCCCGGTTTCCCTCGTTGGAAGCGTTGAAGGCAATGTTGTAGCAAGTCTTGAGATCACCTATGCAGGTGAGGTCTCCACTGTTGGGCTTTCTGCAAACGTTCTGCCTGATGGAGTCGTGATTGTCGGCAACGGCACGCTCACTCAGCGTCAGCCTTTTGGCGGACTCTATGGATACGAACGCTCTGTCGGCCTTTATAAGGCTGATGAGATTGCTTCTGTAGGAAGCATATATAATATTGGTTGGCATCTAAGCACAGCTAATGTCAATACCATGCCCTACAAAATCTATCTTGGCGTTACCAATGATGAGGTGCTTACAGCTCAAACCTTTGCCGATATTTCTGCAAACATGACCTTGGTGAAAGAAGGAACACATTTGTTTGAGAATTTGGGCTGGAACAACTTCGAACTTGATACCCCATATATATACACCGGCGGAAACCTCCTTGTAGCAGTGGAATCCAACTACGGTGGAACAGGTGGATTTGGTACAATTAACTTCAATTATACCAGCGCAACTGCCTCACATATGGCTTGGCAGACTGACAACAATCCGCCTGCTGTAAATGGAACAGTAAATGCCAACCGTCCTAACCTGATGCTTATGCTTGGTGCTCTCGGCGGTGATCCTGAGCTTGCTGTGAACCCCGCAGCTATCAACTTCGGTGATGTTGTCTTTGGCGCAACACTTGCCCCCAGAAACATTAACCTGTCCAATATCGGAGGCGGAGTCCTCACCGTCACAGCAACTGACGTTAGCTTCGTTGGCTCAGATCAGTTCAGCTATGACACAAGCATACTCCCTGCCACCATAGGATCTGCAGAAACTATTCAGATTCCCGTAACGATGACAGGAACAGTGGAAGGCCCTGCAAGCGCAACTATCACCATCACCCATGCTGGTGAAGAATTTGAAGTTGCCCTCAGTGCAAACGTTCTTCCTGATGGCTTAGTAGTCATTGGCGATGGCACCACAAACAGCTACATGCCTGTAAACACCTTCTATGGTTATTCCTATGCTCAGATGCTCTACAAAGCTGATGAGATCATGACCCAAGACAGACAGCTTGAAAAGGTCGCCTATCACTGGAACGGTGCCGGCGCAGCTCCGAACTCGGATCAGTGGACCATTTATATCGGACACACCGATAAAGAAGCTTTTGCAAACACTACGGACTGGATTGGTGTGAATGATCTTACAGTGGTATATCAAGGCACTGTCACCATGCCTGCTGAAAATATGTGGATTGAAATTGAGCTTGAAACTCCGTTTATCTATAATGGAGTGGATAATCTCGTCATAGCCGTTCGCGAAACACAGCCCAGCTATGACTCAAGCAGCTATTTCTTCTATAATACCGCCAGCACAACCGGACGTAGTATTCGCTACCAAAGTGACAGCATTATTCCTGATCCTGCTGCACCTCCAACCGGAACGCTTATGGCGGCATATCCTAATATCAGAATGTATTTTGGCGATATCCCGACAGAGCCCGTTCTCGCTGTTAGCCCGAACGTGGACGAATGGGACTTCGGCCTCAAACCAGCTTTAAGCACAACTACAAAAGCTTTCACGATTGCCAACAACGGCTCTGGTGTACTCACGGTTAATAACGTGGTTGTAACCGGTGCCGGCTTTGCCTTGCAAGAAACTTTTGAAAGTGTTGGCCTTGCATCCACCGAATCTGTTGTCATCACTGTTGTGTATAGCCCAGCAGATGTCGGTGATTATGAAGGCTTGCTTGCCATCACAACCAGTCATGGCAACCGCGAGATTGATCTCGTTGGCTCTTGCTACAATCCTATTATCACTGAGTTCCCCTTCTTCGAAGGTTTTGAAGTAGGAAACACTGAAGGATCAACGACAATCGCTCAGTGGGAACAGATCATCGGAACAGAATATGCAACCCAATCTTGGACTGCAAATAGCGCGAACACAACTTATGCTCGCACACCCAGAAGCGGTGATTGGAACGTAACCCTTCGCTATAACGGCGAATCTACACTTGTTCGTCCCATCATGCTGGAAGCAGGCGAAACATATAGCCTCGAATTCTGGGCACGTCAGGATGCTGCCAGTGGTGCAACCATCGAAGCTATCCTTGGCGATAACGATCAATTGACCGGCGACGTAATTGAGATCGTCCCCGCTTCTCCTGTATATGCCGGCGACTATCAGCAGTTCTCCGGTGAATTTGAAGTTGCAGTAAGCGGACTCTACTACCTTGGAATCTATGGTCACGTGACCATCACTCCCTGGTATATCAGTCTCGACGATATCGCCATCTATCAGGGTGAAATCCCGGAAGACCTCGTTCCTCCGAGCTACCTCCGCGCATCAGTTGATGGCATGGAAGTGCAGCTTGCTTGGAACGCTCCCGGTGATGACATACCTCCAGCCGGCACTCCTCAATGGATTACCTGGTGTGATGTAAACACCTACGGACAAAACGCCATTGGAACCGGTAACGCAGCCGTATTTGACGTGGCTCATCGCTTCGATGAATACGATCTCGCAAGTGTCCAAGGCATGGCTCTTACTAAGATGAAGTTCGTACCAAATCAGGTAGATTGCGTATATACCGCAAAGGTATGGGTGGGAAACAGCGCAGCTGCTCCAAGCACACTTGTTCACAGCCAGGTCATAACTAATCCCACAATGAACCAATGGAACGAAGTTGTCTTCACCACTCCTATCCCGATTCCCGCTATTGGCGAACTCTGGTTTGGCTATGAGGCTAACACGCAGACCGGACATCCTGCCGGTGTTGATGCAGGCCCTCCAGTTGCTGGAAAAGGCAATATGTTCTATTTCAACAACCAGTGGATGGAACTTACTGCAGCAGGCGCAACGCTCACATATAACTGGTCTATCCAGGGCTTTGTGGACAACGTTACACCGCCAGCCTCAGCACGTGTGCTCAAATCAATTCCTGAAGAGCCCAGAGGAGTCATACTCGGTGCAAACTTCAGTGCACTTCACAATGTAATCTCTCCGTCCGTATCGCTTAACAGCCGTGCGCTGACTCGCGATCTCAACGGATATAAAGTATATCGCGATGATAGCTTAATTGCTACCGTCACCAACCCTGCAACGCTGACCTATCTCGATGAAGTGGCTGCTGCCGGAGTATATTCCTACACAGTCACCGCAATCTACGATGGCGGCGAATCAGAACCCGCAGGCCCCGTGGAAGTTGAAGTAGAAGCACCCGCTGCTCCTGTCTTCGCAATCACGCCCACCAGCCATAACTTTGGCCAAGTGAACGTGGGCTCCACCCAGAGCCAGCAGTTCACCATCTCCAACGCAGGCGCAGGAACACTCACCATCAACGCTATCACCATTAGCGGTGCAATGATGAGCCTGGGCACCCTGCCTACTCTTCCTGTCAACCTCACTGCAGGTCAAACCCTTGAATTCAATGCCAACTATACGCCCACAGCAGAAGGCGCACACACCGGAGCTATCACCATCACCGACAACCTCACCCGCATTGCCCACACCGTGGCACTCAGCGGAACAGGCGTCGATATGGGTGACCTCTATCCGCCTACAAACCTGCAAGCAAGCGTATCAGGAATGGATGTAACCCTCACATGGGAACCGCCTGTAACCGGCGAATGGATCACCTGGTGTATCCCCGAAGATATCGGTAACGGAATCGGCACAAACAGCGCTGCTACATTTGATGTTGCACACCGCTTTGATGCAAACGATCTCGCACCCTATCAAGGCAATGCCATCACCAGAGTGAGCTTTGTTCCCAACGAAGCTAACTGCGTATATACCGTGAAACTCTGGGCAGGAACCAGCGCTGCTGCTCCTTCCACAATGATTCACAGTCAAGTAGTCAGCTCTCCCGTAATCGGTGCTTGGAATGAAGTATTGCTCACCAGCCCCGTCACCATCCCTGCCACCGGCGAACTCTGGGTCGGCTTTGAAAGCAACACCCAAGAAGGCTACCCTGCAGGTTGTGACAACGGCCCTGCCGTCAACGGTAAAGGCAATATGATCAATATGGGCGGCTGGGACACGCTTATAGACGTAGCCCCGACGCTTAACTATAACTGGTCGATCATGGCTTATGTGGACTATGAAGCACGCGCACTCGTGCATGCCGATCAGCCCGCAATTGCTGAGCCTGTAGTCAGTGTCAACAAGACCGCTACAACTCGCAACGTCGCTGAGCTTAGCGTGAACAACAACCTCACGGTTGCTTCTCATGAAATCCCCGGCGTTAACCGTGCTCGCACCGGATATAATCTCTATCGTGATAACGTTCTTGTCGGAACCGTGGCTGAAAACGAAGACTACATCTATGTAGATAGCGTCACAAGCTTCGGCACCTATGCTTACACTGTCACCGCCGTCTATGACGAAGGCGAATCCGCTCCGGAAGGACCGGTTGTAGTTACAGTTGCCGATCTTGAGCCTCCGACAGACCTGGGCTATAGCATCGCTCAAAATCACGTTACCTTGAACTGGGCTAATCCTACTCCTCCGCTTGAAGGCGAATGGATTTCCTGGTCATATAACGATGATCTTGGCAACAGCATCGGAACCGACGGCCCCACTTCCTTTGAAGTAGCACATCGCTATGCCGCAAGCGACCTCACCGATCATGTCGGCGGCCGCATCGCTAAAGTGATGATTGTCCCCGGTTATGAATTCTGCACCTACACCGTCAAGGTATGGACCGGCGGCAACGCCAGCAGCCCTGGTAACCTCATGGCTACTCAGGTTGTTGAGAACCCGCAAGTCGGTACCTGGAACTCCGTCATCCTCTACAACCCTGTTGAGATTCTTGCAGGTCAGGAACTGTGGATTGGCTACCATGTGAACACCCAGGGTGGACACCCTGCCGGTTGCGACAATGGCCCCATGGTTTCCGGCAAAGGCAACATGATGAACATGGGTGGCTGGACAACACTTGATGCCGTGGCAGCAAGCCTCACCTACAACTGGCAGATCCAAGGCCTCGTTGTCCAAACCAGAGATGGTAAGAACGTTGAAACCCCGATCTTGGTCGATAACCAGAGCACCAGCCCCATGAGCACGCTCAGCCTCGCTCAGGTTTCTCCCAAGAAAGACCGTAATGTCGTCCTCGTAGGCTACAGAGTTTATAGAGATGGCGAATACATCGGCTCTGTCAACGATCCGGATATCACAACATTCACCCAGCGCTCCGTGCCTAACGGCGTGTATATATATGGCGTCACCGGCGTATATAACACCGGCGAATCCAGCCCCGCAACCATCGAAGTGACAGTTAATCTCGAATTGGAAGAAGCAGTCTTTGAAGATAGCTTCGAAGAATATGCAGACTTTGCCACCGCCTTCGAGCCTTGGACTCTTAGAGACCAAGACGGAAGTGAAAGCTATGGCTTTACCGGAATCGAATTCCCCGGTAGCGGCTCAGCCTTTGCCTATATGATCTTCAATCCTTCACAGACCGTGCCTCCGATTGTCGGACTCGATCCTTATGAAGGTGCCAAGATGGCAGCGTCCTTTGCCGCAGTCAATGGTCCAAACAACGACTACCTGATCACACCTCGTATCCAGTTGGGAACCAATAGCGCAATAAGATTCTTTGCACGTTCACACACTGCACAGTATGGTCTTGAGCGCTTCAAGGCTGCCGTATCGATCATGCCCAGCCCCGGTATCATGAGCGGATATAACTATGTCTCCGGCGACGAAGACGTTCTCGTTCCTGCAAACTGGACTGAGTATTACTACGATATCAGCAACTATGATAGCCAGCAGGTTTACATAGCAGTACGTTGCGTATCTGACGATGCCTTCGTATTCTATGTGGATAACTTCTCAGTGCACACAGACCTCACTTCCAACGAAGATGAGTTCGCACCTGTTGCAGTTACCCAGCTTGCAGGCAACTATCCCAACCCCTTCAACCCTGAAACCACCATTTCCTACAGCATGAAGGAAGCAGGCTCTGTCAGCATCGACATCTATAACATCAAAGGCCAGTTGGTCAAACACTTGGTCAAAGGTGATATGGCAGCCGGCAACCACACGGTTGTTTGGAATGGAACCGATAATAATAACCGCGCTGTATCCTCAGGCGTTTACTTCTATAAGATGAACTCCGGTAACTACAGCTCGACCAAGAAAATGATCATGATGAAGTAAATCATCAAATAAGCATAGAGAGAGGAGCTGCGAAAGTGGCTCCTCTTTCGTATTTACCGGGAAATTAGTCGTCTTTTTCAAAAGTGCATATAAACTCACTGATTACATGGCCTTATCCATGCCTTCCTTATTGGGTTCTGGTCATGATATGGTCATGATGTGGTCATGGGCATGACCATATCATAAGCGCAAGCTAAGCTGAATGCAGTAGGGAAGCAATGGGAAACTGATGTGGAGAAAGAGGATAGGGCAGGATGATTTTGCATCGATAAATCAATCAACATGGGTTTGTATTTCCTAAAGCTTCCACCACCTAAGCTGGGTCAATATTGAAAAATATCCTCAATAATCCTGCGTAATGATCATTATCTTAAAAATATATCTTGACTAATTATGGCATTGAATAACAGTCAATCAAATGCAGTAATCACATAACAGCATAATAATTAACAAGGAGAATAGCTATGAAACAGCTCCGCAGTATTTTACTATCGGTGATGATGTTGCTTATAATTGGGCAACTTTTTGCCGGTGGATTCGCTCTTTCCGGAGTCGGCTCCAAGGCGACGGCTTTGGGTGGTGCATTCCGGGCTCTTGCAGATGATGGCAGCGCAATGTATTGGAACCCTGCAGGTCTTGCTTTTCAAGATGAAAATTCCGTCTCGTTGGGTGGAACTTTCATTTTACCCTCAGCATCATGGGAACCAACTGCAGCTTATGCCGCGGCAAACCCCGGTTATCAAGCCAAAGAGTATGAAGCAGAAAAATCTCTTCGTGCTTTCCCAAACCTCTTGGTGACGATGGCCAAGAATGAGCGCATCAAATATGGCTTGGGCGTTTTTGTGCCCTACGGTCTGGGAACGACTTGGAGTGCTTACGAGAATCCGAGTTCAGCTTTGATATATCAAGGCGGCTTTCCCGAAAACGACATGCTCAGTAGCATTCAGGTTATCGACGTTCATCCCACAATTGCTTATAAGCTTTTGGACAATCTCTCATTGGGAGCTGGTTTGAGCCTATATTATGGGAACATCCATATTGCTCAGCTCGAGATCATGCCGACTTCGGTATTTACCCCTGTCACCTTTGATATGGCAGGCAAGGGCATCGGCTTTGGCGCCAATCTCGGCGTGATGTATCAACCTTTGGAAAAGCTCTCACTCGGGCTTTCCGGCAAGATTCCCAGCGATATCCCGCTTAAAGGAGATGCAGAAATCTTGCTTTGGACTCCGGCTCAGGCAGACGGTACACCTCCGGGAAAACTGGGCGGAAAGGAAGATATCAAAGCCACGCTCAAGCTTCCGGGTGAAGTAGGACTCGGCCTTGCATATCAACTGACCAGTGATCTTACCCTTCTTGCAGACTATTCTTACACGATGTGGAAGAGACTGGATGAGGTGGAAATCGAGATGGAAAACGCTATCAATATCATGCCGGGCATGAGCGTTAGCGAAAAAGCATTGGTCTTTAATTGGGAAAATACCCATCGCGTGAGCCTCGGCGGAGAGTATGACCTCTTGGCAAATAAGCTTCGTTTGGGCTTTTTCTTCGACCAAACACCCGTTCCGGAAGAGACGCAACTGCCTACTCTCTCTGATATTAGCAACAAACTCAGCGGAAATGTCGGCTGGGGACGTGATTTCGGCAATATCGGAGTGGAAGCAAACGTGCAGATGGTGCTCTTTTCCGAGCGTGAGATTGCAGATAGTGCACAAACTGCAAACAATCGCCCCGGTAAGTTTAACACCAATTCCCTATCGGGAAATATCGGTCTGAATTACAGATTCTAATGCGCTGAAGCGTAAATGAGGGAGGCTCCTGCTTGCGTGGGAACCTCCCTTTTTAATTGTATCGATGTGGGTGGATTGTGGGTGAAATCCACCTTCTAAAGTGGGGGCTAATCTATGTCAAGATCGGCTTCGATGGCTTGGATGTGTTCGATGCTGTCATCTTCGCCAGAGGGGAGCTCCTGCACCTTCTCCAGTCTTTTGGATATCTGGCGGCTGCGATGCTCGGCATTACCGAGTTCCTTGCCTGCGGCTTCGATCTTTCTCTGGGTTTTCTCTAAAACATCGCCAAAGAGTCCAAATTGCTTCTTTATCTCCGCGAGGAGTTTCCATACTTCGCTGCTCTTTTTCTGCACTGCAAGCGTTCTGAAGCCCACTCTGAGGCTGTTTAATAATGCAGCGGTGGTGCTAGGCCCGCAGATCACGACGCGCATATCACGGCGGACTTCGTCGAAGAGTCCTTCGATGCGCAAGATTTCGGCATAGAGGCTTTCTACGGGGAGGAAAAGCAGGCCGAAATCGGTGGTGGTGGGGGGATCG
>FZPS01000068.1_pt179 | contig 10712 bp, 8 predicted proteins | sample 1817821 | NCBI WGS metagenome assembly FZPS01 (sample SAMEA104158645, study PRJEB21678) | metagenome | place: Germany | collected 2015-04-21 | reverse complement strand
ATAGCAAGCCTTTTTTACTTACATTTTATAGCAAAATATTATAAAAAAATTTATAAAAACAAAAAGAGCGCAAATTGAAGGGTTATTACCAAAGGTAATAAAAACAAATATTTATTGACTTTTTTACAACAAATGTGTTATTATTAGTATATAATATAGTTATACTTATATATAAGGAATTAGGAGAATAAAATGACGGAAAAAACAACAAAAATGTATGACCAGGATACTATACAGGTTCTAGAGGGTTTAGAACCTGTTCGCTTGCGTCCTGGCATGTATATAGGCAGTACCGATTTAAAAGGTTTGCACCATTTAGTGACTGAAGTTGTGGATAACTCCATAGACGAAGCGCTAGCTGGCTATTGCACTCATATAGAAGTTTTTATACAAGCTGACGGTAGCGTTATGGTGCAAGATGACGGCCGCGGCATTCCTACTGGCATTATAGAAAGCGAAGGAAAGTCAGCTGTTGAAGTTGTGCTAACTAAGCTTCACGCAGGCGGAAAGTTTGGCGGGGGCGGGTATAGCATAAGCGGCGGACTGCACGGCGTAGGCATCGCTGTTGTAAACGCGCTTAGCGAATACTTAGAAGTAACCATAAAGCAAAATGGCAAATTATACTGGCAAAGGTTTGACCGCGGTGTAACAAATGAGCCTCTTAAAATAATTGGCGATACCGATGAGTCAGGCACGCAAATAATGTTTTTTCCCGACAGAGCTATCTTTGAGTCTATAACATTTAACTTTGACCAAATGAAGTCAAGACTTCGTGAACTTGCCTACCTTAATAAAGGACTAAAGATATCAATAGCCGATTTAAGAGAGGGACAAGAACAGCAAGAGTCCTTTATGTATGAAGGGGGCATAATCCACTTTGTAGAACAGCTAAATAAAGGCAAGGAAACAATTTTGCCCAACATTATCTATATAGAAGAAAAGATAAAAGATGTGGAGATAGAAGTAGCTGTACAATATAATACTGGTTTTTCAGAGACCATTTATACTTACGCAAACAACATAAACACAGAAGAGGGCGGAGCGCACCTTGATGGTTTTAAAAACGGGCTTACTAGAATAGTTAACGAATATGGCCAAAGACTAAAGGTGCTTAAAGAAAACGAAAGATTGTCAGGCGAAGATGTCAGGGAGGGAATAGTTGCTGTAATTAGCGTAAAGCTTCCCAATCCGCAATTTGAAGGACAAACAAAAACCAAGCTTGGCAACTCTGAAATACGCACCATGCTTAACAAAGTAATAAATACAAAGATGGGCGAATTTTTTGAAGAAAATCCCAAAATAGCAAAAGAGCTTATCTCAAAGAGCGTTGTTGCCCAAAGGGCAAGGGAAGCTGCGCGCCTTGCAAGAGAAAACTTTAGGAGAAAGGGCGTTTTTGAAGGCACGTCGCTCCCTGGCAAACTGGCTGACTGCACAGACACAAATCCTGAAAATTGCGAAATTTACCTAGTTGAAGGAGATTCTGCAGGCGGCACGGCAAAAATGGGCAGAGATAGGCATTTTCAAGCTATATTGCCTCTCAAAGGTAAAATTCTTAATGTGGAAAAGGCCCGCCTTGACAGAATTTTAGACAATGAAGAAATAAAGGCAATGATAAAGGCTTTTGGCTGCGGCTGTTTAGATGATTTTGACATTACTAAATTGCGCTATGACAGAATTATTTGCATGACTGACGCCGATGTGGACGGTAGCCACATAAGAATACTGTTGCTTACATTCTTTTTCCGCTTTATGCGCCCATTGCTTGAAAAAGGGCATATATACAGTGCGTTGCCTCCGCTTTACAAAGTTAGCAAAGGCAAGATAGAGAGATATTGTTATAGCGATAAAGAGCTTTTGGAAGCGCAAGCAGAGTTTGGAAAGTGCGATGTACAACGCTATAAAGGTCTAGGTGAAATGAATGCTCAGCAGCTTTATGAAACCACTATGGATCCAAATACGCGAACGCTTAAGCGCTTTACCATAGAAGATGCAGTTGAAGCAGAGGAAATCTTTACTACGCTTATGGGAGAGAATCCAGAGCTTAGAAGAAACTTTATTGAGCAAAACGCAACGATAATTAAAGAGTTGGATATTTAGGAGGGGGAAATGGCAGACAAAAAAAATAAAGCAATAGATATTAATAATATCAAGGAAATATTGTCGCGCACAAAGATTATTCCCACAACGGTAAAAGAAGAGATGGGCAGGTCCTTTATAGCGTATGCAATGGCTGTTAATGTAAGCCGCGCCATTCCCGATGTAAGAGATGGACTAAAGCCTGTGCATAGAAGAATTCTTTATGCCATGCATGACCTTAATAATACCTATGATAAGCCCACCAAAAAATGCGCAAGAATTGTGGGCGAAGTGCTAGGAAAATATCACCCCCATGGCGATAGTTCTGTCTATGACGCGTTAGTTAGGCTTGCGCAAGATTTTAGTATAAATGTACCTCTTGTTCATGGACAAGGTAACTTTGGAACTATAGACGGCGACCCGCCAGCTGCGCAAAGGTATACTGAAGCTAAGCTTAGCAAGATTGCTTCAGAAATGCTTCGCGACATTGAAAAAGAAACAGTTGATTTTTATCCTAACTTTGACGATACGCTAATGCAGCCCTCTGTGCTTCCTTGCTATTTTCCAAACCTATTAGTAAACGGCAGCGAGGGTATAGCTGTTGGTATGGCAACAAGCATACCGCCCCATAACCTAAGAGAAGTTATAAATGGCGCAATTGCACTAATTGATGACCCTGATATTACAGTAGATGAGCTTATGGAGTATATTCCCGCTCCCGACTATCCAACAGGCGGTCTTGTGCTTGGCAGAGCGGCAATTAGGCAAGCTTATCGCACAGGGCGCGGCGGTGTTGTAATAAGGTCAAGAGCAGAAATAGAAGAAAATAACGGCAAAGAAGAAATAGTTGTCACCGCTATTCCTTATCAAGTAAACAAAACCAACCTGATAAAGTCCATTGTGGACCAAGTAAAAGATAAGAGAATAGAGGGTATAAGCAATGTAAGAGAAGAAAGCGATCGCTTTGGCATGCGCCTTGTTATAGAAGTAAAGAGAGATGCAAACGCTCAAGTGGTTTTAAATACTCTTTATAAGCAAACCAACTTGCAAATTAGCACAGGCATTAATCTTTTGGCGCTTGTTCGCGGTGTGCCCACTGTTATGAACTTAAAACAAATGCTAGAAGAGTATATTGCGCATCAAGTGGAGATTATAGAAAGACGCACACGTTTTGAACTTAGAAAGGCGACAGAACGCTGCCACATTGTGGAAGGCTTGGTAATAGCGGTAGCTAACATTGATGAAGTTGTAGATATTATTAAAAAGAGCCGTGATAGAAATGAAGCAGCGCAAGCGTTAACTGCAAGGTTTGAGCTTACGGAAAAGCAAGTTAACGCCATTTTAGATATGCGCCTTAGCAGCTTAACTGGCTTGCAGGTGGAAAAACTTCAAGCAGAACTAGAACAGCTTAAAGCCACTATTTTAGACTTAGAAGATATTTTGGCAAAGCCAGAGAGAGTTAAGGCAATAATTAAGGAAAACCTAAGTTGCATAGCCCAAACTTATGGCCAAGACAGAAAGAGCGAACTTAGCTATGACGAAAGCGAAATTAACATTGAAGATCTTATTGTGCGTGAAGATGTGGTAATTAGCATGACTTACCAAAACTACATTAAGAGAATGGCCGTTACAGAATACCGCAGCCAGCATAGAGGTGGCATGGGAGTTACTGCGCATAAGTTAAAAGACGACGACTTTGTAAGCAATATGTTTGTATGCAACAGCCACGACGACCTGCTATTCTTTAGCAACAAAGGCAAAGCGTACAGCCTAAAGGCTTATATGGTGCCGGAGGCGTCTAAAACGGCAAGAGGCAGAGCTATGGTTAATGTGCTGCCTTTAGAGCAAGGAGAGAAAATAACAGCTTATCTGTCTATAAAAGACTATGATGAAGGCGGTTATATCGTAATGTGCACTAGAAAAGGGCTTATTAGGAAGAGCGAACTAAGAGAATTTGAAGTGGTGCGCTCCAACGGTAAGATAGCAATAACTTTGCTTGGCGATGACGAATTAATTGGCGTGGAAAGAACAACAGGCACAAGCGACATTATGGTTGCTAGCAAAAAAGGCAAGAGCATACGCTTTAGTGAGCAAGATGTAAGGCGCACAGGGCGGGGCAGCCAAGGTGTGCGCAGCATTCGACTAGATAAAGACGATTATGTTGTGGATATGTGCGTCATAAATGACGAAACAGCGCTAATTACCATAAGTGAAAACGGATATGGCAAGATTACTGCAATTGAGGAATATAGGCGGCAAAATCGCGGCGGAAAGGGCATAAAGGCAGGTAACTTTACTGAAAAGACAGGATTGCTTGTAAATATGAAGTTAGTTTACAAAGACGAAGACCTAATAATAATAGCTGATAACGGCACTATGATAAGAATACAAGCAGCCCAAGTGTCTAAGATAGGCAGAAATACTCAAGGTGTTACCATAATGAAGCTAAAAGACGGAGCAAAAGTGGTAGCTATGGCAAGAACACCTCACGACGACAATGCGGAATTTGAAGAAGTTGAAGTTGACCAAGAAGCTTTAAAGCAAGCAGAGCAAGAGGCCGCAATGGCAAAAGACGATGACCAAGATTAAATAAGCTATAAGAAAGCAAAAAGCAGCCAAAGGAATGCGGCTGCTTTTTTGTTTTAAATTTTATCAGCAGGAGTTATTAACGCAAACTTATAAACGCTGTTTATGCTTTCTTTGCATCCGTCTAGCGTTTTGTAAAATTGTCCTATGTATTGAGCTTGAGAACTAGGTTTATTGCTGCGCAAAATAAATTTGTAGCGGCCTGCTTTATCCGAATCTATTACAAAATAGCCATTTTTAACATTTTCTATAAAGGTAAACAAACCGTTTTTGCAAGATGCATAACTTTTATATTCTTGACTTTCATACAAAAGCTGGCCATTGTTTGCGTAGAGCAAATATTCATAAAACATTTCATTGTCATACTCAAGGGTGGTTATCTCCCATCTTCCTTTTGCGCCTTCTTTATTTTTAACGGCGTCAATTACATTTTGCGGCATTTTATACTCTATACTCTCTGCAATAAAGTCATCGCTTGTGCGGTCGATAATGGGCGACTTAGCAAAGACAAATCGCCTTACGCTTTCTATATTGCTTAAACACCCCGTTTTGTCTTTAAAAGATTCTCCAACATAAAGGGAGTTCGGGTTGTTTTTTTGTCGTAGCACAAACTTATATCTATCAAACTTATCTTTTTTTACAATAAAATTGCCTTCTTTTACAGCGGCTATAAATTTTTCAATAGCAGCTATACAGGTGTTTTTTGCTTTGTAGTCGCGGCTTTCATACAAAAGTTGTCCATTGTTTGCAACAAGCATGTAGCGAAAACCGCCCACATTGCTATTTACTATGGCAAATTTGCCTGCAATTTGCTTGCCTAATTTATCTTCTTTTATAAATGCAATATCATCAACAGTCTTTGTAACTTCTTTTTTTACTTCGATTTTTTGCGGTGGTCTTTTTTCTTCTTGCTTTGGTACTATTTCTTTTTTATTAAAGGTAGGCAAAACTTCTTTTGGCAGCTCAATGTCTTTATTTACTATTTCAAAATACTGCTTACTTGCTTGGTCTGCTGTTAAGGCAGGTTTTTCTTGCTCTTTTTGGCTGCTTTCTTGGCTTGATTTTATGTCTTTTGTGCCAAAAATTAGAACAACGACAACTAGCGTTAAGGCAAGCAAAATGGTAAAGAGCACCCAAACTTGCACGCTTAGCAAATCAGAAAGTTTTATTCGTGTTGTAAAAAAGTTGATAATATTATCCATATAAACCTCACATAGTAATTATCTAAATAGTAAAGTATTTACATATAAAAGTCAATTAGCTAAGGATATAATATAAGTAAACTCTTTATACTAAATAGCGATGAAAACACGGATAATTTTGGGGGCAATATTATTAATTTTTTTAAGTATTTTTGTACTGCAAGGAAGCGCTATTTTTAATAGAGATAGCGTAATTACTATTTATGACGGCAAAAATATAATATTGAAAAAAACATACAAAATAGACACCAAAACTTTACTTAAGACCAAAATCTTGCACAAAGGAAGCTACAAAAGACTTTATGATAAACTAGCAGAAAAAGACCCTAATCTACTTGAACAAATAAATAAAGACCTTTCAAAAGATGTGTTAGCCTTGCCAAAAAAATATGATAAAAAGCCAATTGATGCAAAAGTTAAGTATTTAGGCAATGGTAAATTTATTTATCAAATGGAAGAAATTGGCTATACAATTAATGTGGATAAAGTAGTAAAAGCTATTTTCTATGCTCTTGACTCTGATGGTAAAGTGCAACTAGCAAAAGATTACATTACGCCTGAAATAAGTAAAAAACACCTTGAGGAAAGCACGCAAAAGATTGCAGAATTTTCCACATCTTTTGCTGGCAGTAGCGCGCAAAGAAAGCATAACATAGCGCTAGCTTGCAAAAAGATAGATGGTAGCATAGTGCAATCTTTAGATGAGTTTTCTTTTAATGAAACAGTTGGGCCAAGAACGGAAAAAGCAGGATTTAAGGTGGCAAAAATAATACTTTCTGGCGAATTTGTAGCAGGAGTTGGCGGTGGAGTGTGTCAAGTTTCCTCTACTCTTTATAATGCGTGGTGTTTATCTGGACTAAAAGTTTTAAAAAGCGCAACACACTCTTTACCTGTTCGCTATGTTAGCCCAGGTCTTGACGCCATGGTTGCAAGCAGTAGTGATTTAGTTTTATTAAACGACAGCGATAGCGCTGTTTATATAGACGCAAAATGCATAGGCGCTACAGTAAAATTTACGCTGTATGGCAAACCTTGCGGCTTTGTGGTAAAACTTAAGTCAGAAGTACTGGAAATACTGTCAACCAATCAATATGTTGAAGAAAAAATAGAGATTACCGATTGGAAAGAAGAAGAGATTTTTCGCATAATAAGAAAACCAAAGGACGGCTTAGTTAGCGCGTCCTATCGTGAATTTTATGATAATGATGGTAATTTAATCTATAAAGAGCGGCTTAGAAAAACGGTATATCTAGCTCAAAAAGGCAAAATTGTCTATAAGTATAGTATAAACAGCCAAGCAAGCTAGATTTTTGTTACCTTTACCCCATCTCTTGTGTCGGCAATATTAAAGCCAAGCGCGTTTATCTTTGCGCGAATTTCATCAGCCAGCGCAAAGTTCTTTAGCTTTTTAGCCTGCGCTCTTTGCTCTATCAGCTTTGCCACATTTTCTCCATACTTTGCCGTATCGTCTTTATCAGCTTCAGCTTGGTCTAAAGAAAGTCCAAGCACTTTGTCAAACTCTAAGCAAAGATTATAGATATCGATAGACTTAGGTTCTTTAACCATAGTAAACAGTACACCAAGCGCAAGCGGAATGTTGATATCGTCATTTATAGCGTCTACAAATTGTTGTCTATAATTATTAAGCACTTCTTCGTCTGTTTTAACTGTGTCGGCAATTTTGTGCTGATAAATACTGGCAAGCAGTCTTTCTCTGCTAACTTTTGCCGCCGTCATTCCTTCAAAAGTAAAATTCAATTTTTTTCTATAATGCGCATTTAAGCAAAAGAAACGAAAATCAAGGGGAGAATAACCTTTTTCTTCCAATTGGCTTATAGTGTAAACATTGCCAAGAGATTTGCTCATCTTGCCGCCGTCAACTAGCATAAATTCGCCATGCAGCCAATAATTTACGCTCTTTTCTCCCGTAAGCGCTTCATTTTGCGCAATTTCATTTTCGTGATGAATGGGAATATGGTCTACGCCGCCAGAGTGTATATCAAAAAATGTGCCAAGATATTTTTGACTCATTACGCTACACTCAATATGCCAACCAGGATATCCCATTCCCCACGGGCTTTCCCATTGCATAATATGGTTAGGCTCAGCTTTTTTCCACAGCGCAAAGTCGGCAGGGTGGCGTTTTTCTGTGTTTACTTCCACTCTTGCGCCAGCAATTTGGTCATCAAGATTAATGCCGCTTAATAAGCCATAATTTTCAAACTTTGAGATATCAAAATAAATACCGTCTGAAGTTTCATAAGCTATGCCTTTTTCTAAAAGCTTTGACACATACTCTATCATTTCACCAATATGGTCTGTTGCCTTTGCTATAATTTCTGGTCTTTCTATATTTAATTTTTCAAAATCATCAAAAAACACCTTAGTATAGTACTCAGCAATCTCCATAGGGCTTTTTTGCTCCTTTTTTGCAGCAAGCGCCATTTTGTCTTCACCGGAGTCAGAATCATAGATTAAGTGCCCAACATCAGTTATGTTAAGCACGCCTTTTAGCTTTAATCCGTTATATTTTAACACTTTGCGAATAAGGTCCATAAAAATATAGGTGCGCAAATTTCCTATATGAGCATAGCTATAAACGGTAGGCCCGCAACTATACATTCTGACCACATTTTCATCAATGGCAACAAAATCTTCTTTTTTTCTTGATAAAGTATTGTATACTTTTAGCATCACTCTCTCCTATTTATCCTTTTGACTGTCGTCATTTTGTTCTTGGTTTTCTGCATTTTGAGAAATGGAATATCTGCAAGCGTGTATTCCAAGCTGGTCTTCTAACATTGCTATGCGCTTATTTAAGCGATTAAGTTCATCTAAAATTGGGTCTGGCAGTTTTTGGTCCATTTCGTCGACATACTTTTTGCCATGCATCTTTACAACGCGGCCAGGCACGCCTACCACTGTGCAATATGGCGGAACATCTTTTAACACAACGCTTCCTGCGCCTATTTTAGAGCCTTTGCCAATTACAACAGGACCTAAAACTTTAGCGCCTGCGCTCACCATTACATCGTCTTCAATGGTGGGGTGACGCTTTCCTACATCTTTTCCAGTACCGCCCAAAGTCACGCCTTGATAAATGGTGACATTGTTGCCAATTTCTGTAGTTTCGCCTATGACAATACCAGAGCCATGGTCTATAAAAATGCCATGACCTATTACTGCGGCAGGATGAATTTCAATGCCTGTATGCTTTTTAGCTCGCGCCATGATGAGTCTTGCTAAAAATGTACGCTTGCGCTTATAAAGCCAATGCGCAATGCGATACTTAACCAAAACGCGAAAACCGCTATATGTTAATATTACTTCCCATTTGCTTTTTGCAGCCGGGTCTTTTTCCAAGGCTGCTTGCAAGTCTGCTTTTATTTCTTTAATCATATCTTTCACACTATATAGCTTTTTAGGCTATACTCTATCTCTTATTTATACTAGATTTTTTAAGACTTCCTCATCCATAAGGTAAGGGTCGTCTTGCGCTAGACGCTGTTTATTGCCCCTAGGTACTGATGTTACGCGTCGTTTTAGACGATTGCGGAATATCTTGGGACAGACAAGTAGCAGCAAGCTACACGCTGCGGGAATCAAGAAAAGAATGCCTATACCCGCTGTCACATCGCCAGATGCGGCAAACTGTTCGACATTGGTTAAGTTCATAAAGTAATTCGTAAATGCCGCTGTAAGCTCTGTTCCTTCAATAGACGCAAGCGCTGGGCTAATAAAGGCAAGCAGAGAAAATATGAGCAGCAACCAATGAAGCACATGTAGCTTTCTAGTAGTATATGTAAACATTCTAATAATTGTGGATATTAGCACAATAATACCTAGCAAAAATGAGATTATCATAAATAATATAGTGCCATAAGTGCCTATGTGGCGTAAAATAACAGAAAAGTCATAGCTGCCTTCAGCATCTTTTTGAATTTTCAAGTCGTCCATTTTATTGCCCGACAAAAAGCATAGATAATAATAGCTTGCCCCTTGAAAGTGCTTGTTATCTTCCAAAAAGTCAAGTCTTGTCTTTGCCAGCATAGGCGTTCTAAACCATGCTTTAATAATGTCAAAAGCTGATATATCAATGCTGGTCATATTTAAGTCTTTATAAAGCTTCACTGTTTCTGGCACATTACCTTGCAAGTCTTCATAAATCTCTCCTTGCTTAGGAGCTTGCCCAGAGTAAGTGCCGCTTGGCCATTTGCCGTCATTTGCAATCTCTATGTCAAAATCTTCTGATAATTTATATACAAACATAGCGTTTATGTTAAACTGATACTCTTGCGCGGTATCTTTTATATTGGCAGGCAAAAAAGTGCCCATGATAAAAACGCACAAAAATGCCGCTATTAAAATAAACATCACAAAGGGAAGAGCAAAACCATAATACCTTGTTTTGCGAAAAGCCGCCTCATAGTCAAAGTCCATATCTTGATAGGAATTTACATACTGTCTGCCATTGGTGACTTTGCTGTAAAATTCCATTTTGCCTTGCTGTTCGCCTCTAAGCGCGGCGGCAGCTTGCATTTCAGCAAATATAATATCGCCGTTATAAACGCCAGTTTCTACCTTTGCAAGCATTTGCCTATAATGCTGTCTAGTCTCTTTAAGGCGCGCTCTTTCATAAGGTGTGTTGCACTCTCTAATGGAAATACCTATTTCCCTTATTTTCTTTTTAAGCAGCAAGCTTAAAGCTGCGTCATCTTTTTCATTCCAACGCTTTGATTTGCGAATAGTTTGGGTGTTGTTGACTTTAACAGCCATTGGTCCTCCAGTCACGCGGCGTTTAAATTTTTTACTACAAGCCTAAAGTAGTTCTATTATAATATATTATAT
>FZPS01000063.1_pt1213 | contig 10713 bp, 7 predicted proteins | sample 1817821 | NCBI WGS metagenome assembly FZPS01 (sample SAMEA104158645, study PRJEB21678) | metagenome | place: Germany | collected 2015-04-21 | reverse complement strand
AATATACCCTGAAGACCAAGCCCACTGAAGATTAAATCCTCCGCAATCTCCATCCACATCTACTACCTCTCCTGCAAAGAAAAGACCTGGTAATAATTTAGACTCCATAGTGGCTGGATTTATATCCTTAAGGCATATCCCTCCAGCAGTAACTTGAGAATTCATCCAAGACCGGCTTCCTTTAACAGGAATCTTCCAATTCTTTAATATATTAATTATATTATCAATTTCTCTATCCTTTATATTTTTACAAGTTTCATTTAAATTATTTAAGCCTGCTTCTTTTAATATTACAGCTATAAGCCTCTTGTTAATCATCCCTACAAATCCTAATTCTACAGTTTTTTCAGGATGATAATAAAACCTGCTTATTATCCTAGTTTTTAGCTCTTCCTTGGTAAAATCCGGATATAAATCTAAAGAAATATAGGGATTTGAATTCTTTTTTTGAAGCAATTCACCACATTTTCTACTAAGCTGTAAAATAGGTGGTCCTGAAATACCGTAGTCTGTAAAAAGAATTTCTCCATATTCTGTTTGTAAATTTTTATTGTTCTCTAGTATAGAAGCCTTTCCGTTAAACTTTACTCCTTTTATCCTTTTTAAAAACCATCCCTCTAAATTAAGCTGCACTAAAGCGGGAAATGGTTCTATTAATTTATGACCAAAGGGAATTACTAATTGATATCCACTTCCGTTTGAACCAAGATTTGGTGAAGATTTTCCTCCTGTAGCCAAAATAACTTTATCCCCAGACATTGTTCTTCCGTCTTTTAAATATAAAGTAAATTTATCATATTTCTTGCTCTTATCGTTTTTTATCTTAACCACTTCTGCCTCACAAACTTCTTCTATACCCAACCTTTTAATTTCATATCTTAAAACATCTAATACACTAGAAGCTTGCTCAGTTAAAGGGTATACTTTACCTTTGTCTTCAACTTTGTATTCTATACCCATTTGGTTAAAAAAATCTAAAGTTTGCTCTACAGTAAATCGATTAATTATTCCATTTACAAATTTTATATAAGATGAATGATAATTATTTATATCTAAATTAACATTTGAAAGATTGCATCTGCCATTTCCAGTTGCTAATATCTTTTTTCCTACCCTATTCATTCTTTCTAAAATAACTACTTGGGCACCATTAATTTGTGCTGCTATAGAAGCCATTAAACCTGAAGCACCACCGCCAATAATTATAACTTTAGGCCTTTTTCTCATAATTTTCTCCTTACTGTATTCTTATAGTTCATCAATATAAAGTTATATGTGCATTTATATAATTAAACAATCTTAATCAATATTTTAAGGTATAAATATTATTCCATCAAGATTAATAATAACGTTAAAGTAAATCTGCTTGCTTTCATAAAAAAAACATGAGAAGTTTTCTCATGTTAACTAGTATAATCTTCTAACATACGGATTAATTCATCTTCACTATAAACTTTAATCCCTTTTTCCAATTTATTTCGTTCTTCAGGAGGAAGGGAAGAAATAGGTGTTTCAGTGACTTCTTTTACTTTTGTAACATCTTCCTCATTATTATAAAAAATTGCTACAAAGCCGTCATGTACCCCCAAAACATATTGACTGTTATTTTTAGTGAAAATAGACTTTTTTAATACTACCTTTTCACTGGAAAAAGAACTAACTTGCCAATCATAATAAATTTCTTGAACTTCATCCTTTGTTAAATCAATGAGAAAATAAGGTACCTTTTCTTTTTCTTCAATAGTCTTATTACTTTTTTCGTCATAATATTGATAAATCAACAAGGTTGATGGAGTTATCTTATCAGTATTTCCTTGTACTACATGCAACTTTTGCATCTCCTTATCCCAAACGACTTCTGGAGAAGGATTTGGAGGGATATTATTTTCATTTGCTTTAGGATATCTATTAATATATACATTATAAACAATGATAGAACTTATTATAAATACAAGTGAAGACATAATCCATATCTTTCTTTTAGTAGACATAACTAACCTCCATACAATGATTTGTTTATATCTTTTACCAATATTTATGATTTTATACAAATCACTGTATGTAAAGTCATTATTACATCAAGATGTTATTTCCAACTTAAACCAAATTATAGCTCTATTATGTAAAATATTATTAACTCATAAGACCTAGCTTGACTAATTTGTTATATATTATTTCTCCTTTAGGCATCAACAAAATATCTTCCTTTTTTACCCCTCCAATAACAAGTAAAAAACTACAATATACAACTATTGAAAGGACAATTGAACCTAGGGTTGCAAAAGTATTACTTAAGCTACCCCACAAGAATAATCTATAAAATATAAATGAAAATATACCCATTACTATTGATGCTATTATAGGCTTTACAAATGTACTGATAGCGTCAATTTTAACCTTGGTAAGTTTTTTAACAGCTTTCATATCTAAGTAAGATATAATAACATAACAAATCACCGTACTAATTACTGCTCCTTTTATATTTAACAAAGGAATAGAAATTAGAAAATAATTTAGGATAATTTTACATCCTGTCCCAATAGCCGCATTTCTTGCTGGTATTGCAACTTTACCAACACCCTGCAATATTGCAGTAGCTACTTGAACAACGGACAAAAATATAATTGCTATTGAGCCAATTCTAAGTAAGTCTCCTCCCCCTGGGTAACTTGGGAAGAGCATCTTAAGTATAGGATCTCCTAATACAAACAAGCCTGCCATCGAAGGTGCTGCTAAAATCATTGAAACTCTTAATGCTAAATTTACTTTATTCTTTACTACCTTTTTTTCTTTTAAAGCCATAGAAGCTGCTATACTAGGAACAACTGCTGCAGCTAAAGCAGAAGAAATTGAAACAGGTAAATTAGTCAAAGTTACATATTTTCCAGTAAGCTGTCCATATAAGCCTGTAGCTTCAATTTCTGACATGCCTATTGACTGTAAAATTGACATTACCATTTTTGCATCAATAAGATTAGTAATACTAAAAATCGCCGTTCCTATAATTATGGGAATTGCTATTGAAAGAAGAGTCTTTAAAATATCGCTGTAAGATTCGTCGATATAATCATCATCTTCTTGATTACTAATCCTTTTTAATAATCTTGGACGCAGCATCAAATATAAAAGAACAAGAAATATTAGACCTGCCAAAGCACCAATTCCAGTCCCCATGGTTCCACCTGCTGCAGCAAGTTCTATACTTTTTTTAAGAAAAACACCTGCTAAAACAATACTAAAAATTGCATTAAATACTTGCTCAATGATTTGAGAAATGGCAGTTGGCACCATAGTATTCATACCTTGATAATATCCTCTAAAAGCTCCCATAAGAGCAACTATTAATAAGGTTGGTGCTAAGGCTTTCAAAGAATATACAATACGAGTATTACTTAAACTCTTTGCAATAGGATTTGCACCAAACCATAGGATTACAAAACAAGTAAATCCTGTGGAAGCAGCTAAAATTAAAGAAGCAATAAATACTTTATGAGCACTTTTATATTGTTTTAGAGCCATTCTCTCAGATACCATCTTGGAAATTGCCGCCGGTAGCCCGCCTGATGATATTACAAAAAAGAATAGATAAATATTAAATGCTATACCATAAAGACCATTACCATCATCACCAATCATATTGGTAAGAGGCCAACGGTATATAAGACCAATAAGCCTGACAATCAAACTTGCAGTAGCCAAAACAGCTGCTTGTTTAACCAATTTTCCCCCGGCATTTTTTTTATTCATACAATACACCTCAATTAGAGTATTATTTTTTCCTTGTTTTCTTTCTCTCTGTGCTGTTTAACACTCTCTTTCTAATTCTTAAACTTTTTGGAGTAACTTCTAATAATTCATCAGCCTCAATAAACTCCAAACACTCTTCTAAACTCATCTTTCTAGGCGGCGATAATCTTAAAGCTTCATCAGATCCCGCTGCTCTCATGTTTGTTACATGTTTTCTTTTACATACATTAACTTCTATATCATCACCTTTAGGATTTTGACCTACTATCATCCCTTCATAAACCTTAGTCCCAGGTTCGATAAATAATATTCCTCTTTCTTGAGCATGATATAGTCCATAAGTAACTGCTTCACCTGTTTCAAAGGCAACCAATGAACCCAACTGTCTTTTTTCAATCTCACCTTTATAAGGGGCATAACCGTCAAATACAGCATTTAAGATACCATTTCCCTTAGTGTCAGTTAAAAATTCTGATCGATAACCTATTAAGCCCCTTGAAGGAATTGAAAATACCAAACGACTATAAACTCCTTTTAAGGATGTCATGCTAATCATTTCGCCTTTTCTGCTTCCTAGTTTTTCGATAACTGCACCAACAAATTCTTCAGGAACATCTACAGTAACCATCTCCATTGGTTCATAACGTCTTCCATCTATATCTTTATATAAAACCTCTGGTTTGGATACTTGAAATTCATAACCTTCCCTTCTCATATTTTCTATTAATATGGAAAGATGAAGTTCTCCTCTTCCAGATACTCTAAAAGCATCCGTAGAATTTGTCTCTTCTACTCTAAGGCTTACATCAGTTTGAAGTTCCTTTAATAATCGCTCTCGTATATTCCTTGAAGTAACATATTTACCTTCTTGACCTGCAAAAGGACTGTCATTAACCAAAAAATTCATAGCAATAGTTGGTTCCGATATTTTCACAAAAGGTAAAGGCTCAGGATTTTGCACATCACAAACCGTATCTCCAATATTAATTCCTTCTATACCTGATATGGCAATAATATCACCTATTCTAGCATTTTCTACAGGAACCCTTTTTAAACCTTCAAATTGATAAATATTTGTTATCTTAACTTTTTTACACTTGTTTTCATCAAGAGCATTTACTATAACTGCTTCTTGATTTATTTTTATCTTGCCTCTTTCAACTTTACCTATACCTATTCTGCCTACATAATCATTGTAATCTATTGTAGAAATAAGTACTTGTAAAGGCTCCTCTTCATTTCCTAAAGGAGCTGGTATATGATTAATAATCGTTTCAAATAAAGGCTGCATATTAGCTTCCTGACTAGAACTATCTAATGATGCAGTCCCATTTTTAGCAGAAGCAAATACAAAAGGGCAATCCAATTGACTTTCATCAGCTTCCAATTCAATAAATAAATCCAAAACTTCATCAATTACTTCTTCTGGTCTTGCTTCTGGCCTGTCTATTTTATTAATACATACAATTACAGGAAGTTCAAGCTCTAAAGCCTTTTTTAATACAAATTTTGTTTGAGGCATAGGGCCTTCAAAAGCGTCAACAACAAGTATTACGCCATTTACCATCTTTAAAACCCGTTCTACCTCTCCGCCAAAATCTGCATGACCTGGTGTATCTATAATGTTTATTTTAACATTTTTATAAAATACTGCAGTATTTTTTGACAAAATAGTAATGCCTCTTTCTCTTTCCAAGTCATTTGAATCCATAACTCTATCTACTAATTCTTGATTTTGTCTAAAAATACCGCTTTGTTTTAAAAGTTCGTCTACCAAACTTGTTTTACCATGATCAACATGGGCTATTATTGCTATATTTCTAATATCTTCTCTTTTTTGAATCACTATTTTTCCCACTTTCTTTTTGCAATTCTTTGTTATTAACTTAGACATTGTATCACAAAATGAATAATTACTTCAATAAGGCAAGACATATGTTTTTTAAATCATTTTACTTTTTTTAAAATAAATAATAACCCCCTTAAAGGGGGAATTTTAGGATGTGATATCATCCATATTGTTTTTTAATTTTTGTATAGTATGATGGAGTCTTTCTACTTGTAGACAAAATGTTTCAAGTCTTGCCTCAATAATTTGTGGAAATATGTTACCATCGCTTTCAATAGACAAAAAAGGTAATGCAGGATGTTTTTCCATTACTTTTTCTATTAGTTTACTATTTGAAGATACAAGTATTTTTTTACGATTAATTTGTTCAGTTATAACTGCTTCTGCAATCCTGCTTGGCATACATCCAAAAGGCCCAATAGATATAACACCAGATACTTCATCTACTATTTCAGTAATAGCTGAGCCGACTGTCAAAATTGCTTCTCCTGTTAAGGCTGGATGAATTAAATCTTTTACATTTGAAATTATTTTATTCACTTCAACTATTTTATATTCATATAAGCCACTTTTTGCAAATATTTGCTTAATAGTCTTTTCATATTGATTTTTAAAAAATCTCTTAATAGTTGTGCTGATTCTGTCCTTTATAGTAGAATTCAAATTAAAACGCTTTATTTGAATATAATCTAAATAATACATCCATTCTTCAATAGGAGCAACTTTAACTATAATATTTCTTTTGGCCAACCTCTCCACTAACTTCTTTCTAGAAAAACGATCTCTTCTTACATATATTTCTCCAACTAAAGCTACCTTAACAGCATCCTCTATAGGCATATTTGTTTCAATTGTTTTTAGTTTTTTAGCAGATGCTTCTAAAGTTTCTTTTAATCTTTTCCAGTTATCATTTCGAACGCTTAAAATTATATCTTTACATACTTCTTTATAAATTTGCATACCTTTTTGCTTATCCTTTGCTAAAACTAAAATTGCACTTCTAATTTCTTCTAATACATCTGAAATGATAACCGAGTGCCAACCCCTAAGTAAAAAGTCCATTCCAAATCCTGCATAACCATTTTCTGAATTAAGAGAAAAAACTGCTACATTTTTAATTTTAAACCTAGATATCAATTTTTTTATTAAGACACTGTATTGGCCAAATCTACAAGGACCTGAAGTATCGGGCATAAAATAAACCAATAATTCATCTTTGTTTTTTCTTTCATCTAAGTATTTCATTAAACTACCAATAGTTAACTGAAGAGGAAGACACTCTTTACAAGAAGAAAGTCCTCTCCCTATTTTTAATTCTTCTTCTCCTGGCTCCTCCAAAGCACTAGCATTAACTCCTATATGGTTAAAAGTTGCTGCTAAAAGCTTTGAACCCATATCTCCCATAGAGGGAATAAGTACATGGACTCTTTCATCATCCAAAGTACAACTTTGACCATTAGAATCATAAACTATCATAGTCCCCTTATCCATTTCAACATATGCAGGATGAAATGGAGAATTACTAGCTTGATTCCATTTATTATCAAGCTGTCTGTAGGATTTTACTATATCAATATAAGCTTCTATCCTGGTATCTATTCCTGCATCTGCCGTATGATTATCAAGTTCTAAAATTAAAGATGGTTTTTTATCCATTATAGTTCTAAAATAGCCATTTAAAAATGAATCTGGTCCACAGCTAAAATTAGTAATATATACCCCATACAACTGGGGATGTTTCTTTACCATACGGGCAGCTTTTAATATAAACTGGCCCATAGCCCAATACATATTTTCCTTAATTTCTTCCTTATCAAAGGGTAAAAATTCAAAAGGTATCATGGTGTAATTGCGGCTAGCAAATTTACTAGGTATCCCCATGTTGCCCCACTGACTAAAAGCATTGTATGGACGACCAAATAATACAAATGCAATTTTATCTTTATCTTCTTCTAAATCTAATAAAATTCGTTTTCCTATCTCTTTGCATTTATAATAAAAGTCTTTTTGATTTTTCATTGCTATTTCAAAGGATTTCTTGGCAATTTCAGCATCAATACTTAAAGACTTAGCCATTTTAACAAACGTGTTCATAAGACTATTATATCCTTTAGCAAAATCCAATACAGGAGTCAGAACTATCTTTTTATTTAATTCATCAAAAGCGGACTTTAAATAATAAGGTTCTCCTTGTACAAATGGACAAGTTACACTAACAGGAAAACCATTCTTTACTTCAATAGATTTTATATGAGGAATAAAATAAATATCAGGATTCTTTTTAATTAGATTTTCCAAGGCACCATGAGATATCTCAACAGGATAACAAAAAGAAGCTCCCTTTTTTTCAATTCCTTCTTTATCAAGCTCATTACTTAAAAGTACGTCATAGCCTAAACCATAAAAAAACTGATAATAAAGCGGAAAAAAGCTATTAGTAAGTAGAGATTTATTAATTCCTACGGTTTGATTGTTTCTTGGTAAAAGTCTAAAACCACGATTAATGCTATAATCCTCAAAAATCATTTTTTCTCTTAAACGAACAAAATCTGTCTCACTATTTTTTTCTTTATTATGATGTACTAAATTGTAGTATTTATTGCATGCACCTCCAAAAGGATATATATTATTATCTATTTCAATTCTTTGAATTTGACACTTTCTATCACATTTTTCTTTCCCACCAGAACATACAAATGGTTCTCTATAAGTTACCTCTCTTAAAGATAATTCCTCTAAATCAAAATTCTTTGGCTCCAACAAATTTAAATCAAGTTTTTCTTTAATGTATAATGCAGCACCAAAGGCTCCTATCAAACCTGGTTCTGGTGGAACAATAATTTCCTTTCCTGTAAGAGCAGCCATGGCTATAGGAACTGCTTTATTATAACAAACTCCTCCCTGCATAAATATTTTTTCTCCAATTTCTCTATTAGCCTTAACTTTATTAATATAGTTCATACAAATTGAATAAACAAGACCTGCTACAATGTCCCTTACATCAATACCTTCCTGAATAGCATTTTTTATATCACTGCTTATAAATGCAGCACATTGGTCATTAAAGTTAGGCGGATTCTTACTTTCAAGGGCAATCTTTTCTATCTCCATAGTATCTATAAATAAGGATTCTTTTGCTGCTTCTTCCAAAAAAGAACCAGTTCCAGCAGAGCAAGCTTCATTCATAGCATAATCTGAAGGAATCCCCTTACTAATACATGTATACTTAGCATCCTGACCACCAATTTCAAAGATTGTATCAACTTGAGAATCAAAGTATAAAGCTCCTTTGGCATGAGCAATAATTTCATTAACTACTCCAGGACTAAGGGCGTGAAGTGCTGCTATTTGACGCCCAGAACCAGTTACACCCAAACCAATAATCTCAATTGGACAATTAATCTGATTTTTAATGGCCTCATAACACATTCTTGAAGCTTTTATAGGATTTCCTTTAGTCCTTAGATAACATGAAGCAATAATTGCATTATCCTGCCTTCTTATAAGAACTGCTTTTGTTGTGGTAGAGCCTACATCCAAACCCAAAATACATTTATCATTAGCTGCAGCTTCTTTTTTAGGAAAATCCTTAAAAATCACCTTATCTTTATATTTATACAAAGGCTCTAAAAATGAAAAAGAACTTTTATTTAAATTTAGCCAGTCTTTTTTCTTATCAATACTTTTTGTAGAATGCTCTATTCCCCATAAGGCAGCTCCTAATGCTTCAAAAGTATCTGCATATTGGGGTATAATAATTTCAGATATTTTTTCTTTTAAAAAATGTAGCATTACTTTATTGTGCGAAGTACCGCCAATTAATAATACTTTTTTATAAGTAGTTTTCTTTATAAGTTCAATAATCTTATCTGCCATCATTTCGCATAGACCTGCTACTACTTTTCCTTTATCTATATTCTTATTTAATGCATGCGTACAATCACTCTTACAAAAAACAGAACATCTTCCTGCAACTTTATAGGGCTTATTTAGATTTGCACAATTAATGGCTTCTTCGATCGTCATATCCATTCTTTTTAGTTGTTGTAAAAAAAATTCTCCAGTTCCAGAAGCACATTTGTTACCTGTATATACATTAAAAATCTTTCCTCTTTTATCTATTTCATAAACTAAAAATGTCTCTCCTCCACCACTTACAATAATATTTACATCTTGGAGCTTAGTGTCTGTTTTTCTTATGAATTCAAAAGCATATTCTATAGCTTCAGGCTCCGAAATCGAAGAAGCATTTATCATATTTCTAAACTTTCGGCCAGTAATTGTAATCTTTTGAGGTAAATCATTATTATATGAATTCATTATTTCTTTTATAACATGCCTTGGATTCCCTTCATGAGGAATGCAAACTTTTTTTATTAGTTTAATCTCATCATTATCTGTTTCTAAAAGAATATGACCTATGCTAGAAGCACCAACACATAAACCTAAGGATCTCAAAAAATTCCCTCCATTCATAGATTATTACTACATAGATTGTATCCATATAAAAAGAGCTTCAAACATATATAGCATTAAAACTGTAAGAAGCTCTGGACTCTTTTTATTTACTTGAATACGATAATTAGATTTGGGTAAACTTACTAATAACTTTTTAATTCTTATTGATTATTATAAAATATAAGAAGGAAGGTATTTTATGGAAAAGTCAATTTTTAAAAGACTGCCTAATCATATTGGAATAATACCTGATGGAAACCGCCGATGGGCTCTTTCTAACAATAAAGAAAAACATGAAGGTTATAAGTATGGAATAAATCCGGGATTTGAGTTATATAAGATATGTCTGGATTATGGAATTAAAGAGATGACCTTCTACGGTTTTACTCAAGACAATACAAAAAGGCCTCCTATTCAAACAAAGGCCTTTCAAGAAGCTTGCGTAGAAGCAGTTATGAAATTAGCCAATAAAGATGCTAATTTACTTGTAATCGGCAATACTAATTCTCCTCTTTTTCCAAAGGAACTACTTCCTTTTGCAAATCATGACCACCCGTCAAACGGGTGGTTTGCTCGCCCCTATAAGGGGCAGTTACCGGCCAGCGTCTAAAGGCGCTGGCTTTCACTTTGTTCAAGCCTTAATGCCCTTGACTCGTAGC
>FZPS01000008.1_pt48 | contig 10718 bp, 8 predicted proteins | sample 1817821 | NCBI WGS metagenome assembly FZPS01 (sample SAMEA104158645, study PRJEB21678) | metagenome | place: Germany | collected 2015-04-21 | reverse complement strand
TGATGTCTCAGGCCTCATGAACGGCCTCGGGTTCAGCAGATATCACGTCCTGGGATGGTCCATGGGAGGCAACGTGGCACAGGAGGTCGCGCTACGCCATGCCGATGAGGTGGCGTCCCTGATCCTGATGTCCACATACACCAGGCGCCCCGACCGCTCCAGCTATGCCATCGACGCCATGCTCAACTCGGTGAAGGAGGGCGCGAGCATCAATAACTTCATGCAGATGATGAACACCTGGTGCCTTACCCAATCATATTACTCTGGAAAGAAGCTGATCCCCCAGCCACGCAACAAGGAGGACGAGGGCAAGACGCTCCAGGGGTTCATGAGGCAAAAGGCCGCCCTGGACGATTTCGACAGCACCCGCCGCCTGCATAAGATAAGGTGTCCCACGATGGTCATCCATGGCGAAGAGGACATCATGGTCCCCCCCTACATGGGAGAGGCGCTGGCGCGTGGCATCTCGGGCAGCGAGATGATATATGTGCCAGGCGCAGGCCACATCATACCGCCGGAGAGTTGTCATTCCCATATCATCTCCTTCCTCGAACGGCATTCCATCGAGGTACCCCAGATGGTGAATGGGGAGATGGCCTCCATAGCGAAGGAATAGGCCTCCAGTCCAGGGCCTGGCCGCCTTCCGCGACAACGTTATAGTAAATGGGGCACAATTCTGGCACGACCACCATGAGCGACCTTCAGGACCAGTATTCCGAGCTTCTCGCCATCGCCAAACGCCTGTCCATCATCGGTTCCGCCGGCAGCATCCTTCGTTGGGACCTTGAAACCAAGATGCCTCCCCGTGGGATCGGCCAGCGGGCGGAGCAGCTTGCCCTGCTTGACGTGCTGGCCCACAAGACCCTGGTCGATCCGCGGGTGAGGGAACTGCTTGATACGCTGACCAAGGAGCGCGCCCTTGCATCCATGAACGACCTGGAGAGGCGCAACGTGCACCTCATGAAGAAGGCTTACGACGAGGAGGTCGCCCTTCCCGAGGAACTGGTGGAAGCGATCGCCAAGCAGTCGGCCATAACCGTGGACCGATGGAAGAAGGCCAAGGCGGCGAAGGACTATTCATTGTACCGGCCGGAGCTGGATAGTATGATCCAGCTTCGAAAGGAGTCGGCGGCCATCCTGAGGGATGTCAAGGGTTCCAGAACCGAATACGACGCTCTCCTCGACATATATGAACCGGGGATGACGGAAGGCCGCATCTCCGATGTGTTCACGGAGATGCGTGATGGATTGATGAGGATCATGCACAGCGTGGCCTCGTCCGATGCAAGGCCTGACCTCTCCATCATGAAACGCCGGGTCCCCGTGGAGATGCAGCTAGGCATAAGCAAGGAGGCCATGTCGTTCATTGGATACCAGACCGAGGGGGCGGAAGCCGCCGGTAGGCTGGATGAGACGGAGCATCCGTTCACCATCGGCTATTACGACGACGTCCGCATCACCACCCATTACTATGAGGACCGCTTCATGTCCAGCCTGTTCAGCGTTCTCCACGAGGGAGGTCATGCACTCTATGAACAGGCCCTACCCCGAGAGTGGATATACCAGCCAGTGGGCAACACGTGCAGCCATGGCATCCATGAGTCTCAGAGCAGGTTCGTGGAGAACATCGTCGGGCGTAGCCCGGAATTCCTATCATACATACTTCCTCGCCTCAGGTCGATGACTGGTGGTGCGCTGGACGACCTCGAAGAAAGGGACTTCGTCCTTGCGGTGAACGCGGTCATGCCGTCCAAGATCCGCATAGAGGCCGACGAGGTTACGTATGGACTACATATAATCATACGCTTCGAGCTGGAGAAGGACATCATGGACGGGAAGCTGTCGGTGGACGAGCTTCCTCAGGCGTGGAATGAAAAGTACCGTAGATACCTGGGCGTTGAGGTCCAGCATGACAGTGAAGGGGTCATGCAAGACACCCATTGGGCCGGCGGCTCCATAGGGTATTTCCCATCTTATGCGCTGGGAAACCTGTACGGAGGCATGTTCCTTCGCAAGATGGAGACCGATGTCCCTGATTGGAAGGAGAGCGTGGCCAGAGGTGACTTCGCTCCGGTCCGCTCTTGGCTGGCAGATAACGTGCACTCGAAGGGGAACCTGTACGATCCCGCCGACCTGGTCAAGGTCGTCACAGGGAAGGATCTCGACGTCGAGCCGTTCATCGGCTATCTTGACGAGAAGTTCGGTGCCATCTATGGTTACTGATGCCGCCGAAGGCTGAGGGTTTAAGAGCATTCAGCGCTTACCCGGTACCCATGCCTCCTGCTAAGAAGAAAGACCTCGATGCCGAACTGATCTCTGCCGCCCTGCCGTTGTTCGCGGAGAAGGGAGTCAACGTCACGATGGAGGAGATCGCTGCCCAGGCCGGAGTCGATGTTTCGGCCGCCAAGGAAAGATTCGAGGACCCCGTGGACATGCTCCATGAGGCTTTCCGCCGCGGATACACCGAGATGGAAAAGCTGTTCCGCAAGCCCATAACCGGAACCTTGGAACAGCACATGGAGGTCCTGTTCGACGGCATGATGCTGAACATCAAGAGCTTTGGACCAGAGGCCTACCTGAAGATCGTATACCGGGCTACCCAGGACAGGATTATGCTGGAGATAGTCAAGCGGCAGTCCGGAAAGGTGAACTTTGCAGTGAAGGCGTTCCTGATGGATATGGTAGGCAGGTCCATCGTCGAGGAGATCGAAGGGGTGGAGAAGGTCAACCAGGAATTGGTGGCCACTTTCGTCGAGCACCTGGCGCAGCTGTTGGAAGGGAAGAGCCTCCCTGCGGTGAGGAAAGGATGGGTCAAACAAGCCTCGGCGATGTTCCAGCCCAGTGCCAAGACCACGCCATCCGCCCTGTTCGAACAGATGGCCAGGGGCGATCTCCAGTAGGTTGAAATGGTCCGCCATCGCATATCGTCCGATGACCATGCATGAGGACGCTCTGTACGATGCGATATTCAAACGCCGCTCGGTAAGACGGTATGCCGGACCATTGGAACCTGGGACGATGGAGGAGGTCGAACGATTCGCCCACTCCCTCAAGCCGTTATTCCCTGACATCAGGGCCGAAGTGAGGTTCATCGGAGGCGATGATCTCAGAGGTCCGTTCAAGGTGGAGGCTCCGCATTTTCTTGCAATATTCTCTGAGGCCAAGGAAGGATTCGCGGCCAATGCCGGATTCATGCTACAGCAGATGGACCTCTTCCTGTCGTCTAGGGGCATAGGGAGCTGCTGGCAAGGGGGCCCGAGGCCTACCAGGGATGTCAAGAAGGTCTCCGACCGTAATTTCGTCATCTCCCTGGCCTTCGGGATGCCGGCGGAGGAGGTTCATCGCCAAAGCGTATCGGAGTTCAAGCGCAGGCCGCTCGGGGAGATGACCGACATTCAAGGGATGGAGCGATTGCTTGAGCCTGCCCGCCTTGCCCCTTCAGGGATGAACCGGCAGAGCTGGTACTTCACCGGGAACGAGGATGTCATCAGGGTGCACCATGCTCGCTCGGTGATCACCGACCGGATGAACCAGGTGAACGCAGGCATCGCACTATGCCACCTCTGGCTTGCCACGCTCCATGATGGAGGAAGGGCGGAATTGGCCCTTGAGAAGGATGCAGGGCAGGACGCTCCAAGAGGGTTCTCCTACGTGGCATCGGTCTTCTCAAGTGAACGTGGATCATGATGCAGCGTGCTCGAAAAGCGATCACCGGCTGCAGAGGCCATGTTCATGGAGATGCCGGTCCCTGACAGGGGCCCGGATGACAGAATGAGCGCGTTCAACAGCAAGAGGTAGGCGAACTGGTCATCAGGCTCATTGTCTGCACTTCCTGGCAGAGGGGATGGGGCCGTCAAGCTGCATCGATCATTTGATCCTTTTCATCATATTTTTGGATCGAGCGTTCGGGCGACATGTGCTGGATTGGTCGATTGTCCCCAATGAAACTTGATCACATTAGCCGACGAATGGTGATGGATCGACCTGTCTCGGCCTGAAAAGAAATGGTGAAAGGGTTTGAAAGGGTTTACTCGGTCTTGCTCATCTTTTCTTCGCGTCCCGTCCTCTGTAGGCGTCCAGGTGCCCACCATGCCCACTTGCCCATGAGGGTGACGGCGGCCGGCACGATGTATGTCCGGACCACCATGGCGTCGAACAGGACAGCCACCAGCAGGGCGAAACCGAACTGCTGCAGCATGGCGTTGCTCGACAGCATGATCGTGCCGAACGCTCCCGCCATGATGAGGGCTAGCGCGGTGATGATGCCTCCGGTCCAATCGACCGCGTCCACGACCGCCTGCTTGATCTCCTTGCCCTTGTGGACCTCCTCCCTGATGCGGGTCAGGATGAACACGTTGTAGTCCATCCCTATCCCCATCAATATCACGAAGAGGACCAAGGGGACCAGCCATAGGATGGACATGCTCAGCCAGACGCCGAACACCAGGTAGGTGAGGGCGAAGGCCCATGTGATGCTCATGGCGATGGATATCACCGCGAAGGCTGGCAGCAGTACGGACCCTAGCACGAGGAGCAGGACGATGAAGATGCCCACGATCACCGCGATCTCGATGATCGTGAACTGCTTCGTCGTGGAAAGGCTCAGGTCATGGTTGGTGGCGGTCGATCCGCCGACCAGTATCTCAGCGGTTTCCAGCGCGGGCAGGGTTGCCTTGACCTCGGCGATCCGTTCCCTCAGCTCAGGGATGAAGTTGACCGACTCGGCGGCCATCGGCTCCTCTTTCAGGACAACGGTGAGCAGTACGCTCTTCTTGTCTTCACTTAAGCTCGACAGCATGCTGCTCAGTGCACTGGCATCGGTCACGTTCCTGTAATCGAACTCCGTGCCGTAAGGTCTGGTGACGCCGCTGACCGACATCACCATATCATTCGAGGCTATGGCCGCCGTCAGCTCTTCTATGGCATCCAGGTACGCCATGTCGAATCGTTCTCCATCGTACACCAGGGTGTCGCCGGAGATCACTATCTGGGTTGGCATGATCTTACCTGCGCCAAAGTCCTCCGCCATGGCGTTCATGCCGTTGATGCTCTCCGATTCTCCCATGCTGCCGATGAAATCGAAGCTGGTCTCGGTGGTGAGGAACAGGTAGGTGGACGGGACGGAGACCAGTATGGACGCCACCAATATCACCTTGGCATGCTTCACCGAGAAGTTTGCGGCACGGTGGAAATAGCCATGGACGGCCTTGGATTTGGCCTTCATCAAGTTGGAAGCATATCTCTTCCACCGCTCACCGGTATTAGGCCAGAAGATCCTGTTCCCGACCAGAAGAAGGATCGAGGGCACAAGGGTCAGCGATACCAGAAGGGCGACCAATATCCCCAGGCCAAGGACCAGACCCATCACCTGCACCATCGGGAACGAGGAGATCGTCATTGCGAAGAACGCGATGATGACCGTGGCGCCACTGGTCGCGATGGACTCGCCAGCCCAGGTGACCGATGCGTGTACCGCTTCCTGGCGGGACGATCCCTTCACTCTCTCCTCACGATACCTGCTGACGATGAAGATCGCATAGTCGGTGCCCACCGCCATCAGGATGGAGAAGAGCAGCGTCGTGACCATCACATTGACCGGAGCGACGAGGACGCCTACCGCGAACATCAGGGCCTGGCTTATGCCCACGGCCACCCCGACCGCACCCAGCGGCAGGAACTGGGCGATGACCGAGCGGAACAGTATCCCCATCAGGATGAAGATGATGACGATGGTCACGGGCTCGATCATCTTCATGTCAGCTTCTGAGCTCGCCCTCATATCCTCGGAGATCGCGGCCTCGCCGGTGACGTACACGGCGCTCGGCGCCTTCATCTCCCCGTTCAGTGCGGCGATCTCCTTCCTAATGGTCTTCACGTTCTCAAGCAGTGGATATCTGCCGTCGTCGTCGACATAACTTGCAGAGACGTCGAAGTTGAAGACCACCAGCATGGTCCGACGGTCTTCGGACACGAAACTGTTCAGAAGCTGCTCGGGAACGTCGAAGGGGAGATCGGAGATGGTCCTCGTTGAGATGACGAGGTAAGCGAGTTCGGCGATGCGGGGGTCATCATTGCTGTAATCCGGCCCAAGACGATAGGTCTCCTCAAGGAACCACGGAAGCATGGGGTCTTCGATGCCGGAGCCTGCGATAATGACCTCCATCGTGAATTCATGTATGGCCGACTCGTCGTTGAAGTTGTTCAGATCGAACTTGCCGAGGACCATCTCCAAGAATGTCTTCTGCTCAACTGGCAGGGGAAGTCCGCCGATGTATTCCGGGGCAGCATTACCTGCTGCCTCGACCGCACGAAGCTCTGGATCGGTGCCTGATGTTGCGTTCCAGGCATTGATGAACGCACCATAGTATCCCCGTACCATGGTAGCATCAGCTGGATCCATGTCGCTCAATGCTCCCTCGAGCATTGCTGATGAGGCCTCATACGCCTGTGCATCATCCCGGTGGAGACTCCAGAATTCGGCATGCTTGCTTGGTATGCCCCACAGCATGAACGCGCTATCTTTCACCTGCTGTTCCGTCGAATAGATCGTCGGCCCCAGCTGGAGAACCGCCTGGATGATGATCTCCTCCGCAAATGTATATAAGGAGGAGACCCCCTCCAGATTCGTCACGTCCGGCGACGAAAGTATCCGTTGCTGCAGCTCCAGGACATAATTGCGCATGAACGGATCCGTCATATTATCGGCCTGCAGCAGCACCATGATGGTGCCGTTGGCCACGGATCGTTGGAAGTTCTGCTCTATGATGCGCTGGGCCCGGACCGACTCTTGGTCATCTCCGCTTCCCAGGTCCATCTGATACTCCATCACGCTGCCTAGCTGCAGCATGGCGGGGACCGCAAGCAACAATGCGACCACCCAGAAGACGATGATCTTCTTGTAGTGTCTATTGACACCATCAGCGATCTTTTCGAACAACATTCGCTTGTCCCTCTTGGAAGCCTATGCCCTGAGCAACGAGCCAAAGTTAATAGGTTTGTTGTCACTAGAGTAGTGACATGGATGACGTCATAAAGCACCTGATGCGCCTCGGGCTGACCGAATATGAGGCCAGGGCATATGTGGCCACGGTCTCCCTGGGAGAAGGGACCGTCAACGAGATAAGCAGGGAAAGCGGGGTGCCTCGCTCCCGTGCGTATGACGTCATGGAGCGTCTCGCTGAGAAGGGGTTCGTGGAGATGGGGAACACCAACCCGATATGTTATCGGGCCAATGACCCCCTGACCGCGTCGGACCGATTGATGGAGGAGGTGAGGCGTGCCAACAATGAGATAATCAAAGGGCTCCGGGAGATAGGGAAGAAGGCCGAGAAACGAAACAACCCCGTGTGGACGCTGACGAGCGACTGGGCCATCGAACGTAAGGTCGAGGAGCTCCTGGACGCGGCAAGAGAGGAGGTTGCGTTCATATTCCTAAGCCATGGTGCCATACTGCGATATGCCGGCCTGATCGCCGATAGGTCGAAGGAAAAGAAGGTGACGGCGGTCCTGGCCCACCGGCCGGAGAATCACGTCAGCCGACTTGGACATGCCCGGGTCATGCGGCTTCGCCCCATTGCAGGAAGCTTCAGCGATGTGGAGGGGACCTTGCGCGAAAGGGGCTTCGTGACCGGCGACGGCCGTTATTGCATCGAGATGGTCATGGTGGCGGACCAGGATACCACCTTGTTGCTGACGAGCGAGGAGAATGGCCACCGGGCCATCATCATACAGGGGACCGTTCTCAACCTGTTCGGGCATGATGCGGTCAAGAGGCTGATCGACGGGGCCGAGGAAGTGGTGGCCAATGCGGCCGGCGGTTCATGCCTGCAAACGGCCGCCCATGCATCGCACGGACGTGAGGCTCAGCTCCGCACCAGACGGTAACCTATATCGGGCCCCATGCCGAGGCCATAGCCTAGCGCGATCAGTTGCATTCCCATAGGCTCCAAGTATCGTGCTGCGGACAGCGGCCCGCAGTCCACCGGTTCGAAACCTAGGCTCTCGGTCAACTCCATGACCGTCCGCTTCGCCAATGCGTCGTCACCGGCCACGAACGCCGTCAGACGCTCCTTGCCGATCCTTCCAGTGCCATGGTGCTTGGCGAACACCGTATTGAACGCCTTGACCACCTTGGCCTTGGGCAGCATCCTCTGGATCTCTTCCGCCCCCGAGGTGGTGAAGCCCATGACCATGCTCCCATCCTTCCCGATCACGTTTGTCACATCTACAACGACCTTGCCGTCTGCCCGCGAGCCTATCTTCTCCACGACATCCTTCACGCCCAGGAACGGTACGGCCAGAACGATGAGCTCGCCCCAGTCGGCCGCATCTTCCACGTTCTCCTTGGGATCCCTGTGTCCAAACCTGATCTCGTGGCCTACTGGCTCGAGGCCAGACGCCATCGCCTTTCCAACGTTTCCCTTCCCGATCATCGCAATCCTCATATGATCGCCTCCGCGCCGTCGAACGGCATTTGGTGAGAACGATGGCACCCGCCTCGATAAACGATTTTTGCATTCTCTAATAGAGATCGTGTTGACGGAATGAACGTCGACCATCCCAAAATGATAAGATATTAGAGCATCTAGAACACAAACATGAAACTGGCAGGTGGGATCATCAGACGGAACAAGCAAAGGAGAGATGATGAGCCGTCTGTCCCTAGCCAGCAGAACGGTAGGACAAGCGATGATGCCACTTGGAGGATGTCGTCATCGTCACATTCGGCCATCTTCGTACAGGATGTCGATGGACGAGTGGTCCTATCCTCCAACAGCCTTGCGGATTTTTCTGAGGCCGCTTCCCCCGACGCCATCGAGAGGTCGTTGGCCGGCATCGGAGAAGACCATCGCATGATGCCGTCCGTAGAAGGGATGAGAAGAAAGGTACTGACAACGAAAGAGAGTGCTTACACAGAGCTCCGGTCGTCAAGCGGACCTTGCTACTCTCTCTCCGTGATTCCATTGCTCAGCGATGATGGGGAGCTCGGAGGGACGCTGACCATGTTGATGGACATCACCGAACAGAAAGAGCTGGAGAGGCTTCAGGAAGAAGGGGAGATCTTTCGGCGAGCCATAGAGTCCGTGAGAGACCCGGTATATGTCAAGGACCTCGAGGGGCGGTACACCATGGCCAATGCCTCCGTGAAACGGACCATGGGGAAGGACCTCACCGATGTAATAGGCCGGACCGACCTTGAAATAATGGAAGACAGGCAAGATGCGCTGACGATCATGGAGAACGATCGTAAGGTGATGCGCTCCGGCAAAGAGGAGATGTTCGAGGAGCATGTAAAGCTGTCCGACGGGGCCCATACGTTCCTATCCGACAAGACCCCCAACCGAAACAGGGAGGGGCGGATCACCGGGATCATCGGCATATCCAGAGACATTACGGAACGTAAGCACATGGAAGAGGCCGACAAGGCCAAGGTCAGGTGGCTTGAGTCCATTCTGGAGAGCGCACCTGTCGCGATAGGCGTCTCCCGCGGAGGCCATATACTCTATGCCAATCCCCTGTATCTGAAGCTCTTCGGCTATCACAGTCTTGAGGATGTCAAAGGCCGCTCGATCATCGAGCAGATCGCGCCAGAGGACCGCGGGAAGGCCGTGGCGTTTTTCACGAAGGTTGATGAGGGCAGATCGTCGAATCGAGAGAAAGAACTGATGGGGATCCGAAGGGACGGCTCGCGATTCCCATTCCAAATGGCCATCGCCCATGCCGAACTGCCGGACGGGCCCGCTCTGCTGGGTTTTTTCACCGACATCACGGAGCGAAGGAAGCTGGAGAGCGGTTTGGAAGAGTCGAGGCGCACGGCAGACCTTTACATCGACATCCTGACGCATGATATCAGCAATTATAATGCCGCGGCGATAGGCTACCTACAGCTGGCCGATATGAACCTGGAGCTCGACGAGGAGGAGCGCGGGTTCATATCTCGATCCCTGCAGGTCCTCGCAGACAGTTCTGAGCTCATCGCCAACATAAGAGACCTTCAGAACATAGAGTCAGGCCGAGATCGACCTGAACCTTTGGACGTATGCTCCATGCTGAAGGAGATCACGGATGCATATCGAAGTCCCATGGACAGGAAGGTCTCCATCTCGCTCACAACCCATGGCGGATGCATGGTCCACGCATCCATGCTTCTGCGTGGTGCGTTCTCCAATCTGATAAGTAACGCGATAAAGCATTCCACGGGAGCCGTGGACATTCATATCACGGTGATCGATTACTACCATTACGGCGAAAAGATGGTCAGGATCGATGTTTCCGACAATGGACCTGGCATAGCCGATGAGCGGAAGGGCGTCATCTTCGACCGCTCCCTCATGGGATTGACACGGCCGGTCAGCCGAGGGTTGGGGCTATATCTGGTCAAGCGTCTGGTCGAGAACTATGGTGGCGAGGTGTGGGTTGAAGATCGCATACCCGGCGACCATACACAAGGGGCGAGGTTCGTGGTGCTTCTGCCTGCTGCGATGTGAGGTCGGCGCCCCATAGACGACACATGCATCGACCAATATTCCCGACCTCCCGTGACCGTGACCGCTTGCATCATCTCCCGCTCAGTGAAATAGAGGACGCTTCAGCAATTCTTAAATACATGATATACATCACTTGCTTCGGTGTGACGGCCATAGCGGCGGGGATACACCCGGTCCCATCCGAACCCGGAAGTTAAGCCCGCCCGCGTTTCGTGCTGTACTGCGGTGCGC
>FZPS01000086.1_pt131 | contig 10722 bp, 7 predicted proteins | sample 1817821 | NCBI WGS metagenome assembly FZPS01 (sample SAMEA104158645, study PRJEB21678) | metagenome | place: Germany | collected 2015-04-21 | reverse complement strand
GTAGTTGTATTTCTTAATCACCCCCATAATCTTCTTTCGAGTCTCAGGGTGAACGCCCCCCTGCTGGTTAACAACCCTCGAAATAGTCTTAATGGAGAAACCTGTCTCATTGGCAATGTCGATTAACCTAACTTTTTTCATCTTACTAGTACCTACTCACTCTGTGTCAGAGCTTTCGTAACTTCTTTAAGGTAGGCTTCGGGGGTACTTGCACCAAAGGCGTACCAAAGAGTGACGCTCTCTTTACCGGCTAACTGTTTAATAGTCCCCTTCCGCGTCTCATTGGCAAGACCGGTGGGTCCTCCGGTTGCGGGGAGGGCGAAGCCACAGGCTGAGCGGTCGGGTGTTTGAGTTATCCAAGTGACGGTGTGGTCGAGAACTTTTGTATCAGAGACAACCCAATAGAGAGCCTCTTTACCACTCTCCATAGTTGTTAGGGCATAGCGCCCATCCCCAAAGGTCGATTTAGCTTTGTTGGCGTGGTCGAAAATGGCCACCTCTTCAGGGTCATAAATCATCTTTTTGGAGAGGGGGAGCAGTCGAGAGGGATCTTTATCGACTCCGGGAATAACCTTTTCTAAAAATTCAACAGAATCGCTGTCGAAGGGCTTAACCATGTAGTTGAGTCTACCCATCTGCGGATAGTGGAAGTTGATATGGGCTAGGTATTGGTAGTTGAGCGGAGCAAAGAAATTGTTCTCTATCTGAGCCTTAACCACCATGTTGGTCCCACTCTTGTTGATAAAGATTTTGGGAGTGAAGGTGTAGGCGGCCTCAAATGGGATGTAAAGCTTGAAAGAGCAACAGAGGGCTACTGGGAACTCCTCATTGTCGTTGTCAATCTCTACCCAAGCCGACTTAGGAATCGAGGTGGGGAGCTCTCCATGTTGTGGGTGGGAATCTTCAGCAGTGGGGTTCCCCATCGAGAGGAGGCCACAGTGGATTAAGAAGGCCCCATAGTTGCGTAGGAAATCTAAGCCATAGGCGGGTTCAGGGACAAAGCCGTCAAACTTTTGCGAGACCCCCCTGACGCTCCAATCCCAAACCTCTCCCGCTAGGAAGGGGAGCCAAACAACCTCTCCCTCGCCAATCTTGAGGCGAAGAGCTTCAACTCCACTGTTGTAACGGTCAGCTTCAATAGAGAAGTTGAGCCCCTCGATGAGAGGTTTTCTTGTTGAGGAAAAGATCTCCCTGTTCAATTTTAAGACAATCTTTTGGTTATTTTTCATTAATTTCCCCCTAAAATAGTAAACGTTGTCTATATCCATTCAACTCTACAATTGACGATTTGTCAATATTTTCTAAAGTGAAGAGATAAAAGGTGGTAATATCTAGTCCTTTTCGAGACTTTTATCTTTAACTAGAGATTTTACCGAAGAGCGCACCAGTAGTTCGGGGTTCAAGATAACCTGGGTTAGCCCCTTTTGGGAGTTCTCTATGCGATTAAGTAAAATCCCAGCGGCGTGGTGGCCTGTCCTCTCTTTGGGCTGGTTAACGGTGGTGAGGGGAGGGTTGAGGTATTTTGTGGCCAAGATATTGTCATACCCCACAACACTGTAGGTGTCAGGGATTGAGAAGTTGTAGGTGAGGGCAGCTTCATAGATACCGATGGCAATTACATCACTGAGGGTAACGATGGCGCTAAATTGATCCCCCTTTATTGAATCTTCTCCTCTAAGGATTCTCCCCATCTGGTCTGCCGTTGCCTCGATAGTGATGGGGTTGTGTTTTACCAGGTTCTCATTGTAGGCGATATTGTGCAAAGCGAGGGTCTCTTTGTAACCGTTGAGATAGCGCTGGGAAGAGGGGAGGTTTTGAGGACCATTGAGGAGGAGAATATTAGTGTGCCCATTTTTTATGAGGTGTGAGAGTGCTAAAGCTGCGGCAGCTTCGTGGTCGACATAGACGCAACAGAGGGGACACCCAGTGGGGAGGTTGTCGATAAAAACGGTGTGCACCTCCTCTTTAATCAAAAGGTCGATATTCGCCGACTCCTCACTCACCGAAGAGATGATTAATCCCTCAACCCCTTGGCTAATCATCGTGAGGATGTTTTTAAGCTCTCGCTCCTCGTCGTAGTTGCTATCGGCTAAGAACATTGTATACCCCTTCTGGTTGAGGAGGTCTCCAATGGCTTTGTAAATCTCAGAGTAGAAGGGGCTTTGAAGGTCGTTCAAGATTACTCCAATGGCCATCGTGCGCCGGCTACGCAACCCTTTGGCAAGGATGTTGGGGGTGTAGTTGTACTCTTTAGCTAAAGACTGAATTCTTTTACGGGTATTTATGTTGATTGCTGGGTCGTTGTTGAGAGCTTTGGCGACGGTTGAAAAAGAGACTCCCGCTTTCTCTGCGAGAAACTTTATCGTGACATTTCTTTGCTTCATTGTCCCTACCTAAGATTTGACCTCTTCATTCTACAAAAAGGGGTATCTGATGTCAAACAAAAAGCCTTAATATAGGGGGGGGGGAGAGGTTTTTAAGGAAAAAGTTAAGTTACGGGGATGAAAAACTTACCCCTCTAAGTTCTCACCAAAAGGGGGGTTGGTGTGTTGCAAGACCCCTTTTTTTAAGTTATAGTCAGGAGGATAGTGTTTCTAGGAAACTAGGGCTTTGTCGTGTGCAAGTAGTTGCTTCCCCTAAAAGGGGTAGCAGATAAATATAATTTCAATGGAGTGTCAAGATGAGTAACAAGAAAATGGTTACTATTGATGGGAATAGTGCAGCTGCCCACGTAGCGTATGCTTTCAGTGACGTAGCAGCGATTTACCCAATCACCCCCTCCTCACCAATGGGGGAGTATGCCGATTCCTGGGCAAGTACCGGAAGGTTGAATATGTTTGGTGAGCGTGTCGATATCATGGAGATGCAGAGTGAAGCTGGAGCAGCGGGTGCTGTTCACGGAGCCCTCTCCGCAGGAGCTCTCACTACAACATTTACTGCCAGTCAGGGCTTGTTGCTGATGATCCCCAATATGCACAAAATTGCAGGCGAGATGTTACCCACAGTTTTCCACGTCTCTGCCCGCTCATTAGCTACCCAATCCCTCTCGATCTTTGGAGACCACTCCGACGTAATGTCGTGTCGTAACACCGGTTTCGCCATGACCTCCGCCAGTAGTATTCAAGAGACGATGGATTTGGCCCTTGTTGCCCACTTGGCAACTCTCAAATCACAGGTCCCTTTCCTTGCCTTCTTTGATGGCTTCAGAACTAGCCACGAAGTGCAGAAGGTTGAAGAGATCTCCTATGAAGATATGGAGAGTCTAGTTGAGGTTGAGTACATTGAGCGCTTTAGAAATCGTGCTATGCGCCCTGAGAAACCATTCCTCAAAGTGGCCGCTCAAAACGAAGACGTCTATTTCCAAGGGAGAGAGACGGTCAACAAATACTACGACGCCGTCCCCGCCATTGTCCAAGAGTATATGGACAAAGTGGCCAAAGTGACCGGTCGTCAGTACCACCTCTTTGACTATGTGGGAGCCCCCGATGCTGAGCGTATCGTAATTGCAATGGGGAGTGTCCTCGACACCTTCGATTGGGTTGCTGACTACCTTAATAAGAAGGGAGAGAAAGTTGGTCTTCTAAAAGTGAGACTCTACCGCCCCTTCTCAGCCAAAGATTTTGTGGCAGCTATTCCCCAATCGGTTAAGAAGATTGCTGTCCTCGATAAGACCAAAGAGCCCGGGTCGCTGGGTGAGCCCCTCTACCAAGACGTTATTACAGCACTAGCTCAAACTGGTCGGGAAGGAATCTCTGTTGTGGGTGGTCGCTATGGCCTCTCGAGCAAAGACTTCACCCCCTCCCACGCTAAAGCGGTCTACGACCACCTTAACGCTGGTAACTGGCACAACTTCACCGTCGGAATCGTTGATGATGTGACCAACCTCAGTATCCCCGTTAACGAGAAGGTCGATGTCTCGCCTAAAGACGTTGTCTCCTGTATGTTCTGGGGTCTTGGTTCAGACGGAACCGTTGGCGCCAACCGTGACTCAATCAGAATCATTGGTGAAAATACCGATATGAACGCTCAAGCCTACTTCTCTTACGACTCGAAGAAGTCGGGGGGAATTACTATCAGCCACCTCCGTTTTGGTAAGAGCTCGGTTAATATGCCGTGGTTAATCGACAGTGCCAACTTTGTCGCTTGTCACAACCCCGCCTACATCGGGCGCTATGACATGTTGGGTCCTCTCAAAGAGGGTGGCGTTTTCCTCCTCAACTCACAGATTCCTTCTGACGAGGTCTTTGAAAACCTGACAGCCAAAGAGCAACAACAGATTATCGACAAGAAGATTAGATTCTACAACATCGACGCCCTTAAGATTGCCGGCAGTGTGGGCCTTGGAACAAGGATCAACACCGTCATGCAAGCCGCCTTCTTTAAGATTTCAGGCATTTTCCCCGAGGAAGAGGCCATTGCCCTCATCAAGGGTGCCATTAAAAAGACCTTCGGTGCTAAGGGTGAAGATATTGTCAAAATGAACTGGGCCGCCGTTGATGGGGCTTCAGATGCCCTCACTATGGTTAAAGTTCCTGCTAAAGTTGGTAACGCTTACGTTCCTAAAAAACTGATTGGCGAAGATGCTGATGCTTTTGCTAAAAATATTATTGAGCCCATCATGCACCTCAAAGGGAACGATATCCCCGTATCGAAGATGAGCTTCGACGGGACCCTCCCCCTAAGTACCGCGCGCTTGGAGAAGCGGGGCGTTGCCCCCTTTATCCCAATGTGGCACAGTGAGAACTGTATCCAGTGTAACCAGTGTGTCCAATCGTGTCCCCACGCCGCTATTAGGGCTAAACAGATTGATCCTAAAGATCTTGAAGGGGCTCCCGAAGGGTTCCACACCCTCCTTTCAAACACCAAGAACGATCGTGAACTCCGCTTTAAGATCCAGATTTACCCCGAAGATTGTCAAGGGTGTGGTGTCTGTATCGAAACTTGTCCCACCAAGGTTAAATCACTCGAGTTTAGTTCTATTCAGGCTGAGCGTGAAAAGGGTGAGACCCAGTTTGCCGAGTTCTTTGACGACCTACCCGACGATGTAATTGATGGAGTCTCCGTCAACACCGTTAAGGGGATGCAGTTTAAGAAACCTCTCTTTGAGTTCTCTGGAGCCTGTGCCGGTTGTGGTGAAACCCCCTATCTCAAGCTTGTTTCTCAAGTTTGTGGTGAGCGGATGATTGTTGCCAACGCAACAGGGTGTTCCTCAATTTATGGCGGAACTTTCCCCACCACCCCCTATGCCCAACGTAAAGATGGAAGGGGTCCTGCTTGGGGTAACTCCCTCTTTGAGGACAACGCTGAGTACGGTTTAGGAATGCGCTTAGCCGTCGATTCAAACCGACGCCAGCTGAAGAATATTGTTAACCAGCTCCTTAAAGTTGGAACAACGCCAGCCCTAACTGAAGCCTTAAACAAGAACCTCGACCTCTGGACTGATACCACCGAGGCCTCTATTGAGGCTCAAAATGTGACCCAAGCTCTCCTTGATGAGGCCTACAAAGGGGCCAAAGGGGAGGCTAAAGAGCTCCTACGTAAGGTAGTTGAACTCAAAGACTACTTCTGTGAGAAGCACGTCTGGTCATTCGGTGGTGATGGGTGGGCCTACGACATCGGGTTTGGCGGAGTTGACCACGTTATTGCCTCGGGCAAAAACATCAACATCCTTGTCCTCGATACCGAAGTCTACTCCAACACCGGTGGACAAGCCTCTAAATCGACCCCCATTGGGGCGGTTGCCAAGTTTGCCAATTCCGGAATGGAGAAGGGTAAAAAGAATATGGGCTTTATGATGATGAGCTATGGCCAAGTCTACGTTGCCTCGATTTCACTGGGAGCTAACCGGCTCCATGCCCAAAAAGCAATCCAAGAGGCGATTGCCTTCAATGGCCCCTCAATCATCTTCTGTTACTCCCCCTGTATTAACCACGGGATTAACATGCGGAAGAGCCAAATTATTATGAAAGAGGCGGTTGAAGCTGGTTACTGGCCCCTCTTTAGATTTAATCCAACCCTCGAGGAAGGGAAGCGCTTCTCATGGGATTCCCGTGAAGTTAAGGGTGACTACCAAGAGTTCATTAAGGGTGAGCGTCGCTACACCTCACTTTATAAGACCAACCCCTCAAGAGCTGAAGAGCTCTTCGCTCTAGCCGAAGAAGATGCTAAGCGGAGAATGAAGTTCTACCAGAGTGTTGGCGAACTGATGTAAACAAGAGGGCCACCCGCAAGGGTGGTCCTTTTTAACTGGAGTGTAACAATGTTAGGGGCCATTGTTGGTGATATTATCGGTTCTCGGTTTGAGTTTGATAACATTAAAAAGAAAGAGTTTGAACTCTTCTCATACGATTGTTTTGTAACTGATGACTCGATTATGACATTGGCGATTGCCACAGCTCTATTAGAGAGTAAAGAGGACTACAGCGACCTCTCTCAAAATGCGGTTAAATACATGCAACTCTTTGGTAGCTACTACCCCTATGCTGGGTACGGGGGCTTTTTTGCGCAGTGGCTCACTTCTGATAACCCCCAACCCTATGGGAGCTATGGGAACGGAGCTGCTATGCGAGTCAGCGGTTGTGGATTTGCTGCCACCACCCTAGAGGAGGCAAAAGCGCTCTCCTTGGCGGTCACCGAAGTGACCCATAACCACAAAGAGGGTCTCAAGGGGGCTGAGGCAACCGCAGTCGCTGTTTTCTTAGCCAAAACAGGGGTTAAGAAGACCGAGATTTTTGATTATATTACCCAGAACTACTACCCCCTAGACTTTACCCTCGATGAAATTAGAGAGACCTATCAGTTTAATGAGACTTGCCAAGAGACAGTCCCCCAAGCTTTAGTCGCTTTCTTTGAGGCGGATGGATTTGAAGATGCAATTCGTAATGCAATTTCTATCGGTGGTGATAGCGATACTTTGGGTGCTATTACCGGAGCGATTGCTGAGGCTTATTACCAAGTGCCCGACAAAATTAGGGAGGAGGCTTTAACATTCCTCGAGCCCCAACTCATCGAGATTTTAGAGGAGTTTGAGGCTCGCTTTAGAGACTAAAACATCGACTCAATTGAGAGGAGCTTATCGAGCGCCTCTTGGGAGAGATGTCCTTCATCAAGGACAATCTGGTAGACTGAACCACCACTCTCTTGTGCTTTCTTAGCGATGGCATTACACGCCTCATACCCAATAACGGGGACAAGGGCGGTCACTAGGCCAATACTATTTTCAACCATGGCGCGAAGTCGCTCACGGTTAGCCGTGATTCCCACAATACACCGATCTCTCAAAATCTGTAAAACTTTAGTGTAGTGGTTGATTGAGGTGAAGAGTTTGTAGGCCATAATCGGCTCCATCACATTGAGCTCAAGTTGTCCCGCTTCACCTGCCATAGCGATGGTTAAGTCGTTACCCGCCACCTCAAAGGCGACTTGGGTTACCACCTCAGGGATTACTGGGTTAACCTTGCCTGGCATGATTGAGGACCCTGGCTGCATTGGAGGGAGGTTTATCTCTCCCAGGCCAGCACGGGGACCACTCGAGAGGAGGCGTAGGTCGTTACAAATCTTAGAGACCTTGAGGGCACTCTTACGTAAGAAGCTTGAGATCTCAATAAAATCGCTCGGGTCTTGCGTTGCCCGGTAGAGGTCGGGGGCCAGGGTAAGGGGGAGGTTGGTCAGTTTCGCCAGATGTTTGGTGACAACTTTGGCATACCCTTTGGGGGCTGTAATGCCTGTCCCGATGGCAGTAGCTCCCATGTTGATGGTATAGAGGATAGAAATCTTCTCCTCCAACTCCCTGAGGTCATCCTCAACCATTAGAGCCCAAGCACCAAACTCGTGTCCAAGCGTCATCGGCACAGCATCTTGAAGTTGAGTTCGCCCCATTTTCAAGACATCTTTAAACTCTTCGCTCTTCTCTTTAAGGGCAACGTGTAACACTTTAAGGGAATCCTTAAGGCGCTCCAGTTTCCAAACAATTGCTAAACGCAAAGCGGTAGGGTAGACATCGTTGGTCGATTGGGAGAGGTTAATGTGGTTATTGGGGTGGATGTGGAGATAGTCTCCCTTCTCTTTACCAAAGAGCTCCAAGGCTCGATTGGCTATAACCTCATTGGCATTCATATTGACCGATGTTCCAGCTCCCCCTTGAATCGCATCGACGGGGAATTGGTCGAGGAATCCCCCATCTATAATCTCATCGCAAGCTTTAACAATGGCTTCAGTTTTGTCACCACTTAAAATATTGAATTCTCGGTTGGCCAGAGCGGTCGCTTTTTTGACATAACCGAGAGCTTTGATTAAAAAAGGAAAATTGGAGATTGGTTCCCCTGAAATATTGAAGTTCTCCAGTGCCCTCACAGTTTGAATTCCGTAATAGGCTTCAGATGGAACATTCTTAAACCCTAATAGATCGTGCTCTTCTCTGTAGTTTCCCATACCTACCTCCTAATTTTTCTTACATTATACCCTTAAAAAATTAAAATTATAGAGATAAAAAGCAAAATTAAATTAAATCATTACTCATCTGTACGGTTTTTGAACTACCCCTCTGTCGCGAGCCAGAGGTCGATTATTTTCTTCCCTGAACGGTTCATCTCCTCCATGAAATCGGAGGTGTGTTTTCTAAAATAGAAGTAGTCGCTAATCGTGCCACTGTTCTCAAAAGGGAGCCTCTGTTGCTCTCTAAGGCGCTCTTCTTGTTGCCCGAAGGCCTTTTGAAGCTCCTCTAGGTGGGGCTCTTGGTAACTGTTCTCCATGAAGATAGATTCAACGGGGCACCTAATAGCTGGCACATCGAGGGGCTTGGGATTCTTTGGGTATCCAAAGATTACTAAAGTAGCCACGGCGGTGTAGTGGGAAAGGTTGAAAAGGTCTCTAATCTCTTCGCAGTTCTCTATAATATCACCTATGTAACATGAGCCAATGCCTAACGCTTCAGCTGCTACAACGGCGCTTTGAGCAGCAATAAGGGCATCGCTCATTGCTAAGAGGAGATCTCCAGCACCGGGTTGGCGCCACTTTATCCCCATCGCTTCCCCCTTAGCGACACTGCCACTCTCATGAAAGTAGTTGACCCACTTTTGGGCATCACTTAAGAAGAGCCACACCATGGGGGCTTTGGCAATCATTGGTTGGTCGTCACACAGTTTGGCTAAGTGCTCCTTCTTCTCTTGGTCAGTTACCTCAATCACCGAGTAGAACATCATATTGCCAGCCGTGGGGGCTCGCAAGGTTGCCTCTTGGATTAGGGCCCTATCTTGGGGTGAAATTGGTTTATCGAGAAATGAGCGGTGGGTACGGCGGGTAGTTAAAAGTGAAATTGTCTGATTCATAGGAGCTCCTTAAATGTACTCTATTTAACAGGTGTGTTATTATAGTATACAAAGAGGGAGGAAAGATGAAAAGAGCACGGGTCTATCCTTATCGTTGGGTTGTCTTGGTAGCCCTGATGGGGGTAATAATGGTTTCGCAGATGCAGTGGCTCGTCTTAGCCCCGGTAGCACGTGCTGCCACCAAGTTTTATGAGGGGCAAGCTTCTTCAACGGCTATCGACCTGTTAACCCTAATCTTCCTTCTAGGGTTTATTGTTTTTAGTCTCCCCGCCTCCTATATTATTGACAAATTAGGACTAAAGTGGACTCTACGACTCGCATCTCTTTTACTAGCCTTTTTTAGCTTGCTTAAGGGAATCTTCAGCACAATCTTTCCCCTAGTACTAGTCTCTCAAATTGCTTTAGCTATCGCCTATGCTCTAATCCTCAGCAGTGTTACGCTGGTCACCTCACGCTGGTTTGCCCTATCTGAGAGGGGGTTTGCCACCGGCCTAGTCTCGCTAGCCCAATATTTAGGGCTCATCCTAGTGATGGTTGTCAGCCCCTTGGTGGTTAAAACCCACCCCCAAAAGCTAAATTATGGAGAGGGGGTAAGGCCCCTCCTCTTCTATCTGGGAATTGTCAGCGCAGCGGTTGCTATAGCGATGTTCTTCCTCTTCAAAGAGAATCCCCCCACGCCCCCTTCAAAAGAGGAGGTTGTCCATGAGAGCCCCATCCCCACTGTTAAACTATTTTTTGAGAAGAAGAGCCTCCTTGGCTTCTCCCTAATTTTTGGTCTTGTTTGGGGCCTCTTTAACGCATTCATTGCAAAGATAGATAGTTTGGCTGCTTTTATGGGGGTTGAAAACTCCAATGGAATTGCCGGTTTAATCTTACTAGGGGGGGGGATGGTGGGCTCAATTGTGGTCCCCTACCTCTCCGATTTCTTTAGAAAGAGGAAATTTTTCTTCTTTATCTCTCTAGCAGGAATCTTTGTTTGTTGCCTCATTTTTGCCTTTATGCCCATCTTTAGTAAGACTACAATGCGCACCTATATCTTGGGTTATATCGTAGCTGGTTTCCTTGGATTCTTCTTCCAGAGTGCCATCCCCCTCGGTTTTCAATACGCCTCAGAGTTGAGCTATCCCATCAAAGAGTCCTCTTCGCAAGCGATTCTCCTAATGGGGGGGCATATGATAGGGGCCCTTCTCCTCTTCTTAATGCTCCTTAAAGAGGGGGCCCTCTTAAGTCACATTTTGGTTGTCAGTGTTGTTCTCCTTGGTATTGCTACTGTTGCCCTCCTCTTCGTAGAAGAATCTCCCCTCATTATTACCGAGGAGGAGCGTTTTGCAGGTGCTTTGGAGACTTTCTGTATTGAGGCTTTGATGCCGGATGGGAAAGCCTTACAAGCCGGTAC
>FZPS01000059.1_pt575 | contig 10722 bp, 6 predicted proteins | sample 1817821 | NCBI WGS metagenome assembly FZPS01 (sample SAMEA104158645, study PRJEB21678) | metagenome | place: Germany | collected 2015-04-21 | reverse complement strand
ACATAATAGTAATTATTAGGAGGTACCGGTGCATTTACATGATTATCTTGTGCATAAGCAAATTGTAATACGTAAACCCCGCAACCTGCCGTGCCTTTATCAACGGCATAATGTGCCATACCCCATAAGCTTGGTATAGTTTCTGTTTTTCCCGTATATTTATCCTTATACAGATATGAAACACCACCACTTCCAAATGAATTTCCTACCTGACTAGTCCATTCACAAAAAATTCTTTTCTCATTTGGAAAACCTTTGGCGTAATCATTCCATCCTCCATCTAGTCTATTATTTAATGAACTTTCACTCGAGGCATTATAGGCTTGTCCAATAAAATAATCAAAGCGATCTGCATATTCAGGATCCAACCACTGCCCATCTACAACAAGTAACTTATGTTTTCCGTTTACTTTATACTCTTCCTTACATTTTGGGCCTAAATATTCACTCATCACATCTATGAAAGTTCTCATCATCTCCGGGGTATATTGATCTCCACCAAAACTGGGTTCATAATCCAGATCAAATCCATCTAGCCCCCATTCATGAATCGATTCAGCTAAGTCTTTAGCATAGATTTTCATAGAATCCAAATCATTTACACCCTCATTACCTATCGAAAAATAAGGTTCAGGCCACATGGTAACCAACACCTTTGTACCCCTTCTCTCCTGCAAGAATTTAACATCACGTCTATTTTGCTCATTATCAATATAGCCGGTGAAAAAGGATACAATATCTATACTATCAGGTACCCCTATTATGCGCGATTGCATAGAGGGTGTTTCCGGTGAATAATTGACCCAGGCAAACATTAATTTATGATCAGAATTTTTATATTCTATCAAAGCAGCCTCTTCTTCAGGTGTCAATGAGGAGAATACTGTCTCCGGTAAAGTTGTAGGATAAGCTTCTGTCCAAGAATCACAACTAACAAATGTTAGTAAAAACAGAAAATATATAATTATCAATAAATTTGCTTTCATAAAAATCAGTTTAATCAATTTATTTTGAAATAAGGTTGTCATCATTGGTAAGGTTTATTGGTTCTTTTGTCCCACCACAATTTTGTGCCTCCGGTATCAGCTCCATTCAATAGCTTCAGAGCTTCATTATACAACTCTGGATAGTCCCCTTTAAGTTCATCCGGATAGGGTAACCTTGCAATTTGTTTTTTTACATCTATATTACCACCGGATACATTTCCATCAATAGGAATCACCCTTGGACAACCTGTTCTTCTAAATTCGCTCCAAGCTTCTTGACCATCGGGAAACAAAGCAATCCATTTCTGGGTAATGATCTTTTCTAATAGCTTATCTTGTGATAAGGATTCCTCCCACTTAACAGATACATCTCCAGTTTCGGGATAATTATAACTTGAGTTTATAGGATCCTTATAAGGCTGAGGTTTTGTAGTACCTGCAATATAATCGGTTGCATCACCTGCTTTACCCTGACCACCTCCTATGGGTTGATCAAATGCGGTACGAATTCCCTCTTCGTATAAATCTTTAGCTGTTCCTCCAGCATTCCATCCTCTCAATGCTGCCTCAGCCCGCAAGAAATAGATTTCTGCTGCCGCCATAAATTGTATGGAAGTACTTGCTGTTACATTGAGTTCAGAGCAGACAGTATAGGCATCAGGATCCATACTTATACCACTTCTAACCCCATTGTAATCTCTATTGACACCTGATACCTTTGACGGATTAAACAATAAAGGAAGTCTTGGATCATTATAACCCTTTAAATAAGATTCCATAGTAGCACCAAGCCTTGTGTCATCATATAAATGACAAATCATATGTAGAGGATTAATAGTTGAAGTCCCATTAACCTGTAACATCGCATTATCTGCATTAGAAAGGAATACTCCACCGGCAATAGCTTCTTCCGCTTTTTGCTTGGCCTTTCTCTCATCAGCGTACACTATGCGAATAGCTAATCGAAGTTTTAATGAATTTGCAAATTTAATCCACTTCTCATAGTCCCCTTCGTAAACCCGATCATAAGCTGCCATCGGTTTTGCTCCCGGATTATTATTAATAAAATCCTCAAGAATTGCTATAGCCTCATCCAACTCCTCAAAAAAGAGATCATAAACAACGTCTTGTGGAGTAAAAGGAACTTCAGATGCCGGAACAAAATCCTTGTAAGGAATCGGACCATACATATCCGTAATTCTGTGCATACCAAAAACCTTCAAAATTTGCCCCACAGCAAAAGCAGAAGGACTGATTCCTTTTTTGTTTAATAGGCTATACCAAGGATTCATATAGTTCTGGAAAGCTACGTTATAAGCCACACTATACCAATCCGGAATCATATTATAGGTCGTATTGTTTCTTCCATTATTATCAAAATTACTGGTAGCTCCTTGATGTCCTGAATAAACATCTCCTGCTAGATTGAACATTTTTTGATAATTGTTCACATCTAAATTTTGAGCTTTAGTAATACTAGGATAGATTTGAGATTGTATTTGTGTAATCAGTGATCCTACTCCCAAAAGGTCATATCCTAATTCTTCTTCTGTAGCGTCATCAACCTTTCTATTTATTTCATCAAAACCACTCGTACAAGCACCAAAAGTCAACAAAAGACAAGTGACAAAAAATAGATAGTTGATATTTAATTTGTTTTTTTTCATAAGTGTTTTCATCTAATTAGCGGTTTATTATAATGCAAATTTAATGTTCAAGCCAAAGCTTCTAAGACTAGGCATCAAGAAATAGTCAATCCCCTGATAAAAGGTACCTACTGAAGAAGTCAATTGAGGATCGAAAGGAGCTTTATTATAGATCATAAACAAATTACGTCCTGTAAGTGAGATGGTTAAATCTTTAAGTACGCCATTGAAAAGAGGTTTCTCAAATCGATAAGAAAGAGAAGCTTCTCTTAAACGCACATTTGTTGCACTGTATACATAGTTTGAAAGAACTCCGGAACCACCTCCCATTTGTGTATAATAAGTTTCCGCATCCATAAGCACTCCGTTGACGTAAACCCCTCCATTATCTCGGGCTTTTGCACTTTGCTCTGATACACCATAAGAGTCAAGAACCCCTTGTGTAGCTGAAACCACCTTACCACCAATTCGGGCATCAACTAAAAATGATAAAGCAAAACCTTTATAACTAAGGGTATTATTAAAACCAATACTATAATCCGGATTTGGATTTCCGGCATAAATCAAATTCTGATAATCCACCATCATTTTCATATTATTCGGATTTACAAAGATATATCCATTAGCATCCTTCTTGACTGTATTCACATACATATCCCCTACTTTTCCTCCTTCATCCAAATAGTTTCGGAAAGAGACTAAACCTCCTAAATCCAAACGATTGATATTCATCAGCTCTCCACTAACCGGGTTCTTAACGTTTCTAACTAACTCTTTAATCTTATTCTTGTTATAGGTAAAGGTTAACATTGGAGAATAACCCACATTTCCAAATTTAAGATTTGCATCGATAGAGGCTTCAATACCTTGGTTACCAACTTTACCGGCATTAAGAAAATAATATTCATATCCACTACCTGTTTTTGCCCTAAACTTAAAAAGCTGGTCATAAGTATTGGAGTTATAATAGGTAATATTGAAACCTAATCGATTATTCCAGAAACGGGATTCTAGACCAACTTCAAACGATTTTGTTTTTTCAAACTTCAAATCTTCAATAGGCAGATTGGAGTTAAGACTAACTCCTCCTCCCGGAGTAATTGGATAAGAGGGTATAGTAATACCTGCAAGAGATAATGGAACATTACCCACCTTGGCAAAGGAAACTCTCAATTTAGAGAAAGTCAAGATGCTTTCAGGAATATCAAACCATTCAGTTAAAATTGTTGATAACCCTATTGAAGGATAGAAATAACTCTCATTATTAGTGCCTGCCAATAAAGAGGTCCATTCATTACGTCCTGTAATATCTAAGAATACTTTTCTACGGAAATCAACAGAAGCACTGACAAATACAGCCTGAGTTTCCATTTTTACTCTTTCCTGATATTGTGGTTCCGGAGCCACATTATTCAACGAAAACTTATTAGGCACTGAAGCTAATGGAGCTCCAAATTCTATTTTATTTGAATTTGAAGTATAATTTGATTTGGCTCTAACGATACTGGCTCCTGCATTGACTACAAAGCCCCAATCGGTAATGTTTTTTTGGAAATTGGCTATAACATCCGCATATTCATTTTTATTTACGTCGTTAGCATGTAAGTAAGAACCTTTATCCGAGCCGGAAGCTAAGAAATTATAGGTACTGGCATAGTTCTTTCTTTCGTTAAGCTTAGTGTTCTTGTCGACTCTATAACGTGCGGTCACATTTAACCAATCATTGAAAGTATATTTTAGATTTGCCCCTAAGACAATACGCTCATCTTTGTAAGTATTAAAATTCCGATGAGTAATCCAATAAGGATTTTGCATATTTCTATCGTTTCCATAAGGCCAGAATTGAGTTGGAAAACCTCTATCTGCATTATAACGCTCAAAGGATTTATATTTCTCTATATTATCGCCTCTTGGGAAAAGATATACAGGAACAATTGGATTATAATACTCTCCTTGAGAAAGCATATTCTGTGTTTTCTTATTAGCATATATGATTGTAGCCCCTAATGTCAACTTATCCGTAATGTTATACATACCATTATAAGTTACATTATATCGATCCATTTTGTTGTTATGTATAACCCCATCAGCATTATAAGCAGCTAAGGAAAGGTAAGTTTTGTTTTTCTCGTTTCCAAAATGTATTCCCACGCTATTAGAGAAACTCGTACCGGTTTCAAAGAAATCGGCCGGATCATAATTGGCTGGAGAATCTAACTTAGGGCCCCAACTTGCAAATTCACCCGTTCTACTACCGTATGAATTCTGCAATTTAGGAAGTAACATCGGCTTATAAAAATCAGTATAATGAGAAAAGGTAATCCGTGGTTTTCCATCTTTCAAGCCTCCTTGTTTCAAAGACAACATAATGACACCATTAGCGGCTTGTCCACCATAAAGGGCTGCTGCAGAAGGTCCGGTCAATACCGTAACCTCTTCAAAATCCTCCATATTTAAAGAAGATATACCATCACCCTCATCTACACCTCCATATTGTCCATTAGAAGAGGCACCTTGCCTAGGCATTAAATCTGGAAGAGGAATTCCATCCAAAACATACAATGCATTGTTATTTCCGTTTTCACTAACTGATTTGCTACCACGCATTACGACTTTGGTAGAACCTCCAATACCCGAAGCTCCTTGATTTACGGTTACACCGGCTATTTTACCTACTAAAGCATTAGGTACACTGGCTTCTTTTACTGTAGAAAGTTGTTCTTCTCCCAACTTCTGTACATTATAAGTTAAAGCCTTGTCCGACCTTTTAATACCCAATGCGGTTACAACCACTTCATCCAGTAATTTTTCATCCTCGTGAAGGAATATTTCATAGGATGAAGCTTCTCCCAATTTTACTTCCTGAGAGGTATAACCCACATAAGATATAATAAGTGTAGAACCATAGGGCACTTCAAGGGTAAAATTACCATCAAAATTGGTTATCGTTCCAATTGAAGTATTACCTTTTACAGTAACACTTGCTCCAATAATAGCTTCTCCAGTACTATCTAAGACGGTTCCGGTATATTTTCGTTTAGAACCCTGAACTGTTTCTTTTACTATAAGGATTTGTTGTCCTTGAATTTTAAATGTAACCCCTGTTCCTTGCAACAAGGACGCTAATGCTTCAGTCAGTGGTTTATCTGTTATTTTCCCATCAATTTTTTTAGTTACATCCACTACCGTTGCATTGTAAGCTATAGTGAAATTAGTCTGCTTTTCAATTTCCTCAAAAGCAGCACGAAGTGTCATACCCTCTTGCGGTAATGAAATAATTTGATTTTGAGCATTTAAGTTATTAATTGTTAGGAATAATAGAAATATTATAAAAGTTGTTACTATCCTAACCTTTTGGAATAGACTTTTCTTTATTTTCATACTTTTGTTAATGTGTTTCTGTGAATACTAGATTTTACTTTTGTATTAAATTAAGGTGTTCATCAATTTTACTTAATCCAGAGAGTTATGCTTGCCGGCGCTCTCTGGTATTTTTTCATAGGCTTTTGTGTTTTACATATTAATATTTTATTTTAAGATTAAATTAAATTTCTCATTGTATTCAATAGATATAGACCTTATTCCCATTAATTTGAAATTTCATATCCGGAATAAGCTGTTCAAGTATAGACATGCACTCTATTAAACTTTCATTATTCATAAACTTTGCAGTAATTCGTTCTTCTTCATATTTGTCAGAATGAATATGCACTTCAACGTCATATTTACGTTCTAACATTTTAGAAATATCATTAATAGACAGACCTTCTACCATTATGTAACCTTTTTTCCAAGCCATTACATTCTCGATATTTACTTTTTTCACTTCTGTTTTTCCTGTTATCTTATCTAAGACAATCTGATTATTAGGTTCTAATATAAAAGACGTTTCATCCTCATCCTTTAAATGGACATTGACTTTACCACTTTCCAATGCGGTAGACACATAATCATTGGTATTATAAGATGATACATTAAATACAGTACCTAACACTTCAACATCCATATCAGAAGTTTTTACTATGAATGGTCTATTCTCATTACGCGTTACTGAAAAAGAGGCTTCTCCATTTAGATATAAATATCGGGCAGTATTATCAGAAAACTCCTTAGGGTAAATCAGAATACTTCCGGAATTTAGTTGAACAGTGGAAGAATCAGATAATAATATAGTTCTCATCTCTCCATTGGGCACAAAGCACTCAACCAACTCAGGATATTGAATATTTGAAACGCTATTTTTAACATACAGATAAGCTCCTCCAAAGGATAGGAGAGGAATAATCAAGATTGAAGCTATTCGTAATAGTTTACGATAAATAGGAATAGGGCCGATGGTTTTCGTAGTCTGACCGAACAATCGATTTTGTAATTTTGCAAAAGATTCTTCTGTTGTTTCATCAGCTACAACATCTAAATCCTCCCAAATTTCCCACAAAGCATCATTTTTCTCTTCTATTGAATCCTCTTGTCTAAACCATTTGATAAATGATTTATCCATACCTGCTTTATATGGCTTTTCAAAATATTCTTTTATTTTTTCACGAATCTGTAACATAATCTTCTTGCGTTTCTAATAGTAAGACAGTTGAGAACATCTTTGCACCTAACCGAAAAAACTTTTTTTAATAAAAACAATAAAATTGCTCAGAAATCAATACTTCAACAGTAAAACCTCAAAGGGCTTTTACCTCTCACAAACTTGAATAAAACTCTTAAAACGGCATTAATCGCATTTGAGAGCAAGCGATTTACCTATCATCTCAGAGATTTTCAAATTCACCAGTATTTCCTACTTATAAGGCAAAAGAGAAAGAGTTTACAGACAACAAAATATATTCTATGTAAATGAAGAGTCACTTGAAGGAAATCAATATCCGATAGAATGCATAATTTTCTCAGTATCTATGCATAATAAAATTAAAAAGGTAAGTGCCTATAATACCTACTTACCTTTTTTAACGACAGAGAAGTCTTTGCTTATATTCAATTTAAATCAGAGCTGTTTCTCAATGAATAGCTCTGTTGTCAAATCCCAAAAGACACTTAATGCTGAAGCTGTCTATATAATCCGTTCCCCCAACCTATCTCCTCATTAGCCCACAGACTATCAAACTCATCAACATTTTGTTGCTTAAAATTCAATACTTGATCAAGGTAGGCATCTAAAGCTTGGATTGCTTCCTCTTCTCTATCAAGACGCAACAACAGCAAGACCTCTAATTTAGATAATCCCAAATGAGTAAAAGAAGTACTATTTATTATCTTTCGTATTCGCTTTAAGTTTTTCTCATTATCTTCCTGACTACTTGCATACCCCATGTTTGCTTTAATCAACACAAAATAATCATCGTACGTTCCCAACTGATTATCAATATTCTTTTGGGCTAGTTTCTCAGCAGCCCAATAGTTTTTACTATTGAGTTGCATCATAGCATTAGCTGTTGTAACAACGGACATTTTCTTTAGATAGTTAAAATCACGACTCATCACCGGATGCCCTAACCGACCTATTCGATAATTCAGATTGGCATATCCACCCTCTTGAGTAAAAACTGTTTCATCTTTGGCTTCTATGTAATACATCTCGATCTTGCGTAATGCAGACCCCAATGCAGAAGGATCCATACCATTTCTAATTAAAAACCTCAGAGCAATATCATCAGCATCATAAGCTTGTCGATCACTATACCCCATCCCAAAATGACCAATCGCTAAAGAAATCACTTCATGAGTAACTACACCCACATCAACCACAATACTACCAGGAATATAATTATCTCTCCGATCAAGTGTGAGAGCTAAATCAACTCCGGAAGCTATCAATTGCAGTGAAGCACTCCATATTGCTGCCCTACGCAACTTTGTTCTTTCTTTCACTAGGTTTACTACCTGATGGTCTAACACATAATGTGCTACTTCACTCACTATTATAGCTGTCAGTTCCTCTACTGAATCCAATACAGAAAGTAAACCTGTAGTAAGTAAAAGTGTTCCGTTAGGTAACATCTGTGCGTCCGGATTCGGTGATTTCAATATCTCTACTACCACACGTTCTGGTCTTCTATCATCTAAGTGACGTGGAATAGTGCTATTAAAAACAGTAAGTATGTAATCTTGTATATATTCATCGGTATAAAAAAGTTTAGCCAGATCATCTAAATAGTCACTAGCATCATCCATCAATTCCCGTCGAATCGATAAATTATACCCTTTCCTCTCATAATATCTAGGCATTTTGTGGTTAACAAATTCATTTATCCAAAAGTCTTCCACATTGAATGAAGGAATTTCAAAAACAAAAGAAGCAGAGTCGATAGGGACATAAATTTTTTTCTTACCTGCTTCTACAATATAAATAGAGCTTCGTTTTTTATTACCATATAAATCTGTACTTTTTCCACTACTAAAGTTATTAATAACAATAGGGGTTCCCTCCTCAATTTGCTGATAATTAGTTTTCAATACTCCTTCAATCTGTAGTCGGGGTGACGGTAAAGATGATTGAGCATTATTACTTAAACTAATCATTAATAGAGATAAGATAAAAAGTAGTCGTTTCATAATATGATTTTTTAGGCTTAAAACATCAGGTATGTCTTAAACATATATCTTTTTTACCATTTCTTCAGGTGAAATCCCCTAATTCTAAATAGGGTTTCTCCTAATAAAAAAACAACCACCTCTATTTTTTAGCCATTATTTCATTGGATTTGTTGTCTTATAAATTTATACAATAGAATACAACCCTACCTACAACATTGGAGGTCTGCAAGCTAAATCACAGTTCTTGTTCATCATTTTGAAACAAATTAAAGAATCGAAATATTAACAACTTAAAAACCGTAATTATCTAAATGCACCACAGGCTATGGCCTATTAGTATTCAACGAATATCAGGAGTTTTTCATTGTATCAAAAGACGATAAATTAGGAGTAATAAATCTCGAGGGCACCGAGTTCATCCCCACACGTTGCACCAAATATTCAGATATCATCAATATTTTTAACGGATAGCCTGCATCTCTAATTACTTATAATAAATAAAAGGTGGAACTTATTAGTCCACCTTTTACATTTCTCATTAACACTTAACAATCGGATTATTACTTGTTAAGTTTTCCAGGTTTAAGCTTTGTGACATTTACTCCATCCACCACTTCTATAATAGCTCCGGAAGGAACGTTAAGTATTTCTCCTTGGTAGTCTTTCCCTTCGTATGAAGCCATTGATCCACTACTGCGGTTTGTATCAAAATTCAGCGTAATGGTTGAGATAACGTGTAGAATCTTTTCAACCCAGATGATCATGTAAAAATTATCATCCAGTTTTAAGAATTTGACATAGTCCATATCTCCCAACCCTTTCTCATTACCTGAATAGCAATACCAATTGAATAAATCGACATCATAATACGTATGAATGTATGCATCTTTTGCACTATAGGTATAGGTTGCGTTTTTTCCTGCCAATTCGTAAGTAAATTCATGCTTAGGAGTTTGAGCCGTATAAGGTGTGTCTATACTAGCATTATGTATAAACACCTGGGATGCATAAGCCGGCATATCTGCCATAACGCGTTTAAATATTGGCAACGTATCCGTCTCATCGTTCGGGAAAACTCCGAAAATAACTGTTGCAATATTTCTTTTGTAATCTAATACAATAGAAACATGAACCTCTTTTTTATGAATATAGCTAAAGTAGAAAAATTGATCTTCAGGTTCTGTTGCTATATAGCTAACCTCTTCTGTCAATCTATCATCTTCGCCACCTTTTACCAGATAAACAAGCTTATCTTTTGATTTAAAGTGATAATTCAAGATGTTTCCATCATCTAAATAAATATCCATCGATTTACCAACTAGCTTTGATGTTTGTGGCAGATTATATTCACTAAAACCATCAGCCATTTCTGTTAAAGTGATGTAGTTTAAATTTTGCATTTCTATTTTTTATAAATTAATATCAGTAAATAATTTTGTTTAGTAAAGATACTTTTTATGTCCTTCTTTTTATCAGAAATAATAGTTAAAAGATGTTTGATAAAATTTATAAATTGAAAGGAAATCAATAGACTACTAAAAAAG
>FZPS01000050.1_pt92 | contig 10723 bp, 9 predicted proteins | sample 1817821 | NCBI WGS metagenome assembly FZPS01 (sample SAMEA104158645, study PRJEB21678) | metagenome | place: Germany | collected 2015-04-21 | reverse complement strand
GAGAAAGCTGGTGGAGGCGGCGGTGGAGGATACCGGGCTTCCGGTGGTGCTGCACCTTGACCACGGCGAGGACTTTGAGGTTTGCAAGTCTTGCATAGACGACGGCTTCACGTCGGTAATGATTGACGGTTCGAAGTATCCCTTTGAGGAGAACATAGAAATTACAAAAAAAGTGGTGGATTACGCCCATTCCAGGGGTGTGGTGGTGGAAGCCGAGTTGGGGAAACTGGCGGGGATAGAAGACAACGTCAGTGTGAGCGAAAGGGAAGCCACCTTCACCGACCCGGACCAGGCGGTGGAGTTTGTTGAAAGGACCGGCATAGATTCTCTGGCCATAGCCATAGGAACAAGCCACGGCGCGTACAAGTTCAAGGGGGAACCCAGGCTGGACTTTGACAGGCTTCAGAAGATAAGCTCCCTGCTGCCGGGATTTCCGCTGGTCCTGCACGGGGCCTCCACGGTACTGCCAGAGTTCGTGGACCTTTGCAACAAATACGGCGGCAGCATACCGGGCGCCAAGGGTGTCCCCGAGGACATGCTGAGAAGGGCTGCCCAAATGGGAGTGTGCAAAATAAACATAGATACCGACCTGCGGCTGGCGATGACCGCAGCCATAAGGCAGTACCTGGCCGAAAACCCGTCGGTGTTCGACCCGAGGAAATACCTTGGCCCCGCCAGGGAAGCCATAAAGAAGATGGTGGCCCATAAGATAAGGAATGTATTGGGCTGCAGCGGAAAACTATAAAAAACCAGGGGGACGGTTCCCCCTGGTTTGCCTGGGGCCGGTCGATGACCGGCCTCTTGATTTAAAACAGTTCATTGGCAGCGGTTATACCATAAAGTTCAGGGACCCGAGCATGGTTCGAGAAGGTTTTGAGGTCCTTAAGGCGCCCGAGGTAGTTGCTGCCGGTCCATTCATCGATGGCCTCCAGCACCATGTCTATGGTGGGCGTCTCCACGCCCAGCATCATTGCAATGGATTTGGTGGGCAGCAGGCTGTAGGGCACATCCTCCACAATGTATCGATAGGAATAGTCCACCACGAATTTTCCGCCATCCGTCTTTTTGACCGGAGCCTTAAGCCCGTCATAGGCCTTGTTGGTGCACAGCATCCTCCACAGGGTGGATTTGTCCGCTATCTGTTCGGAATAGGAAGCAAGCAGCCATTCGTCTATGCGCTTGACCTTGCCGGCTTCCACCGTAGGCCGCACCGCCTGCAGCGCCTTTGCCACTTCTATGACTTCTTCGCTCATCCTCATCAATACATCCGCCCCCTCGGCGTCAACCCCCTGGTAAAACAGCGGCAGATTATCCTCAGTATAGACTTTAAAGGGATCCTTCCTGTTGATACAGTACATTATACCGGGGTGTATAACCTGGCCCATATTGGCCACCGTCATGGTAAGAATGTCCTTGATGCGCTCTATTCGCATCTCCAAGATGCTCTCCAGCTGGCTGAAAAACACCTCCGACAAATCGCCGGGCATGGACGCAGCCATTATACTCTCCTTCCGGCCGCTAATCAGTATTTCACTGCCAAATTTTTTGATGCGGCAGGCCCACGGCAGCGTCTGAAACGCTATAACCTTGGCCCCGGGGGTAATGGCTTCCACGTCGAATTCAAGGCCGCCCCGGCTGGGCAGGAAAACCATGACGCTGTTTTTGTCAAGGTGCGGCCCTATATGCCGCAGCATGTTCTTGTGTGCAAAGGACGGAACCACCACAAAAATGAGCGATGACCCGGGAATAACCTCTTCGGCTTTGTCGGTGATACGGTTGAATTCTATATGCTCCACCGTTTTTACGTCATCGCCGTATACGGCATTGTCATCGCCGGTGGCGGATAATAGACCCGGCCCAAATCGCATCGTAAGCCCGTCGTTTTTTTCATAGTTAGCCCTGAACTGTTCAATTTCCCTTGTAAGAGGGCTGTAAATGTTTATGATATGCCCCTGTTCCCTCATTAGCGCGGCTCCTGCATGGGCACCGTTGCCGCATCCGCAAATTGTAATGGTAAGCCTTCTCATATACTGCACCTCTTTTCGTTTTTGTTTGGCTTGCAGATTTCTTAATGCTAATAACCGGCTTGCCGTTCCTGCACAGGCGTCTTATCGGAACTTGCTCCTGCTGGTTACCGGATAGCTGCCGATTATTTGATCCCCGCGAAGCAGGTACAAGGTGTCGTGCAGGTTGAGCGTCGTGCAGCAGTGCCCCGGAATATAGACCACGGTATCTCCAACATTGAGGCAGTTTCCTTCGTACTGAACAATTCCGTGCTCTTCGGCCAGTTTCACCTTTGCACCGGGCAACCGGAATATTACCGGCATGCTCTGGTCCGAACCGCAGCTTTTCACCCCGGCGTCGGTTACCGCACGGCCATTGCTTGCACTTACTACAGTTGAAACGAGGAAAAGCGAGTTCTCGAACCCAAGGTCCAGCTGGTTGTAGGAAGCATCCATAAAGAGGTAACTACCCGCCTGCAGTTCGGTGTATACTTTGCTTTTGCATTTGAGTTCAATGGTACCGGTACTGCCGCCGCTGACTTCCTTTACTTTCATGCCCTTTTGTTCCAGATATCCTTTAAGGTTAAGGAGATCCAAGTCCAGCTTTTCCACTTCCCGCTTGCGCACGTTGTAATCTGTCTCATGGGACAAATGCCCCGCATAGGCCTGTATGCCTTCAAAAACAAGTCCCGGTGAATAGCTCACCTGTTTTGCAAGCATTCCAATTCGTTCAAAGTCGGTGGTGCCGCACCTGCCCATACCGGTGTCAAATTCCACAAGGCAGTGGATGGTTGTTCCCTCTGCCTGTGCCGCCTCGGAAAGTTGATAAATATTGCCCGGGTCGTCCACGCACACCGTGAGATAACACCGGCCGGCCAGCTCCGCAAGCCGGGATATTTTGGTAGGCTGTACAATCTGATTGGCAATAAGAACATCCTTTATGCCCGCATCTACCAGGTCCTGGGCCTCCCCCAGTTTTGCACAGGTGATGCCCTTTGCCCCCATCTCCACCTGCTTTTTTGCCAGGTCGGGGCATTTATGCGATTTATAATGGGGACGCAGCGATATACCGCTTCCCTCAAGCAGCGCCATTGCCTTCTTCATGTTTCCCTCCAGCCGGTCGAGGTCCACCACCAGCGCAGGGGTTTCCATATATTGCAGTTTCATTGGTATTCCTCCCTCGCACCATTTGCTTGATTGGCCAGATAATGACATAGGCATATATTTGGGCTGCCTCAAGGGACAGCCCAAATATGTGTATAGGGGTTTTTTGACTTTCTCTAATACCAGAAGGCGCTGTCCCAAAGCGGGAGGTTTACACCAATGCCCAGTTCCTTGGCTTTAAGGTAGCACTCGTAACTCCAGGCCACATCAAACACCGACATCCCGGCGGTCAGGTAAATAAACCGCTGGTCATCGTCGGTTCTGCCTTCCTGTTCGCCGTTTGCCATTTTACTAAGCAGCAGCGATTCCCTGAAGGTTGGAAGCTTGCCCTCGTCGATAAGTCTGAAGAACTGACCACCTTTTTCAGCCTCATAGAATTCCTCTTTGCTGCTGAAGTGGACCTCTTCTGCCTTGTAAGCTTCCTGCATATATGCGTTATCATAAACAACCTCGCAGTTAAGCAGGGCGGCATCGTCAAACCTTGCGGGTCCACTGAGGATTACAACCGAACCCTTCGGTATCCATTCGTCTTTTATATATACCGGTTTTAACCGGGAAGCGGCGCAGTTAATGATTTCCCCTGCCCGTACTGCCTCCTCAAGGGTAGCGGCAACCCTTCCCTTGATACCGGTTTCCTTCTCGGCCCATTCTATGAACGCCTGGGATTTTTCCGGGAACAGGTCGAACACCACTATCTCTTCAAGAGTTTTCACCTGGGTGGCAATAGCCTGGAACCCGGCTTTGCTTATTGGACCGGCACCAACCAGGGTACAAACCTTTGCGTCCTTTCGAGCAAGATACCTTGTGCTGAGGGCCGGCACGCAGCCGGTGCGGATAGCGCTTACCAGGTTTGCCGACATTATAGCAAAGGGCTCGCAGGTGTCCGGGTCGTTAAGAATGGTGAGATGGATGGACCTCGGCAGACCCCTGGCGGGATTTGCCACGTTTGATCCGTACCATTTTTCACCGCATACGTTGAACCGTCCGCCCAGGTATGCCACCATCGCCATAAACCGCCTGTCAGGGCCGGCAACCGGCATATTGGGGAACTTGCTAGTTTTGGGGAAGAAAATTGCATGGCCGTGTTCATTGTTGTTACGGCCGCCCATCAGGTAATCGCCTTCTCCCATCAGCTTGAACACTTCGTCCAACACGTCGACGCATCGGGCCGAATCCAACACCCCCGCCTTAATCATATCAGGCTCGCTCAGATAAAGCATTTCGGTCTTTTTTCCCATTACATTTTACCTCTTTTCTCTATTTGGTATTTTTTCGAAAACTTTGTTATTCCTATTACAATCAATAAAGCGTACATGCCACAAAATGGCCGGGAGAGACCTCTTTGAGTTCCAGGTCGTTTCCTGTGCAGACCGCGGTTGCTTCGGGGCACCTGGCCGCAAACCGGCATCCCGGCTTGGGGTTTATAGGGCTTGTAATCTCGCCCTTAATAATATTTTGCCTGGTAGTACGGGACTTAAGCGATGCAACGGGTATGGCATCAAGCAGTGCCTTGGTATAAGGATGCAGCGGCGATTTAAACAGTTCATCCGACGGCGCGATCTCAACGGACATACCCAGGTACATAACCATGATCTGATCGCTTATATGCTTCACAACACTTAGGTCATGCGTAATGAACATATATGTTAGGCCCATATCCTCCTGCAGGTCCATCATCAGGTTTAGAATCTGCGCCTGAATTGAAACGTCCAGTGCGGAAACCGGCTCGTCACATACTATGAACTCAGGATTGAGCGCCAGGGCGCGAGCAATACCTATTCTCTGCCTTCTTCCACCGTCAAGCTCGTGGGGATATGCATTAACCAACCTGTCCGCCAGACCCACCGTATCCATAAGCTCGTAGACCCTTTCGTTAAGTGCCGTACGGTTTGGCATTGTATTGCATACAATCATGGGTTCGGCAATAATCTGGCTGACCGTCATACGAGGATTTAGCGAAGCGTACGGGTCCTGGAAGATTATCTGCATTTTTTTGCGCATCTGTTTCATCTTATGCTTGCTATAACCTAGAATGTTTTCCCCGTTATACAGCACTTCTCCACCGGTGGGCTCAATCATGCGAAGCAGTGTACGTCCCAGCGTAGACTTGCCGCAGCCGGATTCCCCAACAACGCCGAGGGTGTTTCCCTTCGGGATGGCCAGGTTAACCCCGTCCACGGCGTGAAGGTTCCCTTTGGCTGTTTTAAAGTACTTTTTGAGGTCTCTTGTTTCAATTAAAGGCTTTTCCATATTATCTTTCCTCTCCTTGTTCGAGACTCACTTGACTGCTGCCTTATTTTGCGAGAACAGGTGGCATTTAATGCTGTGCTCGCCCTCAATAAAGGCCTCCGGGCACTCGGTTTTGCAAATCTCCATACATTTTGGACACCTCGTATGGAACTTGCAGCCTTCGGGCAGGTTTGTGGGATCGGGCATCAAGCCCTCAATTGCCTGTAGACGTCGGGTGGGCTTTTCCAGGTTTGGAATTGAACCAAACAGCCCCACGGTATAGGGGTGATGATTCTTGCCCTCAAATATATCCTCCGCCGTACCTATTTCCACTATCTCACCGGCGTACATGATTGCCACCCTATCGCAGGTCTGCGCAACAACACCCAGGTCATGGGTTATCATTATCATTGCTGTGCCTAATGCTTCCTTAAGCCTTTTCATCATATCCAGCACCTGGGCCTGTATGGTAACATCCAATGCGGTGGTAGGCTCGTCGGCAATTAATAGCTTTGGCTCACACGCAAGGGCAATGGCAATTATAACACGCTGCTTCATTCCGCCTGAAAACTGATGCGGATAATCTCCCTTCCTGTCGGCGGAAATGCCCACCATTTTTAATATCTCGTCCACCCGGTCGGATACCTGCTTTTTGCTGTAGTCCTTATAGTGCAGTTCGACCACTTCGGCAATCTGATCCCCGATGGTGTGCACCGGATTTAGACTGGTCATCGGGTCCTGGAAGATCATGGACACTGTAGCGCCCCGCAGCGCACGCATATCGGCTTCGGTTGCCTTTATCACATCTATACCGTCAAGCAGTATCTGTCCATTCTTGATGTAACTCACCCTGTCGGGCAGCAGCTTCATGATGGACAGGGCGGTGGTTGTCTTGCCGGCGCCCGTTTCCCCGACCAGGCCCAGAGTCTCCCCTGCGTTCACCTCGAGGTTTATTCCGTTTACAGCTCTAACGGTCTCTTCTTCCGTCTTGTATATTACTTCCAAGTCTTTGATTTCAAGCAGCTTTTCTGACATAGTCATACTCCTTTGCGTTAGTTCTTCAGCCTCGGGTCCAGTGCATCCCGCAGTCCGTCCCCTATAAGGTTAAGAGACAGTGATGTCAGTCCGATGAATATGCCTGGGATGTATACAAGGTACGGATAATACCGCATCTGGCTCTTGGCGTCGGACATCATTGAACCCCATTCCGGCGTCGGAGGCTGGACACCGATTCCGAGGAAACTGAGCATGGTAATTGAAATAATGGTATGCGCGACGTTAAGCGTTGCCTGCACAATTATTGGACCAACTGCGTTGGGAATAATGTGCCGGGCGATGATTCGCGCATCGCTGGTGCCGCACGCCTTGGCCGCCTCAATAAACTCCTGGCCCTTTACGGTCAGTATGGCGGACCTAACAACTCTTGCAAACTGCGGAACCTGCGCTATGCTTAGCGCAATCAGCATCTTTATGGTGCCCGTTCCCAGTGCCGCAACTATACAGATGGCCATCAGCGTCTGCGGAATAGCCAGGAAGACATCCATGATTCGCATAAGGGCATTGTCAACCCGGCCGCCGTAATACGCCGCCACCGCCCCTATCAGGGAACCTGCAACCAAAGAAGCGGCTATGCAGATAATACCGACAGACAGCGATATCCGCGCGCCGTAAAGAATCCTGGCAAACACGTCCCGGCCGAACCCGTCGGTGCCGAATATATGTTCTCGGCTGGGAGGCTGGTAACGTTCCTTATAGTTCTGCGTTATTGCATCCTGCTCATAATCCACAATGAAATCCGCAAAGATTGCACCCAAAGCCAGAATTACCAGCACTATAAAGCCGGTAAGGGCCAGCCTGTTTTTAGCAAAACGGTGTACAAACGTGGCCATCTGGCTTTTTTTCTTGATTGCAACCCTGCATTTTTCTTTATCTTCCGGTTGTACCATAGTCTTATAGTCCATATGCCCGTTCCTTTCCGTTGCTTATTTCTTTGCAAATTCCGATTTCAGGCGGGGGTCAATAAAGGTATAGAAGATATCTACCAGCAGATTGACCACCCCTGCAAGAATGGCTGCAAACAGCACTGCTCCCATTACAATGGGTGTATCCCTTGACCGTATACCGTTTACCATAAGCATGCCAAGGCCCGGCATTGCGAACACTGTCTCGGTAACAATGGCACCGCCCAACTGGCGGCCGAAATTTAGACCGATGACCGTAACAACGGGCAGAAGGGCATTCCGCAGCGCATGCTTGAACACTACACGCCTTTCGCTTGCGCCCTTGGCCCTGGCTGTCCGGATGTAGTCCTGCCGGATAACCTCAAGCATGGTGGAACGGGTCATTCGGATGAGCGATGCCATAGAAGCCGCCGCCAGAGCGAAGCTCGGTAAAACGAAGTGCCTCCAGGTGTCACCCCCTGTAGCAGGGAACAAGTCAAGCCGCAGCGAGAAGAACAGTATAAGCATAAGGCCCAGCCAGAATGAAGGCATGGATGTGAAAATCATTGATACCACAAGGCTAACGCTGTCTATAATGCTGTACTGTTTAACCGCCGATATGATTCCTACCGGGATTCCTATAACAACTGCAATGATGGTTCCAATTACGGTCAAACGCAGCGTGTTCGGGAAACGCGACGCAATTTCGCCGGCAACCGGCGTATTGTGCTGGTACGACCGCCCCAGGTCACCGGACAGTGCATTTTTTATATACCTAACATACTGCACCGGAACCGGGTCATCCAAACCCATCTCCTCTCTCAGCTTCTCAATGGCTTCGTCGGATGCCCCTTCACCCAATATCAGGACAACCGGATCGCCGGGTGTAAACGACATTACGGTAAATATAATCATTGAAACGCCCAATAATACCGGTATCATCAGGAGTATTCGTTTTCCAATGTATCTAAGCATGTTACCCCCCAAATTCAAAGCTGCCACGGCAGTCCGATCAGGACTTCGCCTTTTTCAAGGCGTGTGATGGCGAAGTCTTTTCAGCCCTTCGCCATCACGAATATCCTTCCGTTATAAATGCGCTGCCATGGTAGCCGAGTGTTGATATAAACGGCTTACCAGCTTAGCTCGTAGAAGAAGTGGTAGTTCAGAGTATGATACTTAAAACCTTTAAGGTCTTTGTTGGCAGCATTATTGTAGATATTGTACAGTATTGGAATAAGTGTGGACGAATCTTTTATAATCTGTGCTGCTTCGGTATAGAGCTGTTTACGTTCTTCCGGGTCCTGCGAGACCCTTGCGCGGTCAAGTACGTCATCCAACTCGGGTATATTGGTCTGGGTGAAGTTGTTGCCGGCACCAAACATGCTGCTGTGCAGCCTTGTATACATTGTGTAGTCACAGTCAGGCACCGACGCGGTGATTAGGTATATGGTCACGTCGTAGTCGAAGTTTCGGGTAACCTCATCAAGGTAGGTTGCACGCTCCAGCAGTTCAAGGGTTGAGTTTATACCTATCTGTCTCATGGCTTCCTGGAGTACCTCGCATGGTTTTGCATACTGCGGGTTTTCGTTGGTTCGAATCCTGACGGTAAGCTGACCCGGCTCGTATCCTGCTTCTTTCAGGAGCTGCTTGGCCTTTTCCGGGTTGTACTCGTTTTGTTTGAAATCAGGATTATAGCCAAAGGCTGCCGGTGCCGCCGGGAACTCGCATATGCCGCCGTTACCGTCCAAACCGCCAATAAGCATTGCTTCACGGTCGATGGCATAGCTTACGGCTTCACGGAGTTTCTGGTTATGGAATACGCTTTCTTTACCGTTGTTGAAGGAAATATGGTAATATCCGCCGCCGGGACCGCTTATTACCTTAAGCTTGGGGTTGGCTTCCAGTGCCGGAAGGTCGGGTGAGGCCGGGTTATGCAGGAAGTCTATCTCGCCCTTCTCCAGCGCAATGGCAGCGGTACTGGTGTTGGTTATGAAACGGATGGTAAGGTCCTTTATTGGAGCCTGTCCATTCCACCAGTCGTCAAAACGTGTCATTTTCATGTATTCACCGCTGACCCAGTCAACATACTTGTAAGCACCTGTACCCACCGGGTTCCTGCCGAAATCGTCACCGTACTGCTCAACGGCAGCCTTGCTTACTATGCTGGTGCAGGGGTTGCCCAGGCAGAACAAGAACGGTGCATAGGCGTTGGGCAGTTTCACCTTGACGGTGGTATCATCCACCACTTCGGCGGAATCAAAAACTGCAGTAAATTTCACAGTCTGGGGAGAATTGAAGCTTCTGTTCAGCGAATAGGCTACGTCTTCCGTAGTCAATGTGTCCCCATTGTGGAATTTTACGCCCTGTCTTATCTTGAACAATACTTCCTTGCCATCCTCCGAGACATCCCAGCTCTCAGCCAGCCATGGACTTACCGAGCCGTCCGCCTCGATTCTTACCAGTGTATCAAAGACCTGCATAAGGGTCTGCCAAGTAAGAGTGTCGGATGCCTTATGCGGGTCCAGTTCCTGAGATTCGGCAACATAACCGACTACCAAATCGTCCCGCTTCGCGGCCTCTTCGCCTTCGGGATTTTCGGGCGTTGTACCGCTGCTGCATGCTGTCAGCAGCAGCATAGTGGCCAGCAAGCAACATAATACTTTGCTGACAGTTTTCTTCTTCATAAACCTTACCTCCTATTTTTTATTATTAAAAGCGCCGGGAATGATGCCATCCATTCAAGCCGGACAGCTGTTCGCCAACGCGACTAGCCGCTTTTAATGGACACTCTTTGCCGCTTAACGATTGTTCGGCCCGGATTGCAAAGCGCCGGTGCCGATTATTATTAAGCTTATCCATTGGGAAAATCGGATTTGATACATGTAACATGGTTTGTTAATTAACTAACCATGCGTGCGTATACTGTCCCCGCTTCAATGAAAGTATGAGCCCCCTCTCAGTGTACCGGTTTTGAAACGTCTATCCCATTAGCCCGTTGATTACCGGCAATAATTAACTCCCTAATTAGAAGGAAATTGCCATAGATTTGCATAATAAATAATATTATAATTATGTACAGAGAATAAACTGCATTTAATCAATTAAATTATATTTTATTAAATCTTTATAGTCAAGTCGCTTAGAGTATAATTTTAGTTGGCAATAACGATAAAAAACAGGAAGAAGGTAAAAACCCTCTTCCCTACATGCAAGTTAACCTGTAGAATTGATTCGTCACAAACAAAACGACAGGGGGCTTGCATGGTGAAAACAATGATATCAGAAAGAGGACTAAACTTCAACGATTTAGAAAAAGAAATTTTCAGGATAGGATGCGAATATGCGGCAAATCTAATGGAGCAGGTATTAAGCAACATGGATGAACAC
>FZPS01000076.1_pt340 | contig 10725 bp, 10 predicted proteins | sample 1817821 | NCBI WGS metagenome assembly FZPS01 (sample SAMEA104158645, study PRJEB21678) | metagenome | place: Germany | collected 2015-04-21 | reverse complement strand
CCCGTCCCACTGGACATTCTGCAATTCCAGTTCTCTGCCCATCTCTTCTGCGATCATGGTGATGAGTTCAATGTCAAAACCGGCAAAATTTCCGTCCTCATCAATATACTCGAACGGTTCATAGGCGGCATCTGTTCCTACCCGCAAGACCGCCTGCGCCTCTTCTTGCGGTTTGTTCGTAAAGACAATGACCAGCGCCACCACGGCCACAACAAAAACAAGCAGATAGAGATAACTTCTCTTCACCCGTTAGCACCTCCATAGATAATATAGATAACAATGGACAAGCCTCTACATTATATATTATAATACACTAAAATCACACAGTGGTAAAGGATTTTCTCTCCGGCCTGCTATCCCTTTCCCCGGAAAAGGCGGTTTCCCGGGGGATATAAAGAAAAACCGTAATAAGACGCGAAAATGCAGCAAAAGTTTTATGTGACGCGTACGAGTATCATAAAACTTTGTGTTATTTTTTCAGGTCCGTGTAAAAACTCTCCCCCTTCTCCCAGCCGTCGCAAGAAAAAACCTGCGCCAGGGTGGCGCTTAAATCCGCAAAGCTTTTTCTGGTCCCAAGGTTCCTGCCTTTTGCAACCATTTCGCCGGTAACCAGCAAAGGCACATACTCCCTGGAATGATCGGTGCTGGGGGTGGTGGGGTCACACCCGTGGTCCGCGGTGACAATAAGCAGATCCTCCTTCCCCAACAGCCCGGAGAGTTCTCCCAAAGAACGGTCGGCTTCCTCAAGGGCGGCGGCAAATCCCCGGGGATCATTACGGTGGCCGTAGAGGCTATCAAAATCTACGCAATTGGCAAAGATCAGCGCCTCCGAATGGTCTTCCCTGGCTATCTTCAGTACTGTCTCCATGGTTTTCCGGTTATTTCCCGTGTGGTAGCTTTCGGCCAGGCCGCGCCCGGCAAAAATATCCTTGATTTTGCCTACTCCCACCGTTTTTATGCCGCGGCCGGAGAAAAAATCCAGCAAGGTTTCGTCCGGCGGCGCCAGGGAAAAATCTTTCCGCCGTTCCGTCCGGCGAAAAGCCCCCGGTTTGCCGGTAAAGGGCCGGGCAATTACCCGCGCCACCATATCCTCTCCCACCAGCATTTCTCTGGCTGTCCGGCAAATATCATACAATTCTTCCGGCGGGACTACTTCCTCATGGGCCGCCACCTGAAAAACACTGTCCGCCGAGGTATAGACGATCAGGGCGCCGGTGCGCATATGTTCCGGGCCTAATTCTTCAATAATTTGCGTTCCGGAGGCCGGCTTGTTTCCCAGCACGCCACGGTTGACCGCCTCCGAAAACCTTTTTATCAGCCCGGGAGGAAATCCATGCGGGTAGACGGGAAACGGTTTCTCCAGCACAAGGCCCATCATCTCCCAGTGCCCGGTGGTGGTATCCTTCCCGGGAGAGGCTTCGGCCATCCGGCCAAAGGCCGCCGCCGGGCCTTCGACCGGCGGGACTCCCATAATCCCGGTTATATTTCCCAGGCCCCAGCCGCCCATTACCGGGAGGCTTAACCCCCCCACCGCCCGGGCGGTATTCCCCAGGGTATTACTGCCTTCGTCGCCGAAACGGCCGGCATCCGGCATTTCCCCGGCGCCGACGCCATCCAGAACGATCAGGAAAACACGTTTTCTGGTCATAGCCGTATAGTTCCTCCCCTTTATTATGCTGGATTCTCCTGAAGACAAGCGTCCGCAAAAACATTTCATGTTTTTCCCATGTCTCTTCCTTGAGTTTTTTCCTGTTCCTCTTTCATAATCGCCACCCCGGAGCTGGTTCCCAGCCGGTTGGCGCCGGCTTTGACCATCTCTTCAGCGGTCCGGCGGTCCCGGATCCCGCCGGAGGCCTTAACGCCCATTGCCGTTCCGACCACTTTACGCAGCAAGGCCACATCTTCCGCTGTTGCGCCGCTCTTGTTGAACCCGGTAGACGTTTTAACAAAACCGGCGCCGGCCTCCTTCGCCAACAGGCAGGCTTTTACTTTTTCTTCATCCGTTAAAAGGCAAGTCTCAATGATCACTTTGGTTAAGGCCTGCCCGGCGGCGGCATCCACCACCGCTTTGATATCCCGGAAGACCAGTTCATAATCGCCGGATTTCAAAGCGCCGATATTGATGACCATATCCACTTCGGTCGCGCCGTTGGCAATCGCCTCCCGCACCTCCACGGCTTTGGTCAAGGGGACGCCGGCGCCCAAGGGAAACCCGATCACCGTACAGACTTTGACGCCGGTCTTTTCGCACGCGCGTAACAATTTGGCGGCCAGCCTGACATGGACCGGGTTGACGCAAACCGTGGCGAAACCGTATTCTTTCGCTTCCTGGCAGAGTTCTTCAATCTCCCGGTAAGTTGCTTCCGGTTTCAAGAGGGTGTGGTCGATGATTTTGTTGAGATCCATATTTATCACCTCAAAGGCTGGGGTCATATTTCATGTTTTTTCTTATTAATTTCCGTATTGGTTTCTATTGTCCTACCGGCGACAAATTTTGGGTCAAAAAAAGGTCATGGTATTTCAGGAGTTTTTCTTCGTGCCCGCCTTTTATGACCAGGTGATGGTTGCCCAGTGGCCTGCGGAGAAGTTCCTCCGCCTTCTTCGGGTCATAAAATTTTAATGTAACCTGGGTGCGGCAGGGGTTCCCGCCCTCACTATTACTTTGGTAGGTTGTGAGGGCGGTATAGATTTCTTGCAGGTCTTTCCCGCCGATTCGAAAAAGGGTATAGTCATCAGGAGGCATATGGCCCTGGCAGGCAGCGCCTATCCCCGGCTCAAAGCGGGAGCACGGCTTATGGCTACTGCACATTGTTCTTGCGACTGCACAGTGGGCCAGGGTGATTAAGCCCTTTTCCACATCAACCATACAGGGGTTGGCCATAAAGGAGGGCTGGCCGGTCACCTCTTTTGCGATCAGCATCCCGGTGGCGGTAATAATATCCCCCTCGCAGGCAGCCATCACCCCATCGTTATTCAATTTCGCCAGGGCATAATGGGCGGTATTCTTCAAAACAGGCAACAGGTCGAAACAGTTAATGGCAACGGCATCCACCTCATATTCGTCAACAAGCTCTCTTAAGGCAAGATAGATTATGGCGGCTCCTTTCAGATCATCGGCTCCATCCGCTCCGGGCTCCGCCACCCCCCTGTTGCCGACTGCCATCTCTTTAACCAGTTCTGCAGAGCGGGAATCATCCTGGAGTTCTTTATACCTCTCGGTAACCGCGGAAGAAGGAATATCTACTATTTCCGGGCCCCAGGTTTTCTTAATCAGTTCCTCTACAGGAGTGGGAAAAGGATAGCCAGTGAATTGCTCCTGCCCGATCCGGCCAATCCTGCTTTGCCGCACTTCATTTCCGGCGGCACAGATTATCAGCAGTTGGCGCAGGTCCTTTTTCCAGTCGCCGACAGCCTGGACCACCACTGCTTTTTTCCCTATCCCCCGGAGATAGGCAAGGATCTCCAAAGCGGCAGAGAGAGAATTATCCAGCGGGTGGGCTAAAAGAATGACCGGCCCCGGCTTGTTTTTCCCGCACTCTACAGCCGGGATCCCGGTTCCACCGTTCAAGACCAATAAGACCCCTGCCTCTTCGTCTTCCCCGTTTCCCTGGGAGACTCGAAATTCAAACCCTTCTATAGTGTTGAGTTCGTCAATAAATCTATCCGCCCTCGCCCACATCTTTTCCGGCTGCTTGCTTGCTGATAAAACCGGTATTACCGGTATTTCTGTCATGATTTAACTCACTCCTATGCTTTGATTTTTATCTCCTACCTTACTACGTTTCTTCTTTGATTCTCTTTTTCGTATACCGGTTGTAAAAACGGCGCCAATAGCAAGCTACAATTAATTAATGAGGTGTTGGTCATTCATTCTTTTTTCCGAGGCTTCTTTCCCACTGTCTGCCTATTTTTCCCGTTTGTAGCCCAACCTTTCGCTTATCTCACCCGCGGCTGCTCTTATTTCTTTTATATACACCCGGGCTTGTCCCGGACCAAAATCCCATTTGGGGCCAATCAAGGTCAAGCTGGCAACAACCTCACCACGGTAATCAAAGACCGGTGCGGCCAGTGCCGCTAAATTAATGTCCCTTTCTTCCACAGATAAAGCATAGCCTTGTTCTCGGATCCGGGAAAGCTCGGTTTCCAGTTGCTCTCTGTCCGTGATGGTTTTTTTAGTAAAACGGGGCAAACCGAATTCCCGGTAACACCTCTCCCTCTCTTCCGGCGGTAGGTATGCCAGTAAAAGCTTGGCAGAGGCGCCGGCATGAAGGTGTATCCTCGCCCCTACTTCGGAGGCGATCCGGATGATACTTAGCCCGTCCACTTTTTCAATACACACCTGTTGCAAGTGGTCTATTATACAAAGGATAACCGTCTGGTTGCATTTGCGGCTTAGCTCCGTCATCACCTCCTTTGCTACAGTCCGCAAATCCATATTCGCTTTAACAATCTGGCCCAATTCAAAAAACCTCATCCCCAAACCATATTTCTTGGTCGCATTATTCTGCTTGATAAAACCGTATTCTTCCATACTGTGCAATAACCTATATGTAACACTCTTGCTGAGACCGGTCTTTTGGGCAATCTCCGTAATTCCCCATTCATGCTTTTCAAAATTGAACAACTGAAGGATCCGGGCTATTCTCTCAATTATTAAAAGCGGTTGCTTTGCACTCATGGCAAAACCCCCATCTTTGTTCCGCTCAGCGGAACGATGTTTTTTCATTAATCCGATTTTAACATGCAGATATAACCAATGTCAAGAAAATAATCCATATTTTTGTAGTTGGGATTGGGGGGGGTATACTGACAATGCGTCACCGGGGCAGTAATCTGTGGTTATTTGTGAAGAATGAAGAACAAGGAGGAGCCCAAGGCGCCTTGGAAAAGGTCTTCAGTGGACCGGTATGTAAATCTTTTTATCCATTTACTATTCGAACTCGGTAAGGTACTTCCAGTACCGGACCGGCATATGTTGTTTTTGTAATTTTTCATTCTTCCGCTCTTCCAGAGCGGTAGAGGTAAAATACTCCTGCCACAGCTCCCGGCAGAGCATTTCCTCTTCATCTTCGCTACCGGCCTTCCTCCCCTGGAGGGAGGCGGCCAATTGGTCGCTAATCTCAACCCCGCTCACCAACCGGCATTCCCGCCCGTCGTAATAAGCGCCTAAATTGCGCCGGCGGTCATGAATGAACCATTTCTGCCCGGCAAACCTGGCGGTAAAATGCGGGACTAAAAGGGCCAGGATATTATGGTCCGGCTCGATCGGCGCATAATAGAAGTCACCGTCGCATTCGTCTATACTTGCGTGCGTGTTCCCGCATGACGATAGTAGAGTATCAGCGACTTCTGCGCCAGGGTCACCGTCGGGCGTATGTGCGCTGGTACACGTGTTCGGGCACGCGTTTTTCCACGTGCCAACGCGTACCTGCCGGAAGCGGAGAAAGCCATGGAAACGATGGACCTCATAAGCCACTTTCCTCGCGGTTTGCGTAATCGCGCCAAGCACCGCCATAATCTCCCGGCTACGGGCATGCGAATTACCCCCCGCCTTTCTTCCCGCGGGCATCAGTAGCCTTATATAAGAAAGGATTGTTTTTTCCATCCCGGATTCAGAGAGATAACAATAGACGAGATTCTGAAAGGCCTGCCGCGAAAGGCGTTTTTGTAAAAAACGCCGTAGTTTCCGGGCCTTCTCCGGATCGGTGGCGATAACCTTCGCGGTGGAAAAGAGCGACGGCCTGTACCGGCGATTATTAGTAATCTCCGCCACCTCTTCCCCGCTGAATAAACCCTCATACAAGGCGGTGAAGAGTCCTTCCAGACTCCCGTCATAGACATAGGTCAGCATCGGTCTCCCCTCCGTATGACTCCAGGCCGGCGGCAAAATTCAATGGCAACTGCCGCCCGGCCAGGGACTCTTTCTTCTTTAGCCCGGCCAGCAACCGGGCGCGGATCCTCTCTTCGTTATCCAGTCTCTCCAAAAAACTTCCCCGGCAGGTAATAAAATACCGGGCCCTTTTCATCACCACCCCGAGTTTTGCCAATTCCGGAAACCCCAGTGTTCCCCAGCGGCGGGCGGAGATGATCCGCCGCGCCGACTGCTCCCCTATGCCCGGTACCCGCAGTAACATCCGGTACGAAGCCCTATGGATCTCCACTGGGAAGAAATCCAGATTGCGCAGGGCCCAAACGGTCTTTGGATCCAGGTCCTCATCTAAAAACGGCGCCGGCGTCTCCAGGAGTTCGTCCGCGCTAAAGCCGTAAAACCGCAGCAACCAGTCGGCCTGGTAAAGACGGTGTTCTCTCCGGAGCGGCGGCGCATCAATCGCCGGTAACAAAGGATTTTTGGCCACGGGGATAAAGGCGGAATAATAAACCCTTTTCAACCCCATTTTCTTGTATAACCCTTCGGAAAGCCTGAGAATCTGCAGGTCCGATTCGGGGGTGGCCCCCACAATCAACTGGGTGCTTTGTCCGGCCGGGGAAAAAGCCTTTGCCCGCTTAAATTTCTTTTTTTCTTCTTGATTCGCAACAATTCGCTCATTTATATAAGCCATGGGTTGCAAAATCGCTTCCTTATCCTTCCCCGGGGCCAAGAGTCTTAAACCCCGCTCCGAAGGCAGCTCAATATTGACACTTAACCGGTCGGCATAAAAGCCGGCTTCCCGCACCAGTCGCCGGTCGGCGCCGGGGATGACCTTCAGATGGATATACCCGTTGAAATTATCCTTCAGACGCAGGTCTTTTACAGTCCTGAGCAGCAACTCCATTGTGTAATCGGCCGTCTTCAACACCCCGGAACTCAAGAACAGACCCTCAATGTAATTACGCCGGTAAAAACCGATGGTTAGCTTCCTTACTTCCTCCGGGGTAAAAACGGCCCGCGGCAGATCATTACTTCTCCTGTTGATACAGTAGGCACAGTCATGGCTGCAGCAATTGGTATAGAGGATCTTCAGGAGTGAGATGCACCGCCCGTCCGCGGACCAACTGTGGCAGATCCCCATCGCCGCTTCAGCAGAATTTCCCAACCCGCCGGGGGTGTTTTTCCGGTTACTTCCCGATGAGGCACAGGAAACATCATACTTGGCGGCGGAAGCCAGGATACCCAGTTTTTCCAGAAGATCCATTCTCTCGCCTCCGAACACATGTTCTTTTATATTATAACACAAACATTTGTTCGGGGCAACAGGTCCCGGCCCTCGTTACTTGTCGCTCGTCACCCGGGGTTTGGCGCTCGACCCACTCGTTGTTCGACCTTCGTCGTTCTCCCTCGATGTTCAATGCCTGTTACTCGACGCCCATTGCTCATCACCCGGCGTTTACAAAAAAACACGGATACTTCCGTGTTTTTTTGTATGCAGCGCTAAAGAAGGCAGATTCTGCACTTTCCCAGATCCGCTTCTTCCAAACTTCGCTCCCTTTCTCATTTTTTACGGTTCACCCTCAAGCCGGTTTTCCTACCGGCGGGACATCCGGCGGCGTCTCGCGCGGGTGTCCATCCTCCCCGGCCAGGGCCAGACGGAACCCGGTAGTTTCCAGCGCCAACAAAAGCGCTTTATTAATCGGGTAACGCGTTTGGCCCAGGGCGGGGTTGAGGAGAGAAACTCTCCGGGCGTAGGATGAATTGATTGGTACAGGCAGGCCACTCTCCACCTGCGCTTGCAGTCTTTCCCGCAGTCCGGGATTTTTCTGAGTAATCCTGCGGCAAAGGGAGATGACCGGCTGCCCGTATTTATCCTCCACCGCGGAAAACCCGAATAAACGGCATAACAACGGTCGCCAGGCGTAGAACCGGCACCCTCCTTCCGGCTGAAAAAGGGCATTCTCATTAAGAAGCACGCAAGGAGAGTCCGGCGCCGCTGCAGCCGCCCGGGCCAGCCAGAATTCGGCTTTTCCCGTCTGCCAAAGATGAATGCTCAAAGGGAGAAATTCAAAGACCGACACCTCAATGTTGGCCGCGGACGTCCGGCAACATTCCCGGCAAGAGCGCAAGCAGTCCACTTTCCCCTGTTTCTTGAACTCGTTTGTTACAGTATCGACTTCCCGGTAAAAAGCCAGGAGGGCTTCTAATCCTTCAAACGATACTGCTGGGTTGTTATTATCTGCTTGATTGATAATAAACATCGGTGTCACCTTCCGGTAATAATTATACCGGACAGATGAAGAAAAACAAGAACCTAAATTAATTTTTACATCCGGTTTTGTCCATAATAGTTTTCCAAAATATGTTGACAATTTAATAAGTTTACAATATAATTAAAAAAAATCTCTTATAAGGAGGTATATTTAATGAAAAAGATAACATCCATTTTATTAACTTTGGTGCTTATTCTCTCCTTTGCCAGTGTCTCAATGGCGGCAGACCAAACCATTACGGTGAACCCCTTAGGCCTGATGGGCGGAGTTTTAAACGCACAGTACGAGAAACCTTTGGGCAATCTAAACAGCCTCTTACTTTCCGCGGGTTTTGTCAACGTAGGAGTTGTTAGTGGATTTGAAGTCGGCGCCGGTTACAGAAAATACTTGAAGGGAGAAAGATCCGGTCTTTTTGCCGAAGGAGATGTGTCCTTTGTATCTGTAAGTGCACCGGGAACTTCTGCCACAGGATTTGCAATTCAGGGACTGTGTGGTTTCAAATGGGTTTTTGACAAGGGCTTCACTGTCGAAGCCGGTGCAGGAGGATCCTATATCACAGCTAAAATGGAAGGATACACTTTTGGTGGTTTCGGGCCTGCACTTCGCCTGGCACTGGGATATACCTGGTAATCGGCACGAACATACACGAAAAGACGGCTGACTGAGAAGGCAGCCGTCTTTTCTTTGGCTGAATTGCAGATTATCCCTTTGCCTGTGCCTTATCCCTTTGCCTGCGGCGGAGGATTTTTCTGGAAACGTGTTATATTGTCTTATACCGCGCACGCAACAGTTTCTCCACCGTCTCCCGCATGCCGTTTTTTATAATCTCAGCTAAATAGCGAGATACGGCCCTTGTTAAGCCGGGGATCCCATGCAGGTTCTCCCCCCAGATCCCCATATTACCCAGAATTTCCGCTACCAAACTGAAAAGGCTCTCTTCTGTACCGTCAAACCTGCTCCAGGCCTTCGCAAACGCCGCCAGGATCTCCGGGCGGTCGGCGATAACATAACCGTTTTCGCCCCGCTTCCCCTGTAACCCGTCATCGACTTCGCCGGGACGGACGGTTTTGCCGCTGTGCGTACCTGTATCAACAGGCCTGTTGAAGACCAACAACCCCGCCAGGGTCAGGAGGATTGTTTCAGGCAATCGTTCATTCTCCGCGCCGGCTTCTCCAGATGTGCGATTGCGATGTGCACTTGTGCAGTACTCACCGGTGCGGTCGGCACCGCGTGTATGCGTATTGCCATGCGCACCGGTGCGGTGCGCACGTGGGCGCACATGAGCCAATAGCACCGGGATTAGGCGCTCTTTAAACTTGGTGACGGAATTCAGGGCAATATCTTGCAAATAATGTTTGTTATGGGGGTTGGCGAAGCGTTCCATTACCGCCTCGACAAAACTTATCTTTTCGGCGTCGGCCAGGGCAACGGTGGGGTAGATCTCCTTTATCCCCTCCCGGATGTAATCCCTTAACAAATCATCCTCCATTACGTCCTGGACCGTATCGGCCCCTGCCAAAAAAGCGACGGCCACCATCATGATGTGGGGCCCGTTCAGAAGACGGACTTTCAGGTCCCGGTAGGGGGTGACATCTCCCCGCTTCACATTTAAGCCGGCTTTCTCCAGGGGGAATCTCTTAGCTATTTCCGGCGGGCCATCAATGACCCAAAGGTGAAAGGGTTCGCCGATGGTCAGGAGGGGATCCTCGTAACCCAGTAAGGACTGGAAGTATTCTGTCTCCTCTGCAGGATAACCGGTGACAATCCGGTCGACCAGGGTGTTGCAAAAACGGTTATGCTGCTTTACCCAGGCGCTAAACTCCCCAGGCAGCCGCCATTCGGTAGCCAGCCGCAGGACGATCTCCTTTAGTTTCTTGCCGTTATCAGGGATCAACTCGCAGGGGATGATGGTCAGGCCGGCTTCCGGGCTACCCCCGGTTGCCTGAAAACGGTGGTACAAAAGGGCGGCCAGCTTCCCCGGGAAAGAGCGGGGGGTCTTCCCCTCAATATACTCTTCCGGCAGGTAGGTGATGCCCGCTTCCGTTGTGTTGGAGATGATTAATTCGATCTCTTCTCCTTCACCCGCCTTGAGCAGTTCCGGCCAACCGGTGTAGGGGTTGATCCCTCTTGATACCGCGGAGATGATCTCAACCCTCTCCACCTTTTTCCCTTGTTCGATGCCACGCAGAACTACGGTATAAAGCCCGTCCTGCCGGTTCAAGGCATCGATTAAGCCCTCCGGGAGCGGTTGGACCACGACAACCCTGCCGTTGAAGAGGCCTTTTTCATTCATCTGCTGGATCATCCAGCAGGCAAAGGCCCTCAAAAATTTCCCTTCGCCAAACTGGATCACTTTTTCCGGTAAACCTTCCTGCAGTGCCAAGCTCCGCGCAGCCATACGGGCGACTCCGGCCGGCATCTTTCCTTCAGCCGAAACCTTTCCCTTAGCAGGCGCCTCTCCTTCAACCGGCGCCTTTCCTTCAGCCAGTGCTTTTTCTTTTACCAGTACCGCCCGGCTTAACCTTTCCATTCACTTTCCCTCCACAGTGGCCTGGAAAGCAACATATGTCTCCGCACCCGACC
>FZPS01000080.1_pt259 | contig 10726 bp, 10 predicted proteins | sample 1817821 | NCBI WGS metagenome assembly FZPS01 (sample SAMEA104158645, study PRJEB21678) | metagenome | place: Germany | collected 2015-04-21 | reverse complement strand
GTTTTACAGAGTGGACAAGGCCCGGTCAAGGGAATCCGGTGGCACTGGCCTGGGGTTGTCCATTGCCAAGGAGATAGTTGCCCGCCACAATGGCACCGTAGAACTGGACAGCCAGCTTGGCAAGGGGACCACCATAACCGTTACCCTGCCCGTGAAGGGAGCCGGACATGACCAAAAAAAGAATAATTGAAGCAGGCAAGAGCCTGCTCATTATACTGCTTTTGGCCAGCGCGTTGCTTCTGGCCAGAGAAACCAATCTTTTTAACGGGAAATTGACCTCCGTTCCTATGGTAAGGAATATTGCCCAAAGATTTCGCTCGCTTGCAGAGAGGGATTCTTCCCCGGACGGCTCGGACAGGGAGAACAGGCCCTTTTCTCCGGCGGCCTCCCCCTTTTTTATGGCGGTTACCTGGGAGGACGGCGCCCGCTACGGAGTGAAATACGACGATGCCCAGCTTAACCAGCTTTACGGGCGCTTTTCCGTGGCCCTGGGGGAGGCTTTGGGTTCCTCCGGGAAGGCGGAGCCTGTTACCGATGCCGAGTGGAAAGAGGCCCTATCCGGGGCCGGGGTGTTTTTTGACTTTTTATACGACCAGCCCTTATCCGTGCTGTCGGGCTGGCTTGGCAGCAGTATAAACGATGTCTCCGCGTCCCATACCGTCCGGCACCTGTGTCTGGCCGGGGCCGGGGACGACCTAGTTCTTTACTATATACGGTCTAAAGACGGGCGGGCCTACCGCTGCGATACCGCCCTTGATTTCTCGTACATTTCACCCCAGTTGGAGAATTACGCACCCAACGGGGCGCAGTTTGCCTTCGAGCTGGGGGAAAAATTTAAACTTCTGTACCCCTATACCATGCTTTTAAAGGAGCTGCCGGAAATCAGCTCTGTCACTGTGACTAATCCTCTTCACTCAAAGGTGACTCCGGAGAGCCTGCTGTCCATATTCAACATGAACAGCTTTGTGGCCAACTCCTATACCGAGACCGACGGCTCCGTGGTATATGTGGAAGGCAGCACCGAAAGCGAGAGCACCCTGAGAGTGGACTCCTCCGGTAGCGTGTCCTACAGCCAGACAGGAATGGGAAACCTTAAGGTTTCAGGTACGGGACCAATTCCCGGCACCGTTCAGGTAATTGAGAAGGCGTTTTCCCTGGTCAACGGCAGCCTGGGGGCCTGGTGCGGGGATGCCGCACTGAGTTTGTCGAAAATAGCATACAATCCCCTGGAACAAACCTATACCGTCTGTTTCGATTATATAGTTAACGGCCTGCCCGTTTTCCTTGCCGGAGGGGAGAGGGCCGCGGAAATCAAGGTAAAGAACGGGGTAATATCAAAAGCCGCACTGAATTTCAGGGAATTTGGCCCCGGCTCTGAACTTCAGACGCCTCTTCCGGAAATACAGGCGGCGGCGGCCGTCATGGCAAAATACGGCGAAGGGGAACCCCTTTTGGTATATGAGGAAACCGGCAGCGAAATAAGTGCCGTGTGGGTTAAAAACTAGCATAGAAACCCTCTTTGAATAAGCTTTGGGGTAAAAAAATGGACACTTCTAAAATCAAAAATCTTATAATTATTGTGTTGGCCCTGGTCAACATCTTCCTATTGACTCTCGTTCTGGCGGACAGGAGCGAGGCAAAGGCCGCCGAAAAGGCGGCGGATAAGGAGATTGCCCACATTTTTTCAAATTACGGCATAACGCTGTCCGAGAAAATAAAAGTATCCGGGATTACTCCCCAGCGCTTTGACCTGCATCGGGACCTAGAGAAGGAGGAAAAAATGGTATCTGCCGTTCTGGGCAAGGTGAAGGTTGAAAACCTGGGGGGCAATATATACTATTACAGCAGTCCGGATGGGCAGGCCAGTTTCCGGGGCACCGGCGAGTTTGAAATGCTGCTGGAGAGCGGGGCCGTACCCGCGGGGGGAGATCCGGTTCATGCCGCCAGAAAGCTGCTGGGGAAGATGGGCATAGACAGCGAAAAGGAGTCCGCAAAGCTGGAACTGAGCGGCGAAGGAGAAACCATAACCGTGACTCTTAACGCCTCCTGGAAGGGGGACCCCATTTATAATTGTCAGGTTACTTTTGTGTTTAAGGGCGGCAGGCTGAAGTTGGTCATGGGAAGACGCCCCTTTGACAGGATAAGTTCCAGCACGGAGGAGGGGCTGCTCTCTGCGGCCACCGTACTTATGCGTTTTCTGGATATTATCAATTCTGGCGGTCACGTATGCAACAAGATAATAAACATAGAACAGGGCTATGTAATGGACGTTTCGGTCCCGGGCGACAGTGTGCTTTGTCCGGTTTGGATGATTGAAACGGATGTGGGGAAATACTATATTAACGGGATTTCCGGAAAGCCTGAAACCATATCAAATTAGAAAAAATACAGGTTTTTTCATATCCGGGACGGTTAAAATTTAATATGACAGAAATACTATTTTTGAAAAATTAATCAAAAAAGGCTGCAAAAAATACCGTTTTCGATAAAAAACGCCTCCTATTATTGGCTATATCGCCGTTTAATTTGACCAGACACTAACGATTTATTGCTTTTTTTATTCTTAAGTGCTATAATTCCGTGTTGATAAGACCGCCCGTTGGGTAAGATAGTAACAAAACAGTATTGGTGTCCATTACTGCAAAGTGAAGGTGAGTTTATTGGACAAATATGTTATAAGGGGCGGCAAGCCTCTGTATGGCGAGGTAGAAATCAGTGGTGCAAAAAATGCTGCAGTTGCCATTATACCAGCTTCCTTGATGGTAGACGGAGTTTGCCGAATCGAAAACATCCCTGACATCAGCGATACGGACAAGCTGTTGACTATTCTGACCCATCTGGGTGCGAAAGTTAGAACGATTAACAAAAACACAGTGGAGATTGACTGTACCGCGGCCAGGCGGACGGGCGCTCCCTTTGACCTTATGCGGAAGATACGGGCCTCATATTATCTTATAGGCTCCATGCTTGGCCGTTTCGGCAGCGCAAAGACAACCATGCCCGGAGGCTGCAATTTCGGCGTGCGGCCCATTGACCAGCACATCAAGGGCATGACCGCCTTGGGTGCGGAAGTAAACGTTTCCGGCGGTTTTATATACGCCGATGCCAGGGGCGGCAGGCTCAAGGGCGCAAAAATATATTTGGACAAGGTCTCCGTTGGCGCTACGATAAACGTTATGCTTGCCGCGACTTTGGCAGAGGGGCAATCTATTATTGAGAACGCGGCCAGGGAGCCCCACATTGTTGACCTGGCAAACTTCCTCAACTCCATGGGTGCCGACATACGCGGAGCGGGTACCGATACAATTAAGGTTAACGGGGTGGACAGGCTCCACGGGGGGAGCTACAGCCTGATTCCCGACCAGATAGAGGCGGGCACCTATATGGCCGCAGTGGCCGCCACAGGCGGCTCTATCCTCGTTAAGAACGTCATACCCAAACACCTTGATTGCATCAGCGCCAAGTTGCGCGAGATGGGCGTCACCGTGGAGGAGGGAGACGATGCAGTTCTGGTCAGCAGAACCGGAAAACTTAAGCGCACTAACATTAAGACACTGCCGTACCCCGGTTTTCCCACGGATATGCAGCCCCAGATTTCCACCGTCCTCTGCCTGGCGGAGGGAACCAGCGTGGTCACCGAGGGAGTCTGGGACAACCGGTATAAATATGTGAACGAATTGAGAAAAATGGGCGCTCAGATTCATGTGGACGGGAAAACCGCCATAATTGAAGGGGTCGGAGCGCTGACCGGAGCACCGGTAGCTGCCTGTGACCTGCGGGCCGGCGCCGCCATGGTCATAGCGGGGCTTTGTGCCGAGGGAGTCACCGAGGTGGAGGACGTCCACTATATCGAGCGAGGATATCAGGATATTGTGGGCAAGCTTCGGGCCTTGGGAGCCGACATTGTATATATATGCGAGAAGGATGAAACCCCCAGAACCGGAGCCGCTGCAATTTAAGCAAAAACTGGCCCTGCCGGCGAACTACATCGCCGCAGGGCAGCATTTTATATACCGGGCAAATAATAATTGGAGAAGCACATATGCAAATTAATGTCTTTGCCAGCGGCTCCGGGGGCAACTGTACCATGGTGAGTTCCGCTGGAACACATATTTTAATCGATGCCGGAATTTCCATGAGGAGGATAAAAAACGCGCTGGGGGAGTTGGGGCTTTTTCCGAAGGATATCAGCGGGGTGCTTGTGACCCATGAACACTCCGACCACATTTCCGGACTTGCCACGATGATAAAATACCATCAATTACCCATCTACGCCCCCCGTACAGTAGGTAACCATCTCCGGTGGTCTATTGCGGGGGTCGAAAATTTTCTCTGTGAAATTCAGGTGGGCGGTGACTTTAAGATAGGGGATATGTCTGTCACTGCCTTTTCCACTCCCCACGACACGCCCCAGAGTGTGGGCTACAGGATTGATTCCGGCATATGTTTCGGTTATTGTACCGACCTGGGCCATGTGTCGGAGGAAGTGCTGGAGGGGCTGACGGGGGCCGACGCCGTGATGATAGAGGCAAACCACGATGTGGATATGCTGCTTTCCGGAAGCTACCCATACCACCTAAAGCGGAGGATACTCTCGGACAGGGGGCACCTTTCCAACGAATGCTGTGGCCAGCTGGCTGCGCACCTGGCGCGGAATGGCGCTTCGGCAATAGTTTTGGCTCACCTGAGCCAGGAGAATAACCGTCCGGCTTTGGCCGGGAAGACCGTATCCGAGGCTTTGGAAAGGGAAGGCGTCCGGCCCGGGCAGGACGTGACTTTGAGGATAGCTCCCCAGGCGGAGCTGGTAAGCCTGAAGGTTGAAAGGATTTGCAGCCCATGCTCAGCATAAGGCTTATCTGCGTGGGAAAGATGCGGGAAAAGCATTATATTGAGGCGTTTTCTGAATATTCCAAGCGGCTTTCCGCATACTGTAAATTTGAAACGGAAGAGTTGCCGGAGTTCCGGCTGGGGGAAAATCCCTCCGGCAGGGAGCTGGAGGCCGCCCTGTCCAGGGAGGCTCAGGAGGTTGAAAAGCGCATCCCGGCAGGGGCATATATTGTTGCCCTGTGTATTGAGGGGCGGCAGCTTTCCAGTGCTGAGCTGGCAGGACTCTTTGAAGACTGCGCCGTTAGGGGCAAAAGCCGGCTGTGCTTCATAATCGGCGGCTCCTTTGGTCTCCATGACAGCATAAAAAACAGGGCAAACCTGAAGCTTTCAATGTCAAAAATGACCTTTCCCCATCATCTGGCCCGGGTCATGCTGGCCGAGCAGATTTATAGGGGATTTTCTATCATGGAAGGGTCAAAATATCATAAATAGAGGTGATTGGGCCATGCGGTGTCCTACCTGCGGGAAAGAGCTAATTGAAGAATCGGCCGCCTGCCCCCATTGCGGAGTAGGCCACCGGGAGTCCGGGGCCAAAGCCGAGCTTGGCTGGGGCTGGTCGGATCCCGGCAGAACGCTGGCAAAATGGCCCGCGGGGGAGGACGGTGAGCCTGTGGCTCCGGCCTTTCTCACCCATTGCAGCAGTCTAAGTTTTGAGGACGAGATGCTTATCAGCATGCTTAACGCCTACGGCATACCCTGCCTGAAACAGTTTCCCAACAACGGGGCTCTGGGCAGGGTAGTCTTGGGCGTCAGCGGAACGGGCACGGATATCTATGTGCCCGCTACCATGCTGGATGAAGCAAGGGATATATTAGAGGGAGAAAGCGATGTTCAGGTATAAGGACGAATATCAACGCTGGCTGGACAGCCCCTCCATAAGTGAGGATGAATGGCAGGAACTGCACGAAATCGGCGACAATTTGGAAGAGATTGAGAGCCGATTTTTTGCTCCCCTTGACTTCGGGACCGCCGGTCTGCGAGGGATAATGGGCATGGGCCTGCACCGCATGAACGTGCATGTGGTGAGGCATGCCACCCAGGCCTTTGCCTCGGTTATCAAGGCGGAAGGGGAACGGTTTGCCCAAAAGGGCGTGGTAATCTGCTATGACTGCCGAAGGAATAGCGAGGCCTTTGCCCGGGAGGCGGCGGCGGTTATGGCCGCCAACGGCGTAGGCGTGCTGATTTTTGACGCCATGCGACCCACCCCGGAGCTCAGCTTTGCTATCCGCCATTACGGGGCGGCGGCGGGGATTAACATCACCGCCAGCCACAACCCCAAGGATTACAACGGCTATAAGGTCTATTGGTCCGACGGCGCCCAGCTTCCCCCGGAGCATGCGGTAGCCATTGCAAAAGCCATGGGGGAGACAGACATTTTTTCCGGCATCTCAACCATGGATTTCGATGAGGCCGTCCAAAAGGGAATGATTCGTTTTATCGGCACGGAAATTGACGAGGCCTTTCTGGAAAATGTCCTGTCCCAGTCAATCAACAGGGATGTGGTGGCAAAAGTGGCCGAAAGGTTTAAAATAGTATACACGCCTTTCCACGGTACGGGCCATATACTGGTGCCGGAGGCCCTCAGACGGCTGGGCATGAGGCATATTATTCCCGTTCCGGAGCAGATGGTTATAGACGCTGACTTTTCCACGGTGGAAAGCCCCAACCCGGAGAATCCCGAGAGCTTTTATCTGGCCGTTGACCTGGCCAAAAAGGTGGGCAGCGACCTTATTATAGGCACCGACCCGGATGCTGACAGGGTCGGGGTTATGGTCCGTGCCGGGAACGGGGAATACGCGGGCATTAGCGGAAACCAGATGGGTGTGCTCCTGCTGGATTATATCATCAAGGCAAGAAAAGCGGCCGGCACCCTGCCGGAGAACGCTGCGGCCATTAAGACCATAGTCACGACGGAAATGGCCAGGGAGGTTGCCGAGCGGAACGGCGTCCGTATGGACGAGACCTTTACGGGCTTCAAGTACATGGCGGAGAAAGTGGCTGAGTACGAAAGAACCGGCAAGTACGACTGCCTTATGGCTTATGAGGAGAGCTACGGCTATATGATGGGCAGCTATGTCCGGGACAAGGACGCGGTGACCGCGACGATGATGATTGCAGAGATGGCGGCCTATTATTTTGACCGGGGCATGACCCTGCTGCAGGCCATGGACAGCCTTTACAGGGAATATGGCTGGTTCGGCGAGAGGACTCTCAACTTGCTGATGCCGGGGTTGGACGGCCTTGAAAAGATGAAGAACCTGATGAAACGTCTCCGCACAGAGCCCCCCAAGGAGATATCCGGAGTGCCGGTGCTGAGGATGAGGGATTACCTCAGCGGCCGGATAAGCGTATCCGGGCTGGGAGTTGTGGGTGAAACCGAAATCAGCGGCTCCAATGTTCTGTACTTTGAGCTGGCTGACGGGACATCCTTTATTGTGCGCCCCTCGGGGACAGAGCCCAAAATCAAGGTGTACATCCTGACCAAAGGGGAGAGCCGCTCCGAGTGCGATGCTAAGCTTGAAAAATACGAGGACTTTGCCCGAGCCTTAAGCGCCTGACAGGGGAATTTGTAATAGAATTAGTAAAGGTCAGTAAAACCATGGTTTTACTGACCTTTTGCCTTTTATGTCTATTCCGCATTCTTGCCAGAGGAGCCGTCCGGCTCGGCGTCGATAAAGGTATGCCCGGAACCGTCATCGAAAGCACTGTCAATGAGCTTTAGAAGCTCAAGGGCGCTGCGAAAATTGCGAGTAACGTTCTTTTCGGCCCAAAACACATTTCCCTGCCATGTGGTGTTCTGGCGGTACTGAACGTGCACTATAAAGGTCCCCTCGCCACCTCTTTTTTTTCTAATGTCCTGTATTGACATTGCCAGCACCTCATTTTTTAGTCTTTGGGGTTTAGTGCTGCGTCGGGTAAAGCTCCGGAGTTTGTTGGATGCCTGAGGAATCTTTAAGGAGTCAAAGAAGTCTTCCATAATTGCTATAAGCTGGATAATATCGTTAAACTTGACAGCAGAAGGAGAATGACAGTGATATATACTGCCACCAAACTCAGGGTAGTTGACATAATCTACGCATATGGATATGAGATTTGGAGCGTAGTAGTTCAAACTTTTTCCTCCATTTGGCCGTGCTTAACTTATATTTTCGTTACTTTTACAGCCGGGATTAAATATAGCTAGCCTGCATGGTCCAGGTCATCTGCAATATTTTCGATGTGCGCGTCTGAGACAGTGTCGGAAATCATCTTGGCGTTGGCGGCTTCTCCGTATCTCTGCACCGCTATCTTGCTTTTTTCGGCATGGGTAAGACATCCTGCGCCGCCTATGCAGCCGCCGGTACAGGCCATGCCTTCTATGAAATTGCCGATAGGCAGGCTCTTAGCGGCTTTTGTAAGTACCGTGATACAGTTTTCAATGCCGTCTGCGGATATGGGCTTGTACTCAAAGTCCACTGTTCCGTGCTCTTTTAGGCTTTGCGCCACTGCGTCGGCCAGACCACCGCAGCGGGCAAAAATCCTGCCGAAATAAGAGGCGTGGTTGAGCTCCTCTTCCTCCAGTTCGGTGATGTCTATTTCCCGGCTGTCGAAAAGGGCCTGCAGTTCCTCAAAGGTGATAACGCAGTCCACAAATTTGCTTTCGGGCCCCTCCTGGAAGGATTTCTTCTTGGCGGTACAGGGTCCGATAAAGATAACCTTGTCTCCCGGATATTTTTCCTTTAAGAATTTGCCGATAGTAGCCATGGGAGAAAGACTGCTGGAAATATGGTCTGCCATGGTAGGGAATTTTTTCTTGACAAGTTCAACGAAAGCGGGGCAGCAGGAACTGGTGAGATATTGTTTCTCCACAAGCTCCATGGCCTCCTCAAAGGCTACCATGTCCGCTCCGAGGGCAGCCTCAACAACAGAGTGAAAGCCCAGCTTCCGCAGGCCGCTGATTACCTGACCCAGCTTGGCATATGTAAACTGGCTGGATATGGCGGGGGCTATCACCGCATGCACCCGGTATTCTGTGTTGCCCTCGCTGCCCTTGAGCAGATTAATGGCATCCACAATATAGGACTTGTCCATAATTGCGCCGAAGGGGCACTGGTATACGCAGGCGCCGCAGGAGACGCACTTGCTTTGGTCAATGACCGCAACGGAGTCCGCGTCCATGGAAATGGCGCCGGTCTTGCAGGCGTTTCTGCAGGGGCGCCGGCGGTTGTAAATAGCGCTGTAGGGGCAAACCTTGGCGCAAAGGCCGCACTCCACGCACTTGGATTTATCAATATGGGCTTTCTGATGCTCGTCTATTACAATTGCTCCCCTTCTGCAGACGTCCTCGCAGCGGTGGGCAATGCAGCCCCGGCAGTTGTTGGTTACCTCATAGCCGTCCATGGGGCACTCATCGCAGGCAATATCTATAACTTGGATAACATTGCTGGTGCTCCTGTCGCCGCCCATGGCCAGCTTTATCCGTTCCGCAATTATAGCCCGCTCCTTGTATATGCAGCAGCGCATGGTAGCAGTCTTGCCGGGAATGATGGTCTGAGGTATATCCATGATAGTTTCCGCAAGATTTCCGTCAAAGGTGGCACGGGCAACCTCGCGGAGAACTTTATACTTTAAGTGCTGTACTTTGGTGTCGAATTTTCTTAATTTCTGCATGTGAGTCCTCCAAAAGTATTAGCTATGCCAAAAATTCCTAAAACTATGATATTTTATTAACTAACTTCATTATAACACACCTTTTTATTCATGACAACTAATAAGATTGGACAACCTGGTCATCGGACAAGGAAACAGTTTTGCAGGAAAGCTGTCATAAAAAACAACATGATTAATCTTAGAAAAATAGTTTTAACAAGCCCGGACTCGTCATAGGATGTACCAAGATTATGTTTGGGGGTAGTCCTATGAGCAGATATTTAAAGATGCTGCAGGAGCATAAAAAAGTGGTGGCCGGGGTGGCTCTGGCTTTGGCTGTTGTGTTGATTTTCTGGGTTGTGAACAGCCCCAGGATTATAGGCGTGGCGGCCACCACAAGGCAGCTGCCCATCTACTGCGTAAAGAGGGACGACAAATGCGTTTCCCTCACTTTTGATGCCGCTTGGGGCAATGAAGACACTGAAGAACTCATTGAAATATTAGGAAAATACAATGTAAAAGCCACGTTTTTTGTCTGCGGATTCTGGGTGGATAAATACCCTGAGTCGGTGAAGGCTCTGCACGATGCCGGGCATGAGATTATGAACCACTCAGATGACCACGCACATTTCTCCAAGTTGTCTGCGGAGGAAATAGTCAGGAACGTCACCGCCTGCAATGAAAAAATCGCCAAGGTAACGGGTGTGACTCCGACTCTGTTCCGCCCGCCCTACGGCGAATATGACGACAATGTAATCAGCACCATCAACGGCATGGGCATGTACGCCATACAGTGGGACGTTGATAGTTTAGACTGGAAAGATTTGACGGCTGATCAGATTAAGGAGCGGGTGTTAAAGAGGGTAGGCCCCGGGTCTATAGTGCTGTTCCACAATGCCGCAAAGAACACTCCGGCGGCTTTGCCGGGGGTAATCGAGGGCCTTCTGGCTGATGGATATAAGATTATACCCGTTTCGGAGATCATTTTGCAGGGGGAATACAAGATAGACCATACGGGAAGGCAGTATAAGCCGTAAAAAATAAAGGCACGGTGTAATTTCGCACCGTGCTTTTCTGATAAAATAACACGCTCAAAAGGTGATAATGAAATTAATAGCTCCGCGTTGATTTCATTGCTGGTATGTAAATCAATAATACGACCCAAATCGCTCGTATAGCTATTAAAATGGGCTTTGGAGCAGCCAAGAAA
>FZPS01000059.1_pt443 | contig 10726 bp, 8 predicted proteins | sample 1817821 | NCBI WGS metagenome assembly FZPS01 (sample SAMEA104158645, study PRJEB21678) | metagenome | place: Germany | collected 2015-04-21 | reverse complement strand
TTCCATTGTAGATTTTAATCGGCGTATAAAAGAGTTAAGTGCCATTGAGGAGAACTATTTCTATAGACTCTATAATTTTATTACTAAGGAATTGTATTTGTCAAAATCAGGAACCTTAGATTATGGTCGATTTCATGGAGCTGCGTCACTTTGGTTATCTCCCTTTGCAGAGAAAGTAGAAAGAGGAGACATTTTGTATGACTTGAAAATTGTATCAAATCATGCAGCTGAGGCAAGAAAGGCGTATGTTGTTTTGAAACGTCCTTCTAAAAATGGAACTGAGAAGGAGGAAATAGAAGGATTGCCCAATTTCCGTTTGGGGGATTCCATTGTGCTTTACCAACGGAATAAAGCAACGGATAGTGTTACAAATCAGCGAGTTTTTAAAGGAAATATTTGTACACTGACCTCTTCAGCAATCACTGTACGTCTGCGAGCCTCTCAAAAAAATGAGAGAATTTTACCTGCAAACAGTTTCTATGCAATAGAGCATGATACTATGGATGTGGGTTTTAGAAATATGTTCTTAGGTTTACATTACTTTCTGTCGGGTAATCAAGATCGCCGGGATCTTTTATTGGGGCAACGTAAACCGGAGATGGATTCAAACTATGATTTTTTAATTGAACAAACAGTAGATGATTTTGAACGCTTGGCACTTAAAGCTTTAGCTGTCAAAGATTATTTGCTGGTAGTAGGGCCTCCGGGTACGGGTAAAACATCAAGGGCTCTCCGTAGAATGGTTGAGGTTTTTTATGAAGATCAAAAGAGTCAAATTTTGTTAATGGCTTATACTAATCGTGCTGTAGATGAAATATGTAAGGCATTAGAAGGTATCCATCCCTCAATTCATTATATACGGATTGGTTCGGAGCTTTCTTGTAGTGAATATTATCGTCCTCGATTAATGGAAAATCAGCTGGAGAATTGCAAAAACAGAAAGCAGGTGATGGATAAGCTGACAGATTGCAGAGTTTTTGTAGGTACGGTTGCTTCAATAGCAGGGAAAAAAGAGTTGTTTGATGTAAAAAAGTTTGATGTTGCGATTATTGATGAGGCTTCACAGATTTTAGAAGCTCAATTGTTAGGTATACTGATGGTTTGTGATGAACAGGGAAGTAGTTCTATTGGTAAATTCATCATGATAGGAGATCACAAACAGCTACCGGCAATTGTATTGCAAAGTGAGGAAGAATCTGAGGTTCAGGAGCCAAATTTAAGAGCAATAGGTATAAAGAATTTTAGAGATTCTTTATTTGAGCGACTTTATGTGAATTCTTCAGAAAAAGTGGTAGATCAGTTATATAAACAGGGACGGATGCATCCAGCAATCGCAAAATTTCCCAATATGGCTTTCTATGGAGGGCGTCTTGAGAGCTTGGGGTTGCCTCATCAAGTGGAGCCTATCCAAATTCCTACCGACCAGATTATTAACTCAAAAATATGGCAACGAACTACCTTTATTCCTTCTATTGTTGAAGAGGGTGCTGTATATTCTAAAGTTAATATTTCAGAAGCTCAGATTGTGAAGCAGTTGCTGTATGATTTGTACGAATGTAATGGAACCCATTTTGATCCGTATCAAACGGTAGGTGTGATTACGCCTTTTAGAAGTCAAATAGCACTAATAAAAGAATCTATAGCAGAGATCGAGATTGACTGTTTGAATGAGGTGGTTGTAGATACTGTAGAGCGATTTCAAGGAAGTGAACGGGATATCATTATTTACTCTTTTTGCGTGAATAATCTTTTTCAACTGAGACTGTTACCTAATCTGATGCAAGAAAATGGAGTTTGGATCGATAGAAAGCTGAATGTAGTCTTAACACGAGCAAGAAAGCAATTATTCATAACAGGAGTTGAATCTATTCTCAGGCAGAATAAGATTTATGCTCAACTAATAGATTCTTTAGATAAGGGTTAGATGAGCTGGAATTTGAAAAAGAAGAAGGATTTTAGTTTAAGTGTTAATTTAGTGGAGTTTACTGCGAAAATCTAACATTGGTGCAAACGAGGTAAAATAGGAGAAGCTTTTATAATATGTGTTCTATTTTTTGTAGTTTTACTTAACTTCAATAAAATGATGGTAATAGGATGAAGAGAAAAGTTTATAGTGCGATAGGTTGTTTGTTTTTTATCCCTTTTTTGTGTGGGGGTTATGCGACGGAGAAGAGTTTGGAGGAACTTAGTATAGCGTTCATAAAACATAAAATTGAAAAGATAAAAAAAGAAAAGCCGAATCTGACTGCTAAAGAATCGAAAGACTTTGTTGATTCTTTAATTCTGAATCAAGTAAAAGTTTTAGAGGCAAAAAAACAAGGTATAGATACCTCTTTTACTTATTTAAATAAAGTAGCAGAGTATAGCCATTTATTAGCGGATCGGCGACTTTCTAAAAAAATAAAAGGGGAATATTATAGAAAAGAAAATACAGATAGCATCGAATTTTTACAAATATATCATTTGTTTCAATCTATACCTCAACAGGTAGGTAATCGGGAATTTGAGAAAAAAGCAGTCCTTTTTGATTCCATTGCTTCTGAGATTCAACAGGATCCTTCGCAGTTTCAGCGGTATGTTCATCAATATTCTGAGGTTAAAGAGCCTGAATGGGTGTGCCAAAGACAGAATGTCATTGAATTTGACCGCCAGGTGATGCATTTAAAGGTTGGGGAAACCTCAGTACCCTTTTTAACTCCTGCCGGAGTTCATCTTGTTAAAGTAATTAGAAAAGAAATTCTGCCTAAAAAAAGAGAGAGGAATGATTGGCGGAGTATGACTCTTAATGAATTTAATTCTTTTTTGTCTGCTATTAAAGAAACCAATCGTTTTTCTTATGCTTATGAAGCTCCATGGGAGAAAAAGATATGGAATCCGAGTCCGAGTCAAGTTCTGTTTATTTTCAATGGTAAGGAGTTTACAAAAAGGGAGTTGGACTATTTTTCGAAAAATAATAGAACAACGCTTAATCAGCAGTATATTGGTTTTATCATAAAAACGATCTTTGATGAGCAATATATTAGTCTGGTAGAAGACGATAAGGAGTATGAATATGATTTGATAGAATTCAAACAAAAACTATTATTAGAGGAGTTAACGGAACGAGAATTAGAAAAAATAACTTCTCATAATACTTTAGGTATAGAGAATTATTTTGAACTGCATAAAAAGAATTATAAACTAGAACTTCCTCGTTATCAAGGAATACTTGTTTTGTGTGCAAATAGGAAGGTCGCTCGGGAAGTTAAGAAGCTTTTACGTCGTAACGCTCCAAATCAGTGGGTGCATTTGCTCCATGAAAAATTTGGAGGGGGTAAGAATCAATTTATTCAAATAGAAGAAGGTCCTTTTGTTATTGGTTCTAACGCTTGTATTGATAAAAAAGTCTTTAAGCAAGGAAGTTACAAAGGTCCAGCTTCCCATCCACGGTATGTCATGAATGGAGAAGTTGAGTGGTATCCATCAAGTTATCTAGAGGTTGAAAAAGAAGTTGTTGCAGATTATAAGGAGTATCTTAAAAAGGAGTGGGAAGAGAATTTATGGGCTAACTGGAGTAAAGAATTCAATGAAGTGGTTTTAAAAACAGTTAATAAACGCTGATGTAATAGATTAAAGCATTATCTTCGTAAATTCAAGTGTAGTTAGTATGAAGCGAATTGTTTTGGTTTTTATTCTCTTAATTTGTCTTCTTGGAGGTTGTAATTCCTTTATTGACCATAAAGGAAAGACTCCTTTAGTTGAAGTGGATGGAAAGTTTCTATACCAAGAGGATTTAGCCGATATCGTTAAAAATAAGAAAAGTGACGACAGTCTTTTATTGGCTGAACAGTATATTCGCTCGTGGATTGAAGAAGAGTTGCTATATGATAAAGCTCAGCGAAACATTCCAAATATGGAAAGTATCGAACAATTAGTGGAGAGTTATAAGAAATCACTTATTGTCCATACTTATAAACAAGAATTGATAAAGCAACGATTATCGACCCATATCTCTGAAAAAGAGATTGAACAATATTACGATGAACATAAAGAGTTGTTTGTGTTGGAACAACCTATGATTCAGGGTTTGTTTATGAAGGTTCCGCAGGCGGCCACCGGGATAAATAACGTCAGGCGGTGGTATAAGCAGGAGGATAGTACGGCGATTGAACACTTGGAAAAATATAGTTTGCATAATGCTGTGAAATATGAATATTTCTACGATAAATGGATTCCTGCTGAAACTATATTAGAAATGTTACCTAGTAATTCTATGTCTTTAAGTCAGCTTATTGATAACGCTAGAAGTGTTGAATTACAAGATAGTATTTATTATTATTTTTTGAATATCAGTGAAATTCGAAAAGTAGGGGATCAAGAACCGTTGGAATATGCCAAGCAAAAAATAAATGATATATTAGTAAATTATAAGCAGGTCGATTTTATCAAGCAAGTAAAAAACGATCTATATCAAGAAGCAGTTAAAAGAAACAAAATACAATACAATTATTAAAGTGGGTGATATGAAAAGTTATATTGGGTATAAGCTTTTAGTCCTTTCTCTTTTCTTTCTGAATGGATTATTCTTACAAGCACAAAACAATGTGATAGATGAAGTGGTGTGGGTTGTAGGAGATGAAGCAATATTAAAGTCTGAAGTAGAGGAGGCTCGACTTCATGCTCTGAGTCAAAGACAAAAGTTTGATAGAGATCCCTATTGTGTTATACCTGAGGAGTTAGCTGTTCAAAAACTTTTTTTAAATCAAGCAGCACTTGACAGTGTCGAGGTATCGGAGTCGGAAGTAATTCAGCAAGTGGATTATATGACTAGTATGTATATTCAGGAAAGCGGTTCTCGGGAAAAAATGGAGGAATATTTTAATAAGACTTCAACGGAGATACGCGAAACGATGCGTGAGAATGTGCGGGATGCTTTAACGGTTCAAAAGATGCAACAAAAGTTGATTGGGGAGGTTAAAGTAACTCCGGCAGAAGTACGCCGTTATTTTAATGACTTGCCTTCTGATAGTATTCCCTATATACCCACGCAGGTTGAAATACAAATAATAACCCATCAGCCTAAGGTGTCTGTTGCAGAAGAAGAACGAATAAAAAAACAATTGCGTGATTATACGGATCGGATCAATAGTGGAGAAATCACCTTTTCTACTTTAGCTCGGTTGTACTCTGATGATAAGTTGAGTGCAATGAAAGGTGGGGAACTGGGCTTTATGGGACGTGGGGAATTGGTACCTGAATATGCAAATGTTGCCTTTAACTTACAAGATCCAAATAAGATTTCAAAAATAGTTGAATCTGAATTCGGTTTCCATATCATACAGTTAATAGAGAAGCGAGGTGATAGGATCAATACGCGACATATTCTTTTAAAACCTCAGATAGAGCAAGAGGAAATTGAAGTTGGCATTGCCCGTTTAGATTCGATTGCTGATGATATTCGTAGAGAGAAGTTCTCGTTTGATGATGCAGCTTCAATTTTGTCTCATGACAAGGATACCCGAAATAATTATGGTTTATTGCCCAACCCTTACACTGGGACTTCACGTTTTGAAATGCAACAACTCCCTCAGGAAATAGCCAAAGTCGTTGATAATATGAAGGTGGGTGAAATATCCGACGCATTTACTATGATTAAGGAAAAAGACGGAAAGGAAGTCTGTGTGATAGTAAAACTGAAGTCGCGTATAGATGGGCATAAGGCTACTATTTCTGATGATTATCAAAATTTAAAGGATATTGTTCTAGATAAGAAACAAGCTGAAGTAATTGATAAATGGATTCTTAAAAAACAAAAAGAAACCTATGTCCGTATTAATGAGGGTTGGAGAAATTGCGAATTTAAATATCCGGGTTGGTTGGATAACTAATCGAATTTGAGCATTTAATGATTAAATCGATAAAAGAAAAAAGAAGGCTATTTTATAGGAGGCTACCTTTTCTCTTTCTACTATTTAGTATAAGTTTATTTGGACAAGAGAAGAAGACCCGAGTAGATTTATTACATGCTGATGAAGGGGTGGCCGATAAGTTGGCTCGTCCTGATGTGCAAGTTCTGTTAGGGAATGTTCAGTTGCGTCAGGATAGTATGTATATGTATTGTGATAGTGCTCTGATCTATGAAAAAACAAACTCAGTAGAAGCATTTAGTAACGTTAGAATGGAGCAAGGGGATACTCTTTTTATCTATGGGGATTATCTCTTTTATGATGGAATAGCTCAGATTGCCCAATTGCGTAATAACGTGAAGCTGATTAATGGAAATACCACCCTTATCACGGATAGCTTAAATTATGACCGAATATATGATTTAGGTTATTATTTTGAAGGAGGAATTTTGTCAGATGAAGAAAATGTATTAACTTCTGATTGGGGAGAATATAGCCCTTCAACTAAGTTGGCGGTCTTTAATCATGAGGTGACCTTGGATAATCCTCGTTTTATGCTGACATCAGATACTTTGAAGTATCATACGGAAACACGGGTGGCAACTATTTTAGGCCCTTCGGACATATATAATGAGAATAATCATATTTATTCTGAAAAAGGGTTTTATAATACGTTAGATGATACAGCGGAGTTATTAGATCGTTCAATCTTAACAAATGAGGGTCGTCAAATGACAGGTGATAGTTTATATTATGACCGTCGATCTGGTTATGGTGAGGCTTTTTATAATGTTGAGATGAATGATAGTATCAATAAGAATATGCTCTTGGGAGATTATTGTTATTATGATGAACTCACAGAGAATGCTTTTGCAACAGGTAGGGCGGTAGCAGTAGATTACTCTCAAAAAGATAGTCTGTTTATTCATGCAGATACTTTAAAAATGAATAGTTATAATTTACAGACTGATTCGGTGTTCAGAAATGTGTTGGCTTATCGCAAAGTAAGAATGTTCAGAGAAGATTTACAAGGAGTATGTGATTCTTTAGTGTATAACTCCATGGATTCCTGTATTACTATGTATTATGATCCTATATTATGGAGTGATAAGCAGCAAATGCTTGGAGAAGAAATAAAAGCCTATATAAAAAACAATAAAATAGATTGGGCACATATTGTTAATCAGACCTTAGTGGTTGAAGAGAAAGATAGTATTCATTATAATCAAGTTGCCGGAAAAGAGATAAAGGCTTACTTTAAAGATAATGAATTGCATGAAGTGGATGTAATTGGTAACGTCTTGGTTGTATTCTATCCACAAGAAAAAGACAGTACGATGCTTGGGATGAATACCTCTGAAACAAGCCGTTTGAATCTGTTTTTTAAGGAGCGAAAAATAGATAAAATGATAATGAGTCCTAAGTCGAATGGAGTTTTGTATCCTATGGATCAAATTCCTGAAGATAAAATGAGATTGGAAAACTTCTATTGGTTTGATTTTATTCGGCCACAAAATAAAGAGGATATTTTTGATTGGAGACCTAAACCGAATGAATCGAAGCTAAAGAAGCAAGATAGAGAACCTATTGATATATCAAAAAGAAGGCAAGTACATAGGAGGTAGCGAGTATGTTTAGAATGAGAAAACCCAGAAAGTACAACCCGCAATTTATCTATTATGATGAACGTAAAGAGCGGTTGAAGAAAATGGAGGAGGATGCAAAAAGGGATTTAGGTATGTTGCCCCCCAAAGAATTCTCTCCTGAGGATATACGTGGAAAGTTTGTGGAAGCATCTACTCACTTAAAACGAAGAAAGAGTAAAAGACGTAAACCGATGCATATTGGGGTATTAATCATTATTATTTTGATATTGCTTTATGTGTGGTATTTTTTGAGTACAGGTAAGTTGACGTTTTTTTAATTTAGGTTAGAGAGTTATCTATGAGTGATATCATTCATCTATTACCTGATTCTGTTGCTAATCAAATTGCAGCAGGTGAGGTAATACAAAGGCCGGCATCTGTAGTAAAAGAGTTAGTTGAAAATGCTATTGATGCAGGCGCAAAGAATATACAAATTATTATAACTGATGCCGGGAAAAGTGTAATCCAGGTCATAGATGATGGAGAGGGTATGAGTGATACTGATGCCCGCTTATCTTTTGAAAGGCATGCTACTTCTAAAATTAAAGAAGCAGGAGATCTTTTTGCCTTACGTACTATGGGGTTCAGAGGAGAAGCTTTAGCCTCCATAGCTGCAGTAGCTCAGGTAGAGTTGAAAACACGTAGGGAGGGGGATGAATTAGGTACTCTTGTTACCATTGAAGGATCAAGATTTGTAAAACAAGAATTGGTTTCTTGTGCTAAAGGAAGTCATTTCATCATTAAGAATTTGTTTTTTAATGTACCTGCCCGTAGAAAGTTTTTAAAGACAAATGCTACAGAGTTAAATCATATAATTAATGAGTTTGAGCGTATTGTATTAGTTAATCCCACAATTGGTTTTACTTTTTTTAGTAATGATACGTTATTATTTGATCTGCCTGCCAGCTCCATTAAACAACGAATAGTTAATGTTTTTGGTAAACGTATGAATCAACAATTATTAAATGTTGAGGTGGAGACTAGTATGGTGCTTATTCATGGCTATATTGGTAGCCCAGAGTCGGCACGTAAACGAGGAGCGCAGCAATTTTTCTTTGCTAATGGGCGTTATATGCGGCATCCTTACTTTTATAATGCAGTATTGGATGCTTACAAGGATCTTATACCAACAGATGAACGTGTTCCTTTTTTCTTATACTTGGATGTTGACCCGGCCCAAATTGATGTGAATATCCATCCTACAAAAACAGAGATTAAATTTGAAAATGAGCAAGGTATTTGGCAAATTCTATTTGCTGCTTTAAAAGAGGCATTGGGGAAGTTTAATGCTGTACCTTCTATTGATTTTAATCAAGAGGATATGCCTGATATTCCGGTTTTTGAAGATGAACAAAGTGTCTCTTTCCCGAGTATCAACTTAGATCAGAGCTTTAATCCTTTTCAAACATCTGGTAAAGAATATACGCGTGCTCCTATTAATTGGAAGATAGAGGATTATGGAATGGCGAAGTCTGGTGGAACTGCAAAAAAGATAGAGAAGCCTTTCTTCGATGATGAAGATTGGGATGACGCTGTTCCGGAAAAACAATCTTGTGAGGTGAATTTGTTATATGAGCAAGAGGAGGAAGATAAGGTAAAAGATGGAACAGTTTATTTACAGTATAAAGGTAGATATCTTTTAACGGCCATAAAATCCGGCTTGTTGGTAATTGATCAGCATCGTGCCCATATTCGTGTATTGTTTGATCAGTTTATTGAGCAAATAAGAAATCAGAAAGGGGTTTCTCAAGGGGTTTTATTCCCGGAGATTATTGAGTTAACGACATCGGAAGCAGCTATTTTGGAGAGTATAAGAGAAGATTTGACTTATGTCGGTTTTGAACTTTCCAATTTAGGAGGGGGGAGTTATGCTATTAATAGTGTTCCTTCCGGTACTGATGGCTTAGATCCGGTTGTCTTAGTTCATAATATGGTTGTAACAGCGATGGAAAAGGGGAGTGATGTAAAAGCGGAAATTCAAAATAGATTAGCTCTAGTCTTGGCTAAATCTTCGGCTATTGTTTATGGGCAAGTATTAACCTCTACTGAAGTTTTAACGTTGGTTAATGCATTATTTGCTTGTAAAACCCCCAATTATACCCCGGATGGGTTGCCCGTGCTGACTACATGGCTAGATGAAGATATAGCAAGGTGCTTCAATTAAAAGGATACTACTTTTTTATAAAAACAAGCATTTTTCATGAATTGTTTTTTTAGCTAAGAATGACTCTCTCAGCCTTCTGTTAAGAATCAAAGTCTTAGTTTGCTCCTTGTTTACATCTTTACTTTTGTGTAGTCCTGTTTTGTTTTGAAGCTTTGAATAAGTAATCCTTTGATTGGGTAAATGAATGCTATTTATTGGGTTTTAGACTAAAGTTACTTCTATCTCTTTTTCTCTTAACATTTCAATAATGTGAGCAGGTGCATTAGTATCTGTTATGATGTGATGTATCTTATCGATGTCGCATATTTTACAGAAGCCTCTTTTCCCAAATTTAGAGGAGTCGGTTAGAACTATGATTTTTTGAGCAGCATCAATCATTTGTTGGTTAATTCTTGCTTCATTCATATCACTCGTTGTCAATCCGTAATCTAAATCTATTCCATCTACACCTAAGAATAGCTTGTTGCATGATAAGCTTCCTAGAATATTCTCAGCGTAATGTCCTATTACAGAAACGGAGTTTTTCCTGATGATGCCACCTAATTGAATGATTTCTATATTTGTATTGTAGCATAAAGCCAAAGATACTTTAACTGAGGAGGTTATGACTGTAAGATAACTTTCATATGTGCTGATTTCTTTGGCAAAAGCGAAAAGAGTAGTTCCTGAAGCGATGATGATCTTATCCTCCTCTGTTAATAATTTACTAGCCGCTTTTGCTATTTGTAATTTTTCCTCAGCAAACATTTTTTCTTTAACATCAATATGTTTATCTGAAATGATTGAACTTAAGCTACTTGCGCTCCCGTGATTACGGTATAGTAATTTTTTGCTTTCAAGATGTCTTAAATCCTTTCGAATGGTTACTTCCGAAACCCCGAGCTTATTACTAAGGTCTTTTACTTTTACATACCCTTCGTCTTTTAGCTTTTCTAGTATATATTGATGCCTTTTTGCGATGCTTCCCATATTTTTTGTTTTATATAAATTATATATAAACAAAGATATATAATTATTCGAAATATCAAAGT
>FZPS01000113.1_pt170 | contig 10729 bp, 9 predicted proteins | sample 1817821 | NCBI WGS metagenome assembly FZPS01 (sample SAMEA104158645, study PRJEB21678) | metagenome | place: Germany | collected 2015-04-21 | reverse complement strand
TAACTCCTCTTGGGTACTGACTGAAGGTGTGCTCCCGGTGAAACCCCTACCCAAATGCCACACTTTTTGAGCAAACTTATAAACACCGGCGAGATTGATCCATTCAAATTTATAGTCCCTATCGGGAGGTCCCAGGTATAAGAAATACAATCTGAGCACATCTCCGCCGAAATCAGGTAATAAGTACTCCAACGAGGTATGGGGAAGCAAACGGCCGGCATTAATAATCTTTGCGCCTTCTATATTTTCCGCTATAACAGGGAAATCGCGAGGTATTACTCCGAGATCGAATTTTGCACCTTGGTCTTGGCACATGAAGAGACCCAATCTCGCGAGATTTTCATTTTGAATGTTTGGGGCATTTAAAAACATAATTAAGGGCTTTTTACCCGTCTGCCAAGTGCAAAAGAAATCGGCCATAACAGCTAATCTAGCATTTTCCAGATCCAATGCTAGGTCATTAGAAGGAATCATTACTGAAAAAGCCCTGCTTGCACCATTATTTTCTCTAGAACCCCCGAGCCAGGTTTTGATCCATTTCCTTTCAATCAAACGATGGTTATAACGAATTATTCTCCCCTCACTTTAAAAGAAATTCCAACCGACCACTATTGGTTTCTAAATTTTCCTGTGTGGAAAAGTACCAGTTAGGCACGGAACCAACAAACACTTCTTCAACAATGGGCACTTGTGTTGAAACTACTATTTCCTCTTCCATGAGAGGTACAGCAACTCTCATCTTCACTTCAATATCCAATAAAATACGATGCCAAGTTTGGTTAATTCCCGCGCTAGAGAAACTAGACATGGGAGTTGTGGTAAGTCCCCCAACGGGAATCATACGAACCGGAATTTCCGGACCCCAAGAAGCTAGAAAATCAAATCCGCTTAGTTGCCCAAGGGGTATGGGAAAGACTTCTTCTCCAAGATTATTTAAGGTTTGCAAAATCTTATGTGTTGCTTGACTGCTTACCCTGTTAACTTCGCCCATATCGTATTGAATTCCTTGCAGGTTACCGTCGTTATCTCGAACTAAATAGGCCATCGTTGTACTACTCAAACTAACGGCCATCATTTCCTCAACTGCCACATTAATAGCACGTGTGGCTAAGCTAACTGCCCTTGTCTGCGCCCAAGCACGCAAAACAGGGGCCAATCGTTTTTCGACAATCATTAGACTCAATGAAGAGAATAGCAGAAAAATAAATAATACTAAACCTAAATAAGTGCGCCATTTTAACTTTTGCTTCACAGTAACAGATTTTCTTTTCTTCCATCGCCAATCCGTCACAAAAACCACCTCTTTTCCATAGTTTCAACATGCTTAATAAGCACCTCAGTTAATAAACTTTTTATAGAGAATATATGCTATAATAGAAAATGACTATCCCATGGGGGTGCTTTTGTGGCGAAATTAAGTAAAAAAAGAAACAAAACTATACTTATCTATGTCTTAGTTATTTTGGGTTCTACCATTCTTGGGCTTTCGATAGGAGTCATTTCGGCTTATTTGCGAAGTGCCCCAAGTTTAGATCAAGTAAACATACATCAAGACTTTACTACTTACATTTATGATGTAAAAGGGAAATTAATCACGGATTTATATAGAGAAAATAGAATGCCCGTTGATATCACTGTGTTACCTGATCATGTGAAAAATGCTGTGGTTGCTATTGAAGATGACCAATTTTATAATCACCACGGCATTAACTTTGTGGCTTTTGGGCGTGCTATTTTAGTAAATATTAAAAATTGGAGTTTCACGCAAGGCGGCGGCACCATAACTATGCAGCTTGCACGTAATGTATTCTTAACCCAGAAAAAGACAATAACACGCAAACTGGAAGAATTTCTCTGGGCAGTTCAAATAGAAAGAAAATACTCAAAAGATGAAATTCTTGAAGCCTACTTAAACGAATTTTACCTAAATCACGGTGCTTACGGCATTGAAGCAGGTGCCCGCACCTATTTCGGGAAATCAGCGAAAGAACTCACATTGAGTGAAGCGGCACTTATAGCCGGTGTAATTCGTTGGCCCAGTCGATACTCACCTATTGTTAACCCCGATATATCCATAGAAAGAAGGAATTTTGTTCTAAGTAGGATGCAAGAAGTGGGCTTCATAACTGCGGCAGAAGCAGCTGCGGCTAAAGCCGAGCCTTTACAACTAGCGACTAGATCAGAAAGGGTTAATCAAGCCCGTTATTTCGTGGATTACGTAACCCAGCGCCTCGTTGAACGCTATGGGGAGGCGGCGGTTTTCGGTGGTGGTCTACGAGTTTATACAACTTTAGATCTGGATATGCAAAAGGCAGCAGAAAACGCACTTCTTAACAACTTGCCCGTTAATCCACAACATGAGGGTCCCTTAACACAGCCTCAAGGTGCATTGCTTGCCCTAGTTCCCCAAACAGGTGAAATCCGAGTGATGGTTGGCGGACGAGGAGAGGATCAATTCAATCGTACGGTTTTGGCAATGCGTTCACCGGGTTCAGCAATTAAAATTTTCCCATATACGGCGGCCATTGATCGCGGCGTAACCGTTGCCGATATTTATATGGATGAACCTACTGAATTCACTCTTAAAGACGGTCAAATATGGAAACCGCAAAATTATTACGAGGATTTTTCAGGTGAAGTTACAGTGCGAGAAGCGGTTGAAAGTTCATTGAACGTTGTCGCGGCAAAGGTTGTGGAAGAAATAGGACCGCAGACTATCATTAATTATGGTAAGAAGATGGGTATTACGACGTTTGTTGAACAAGGACGAATCAATGACGTAGCCCTTTCGCCCCTTGCTTTAGGTGGAATGACCAAGGGTGTTACCCTACTTGAGCTAGCTAGCGCTTATGCGATTTTAGCAAATCAAGGAATTAAGACGAATACAACAGCAATTCTTCGTGTAACAGATTCTAACGGAACTATTCTAGAAGAACACAAGCCAATTCAAGAGGTTGTCTTAAGTGAACAGACTAGCTATATAATGACCGATCTATTTAGAGGTGTTATTGAAAGAGGCACAGGGAAAAATGCAAATATAGGTAGACCCGCTGCAGGCAAGACCGGTACCCACACAGAGTATCGCGACGCATGGTTTGTAGGCTATACCCCGGATTTAGTTGGCATAGTGTGGTTTGGGGAAGACAAACCGGCGCCAATGATCTATAGAGGTGTTCGGTATGGTTCCTGGAACGCGGCATCTATCTGGGGTGACTTTATGCGTGAAGCATTAAAAGATGCTCCCATAAAAGATTTTCCAAAACCCGGGGGATTAGTAGAAGGTGTTCTGATTGATACAAAGACAGGGCTTTTAGTTAAAGATGATTGCACTTTACCTGCAGGCGAAAGTCGCAGGGAGATATTCATTAAAGGAACCGAACCTACTGAATACTCTCCTCGCTGCACACGCCCGTGGTGGCAAAATCTTCCCTTCTTTCGTTAAATAATAAATAGGAGCCGGCTGTTGCCGGCTCTTCCTCATTTTTGTAAATGTATTTCAACGACGGTGACGCCATGTCCACCTTCGTTAGGATGACCAAAGCGAAAACCTTTTACATGGGGATGAGAACCCAGAGAACTTTGTATGGCATCTCGTAATGCGCCCGTTCCTTTTCCGTGAATTATTTGAACTTGCGCTAATGAAGATAAAAACGCGTCATCTAGATATTTATCAACTTCGGTTAATCCCTCTTCTACAGTTTTTCCCCGTAAATCAATTTCCCCTCTTATGCTTCGACTTTTACTCAAGTGGGATCTTGTTGTTCCGGTGGCTACCCGTTGAACAGTTAATTTCTGCTCAAGTATCCTCTCCACATCATCAGCCTTTACGTTGATTTTCATAATACCGACCTGTACTTGTAGATCGCCGTCGGATGATGGTGGTTCTAAAACAAAACCCGTTTGCCTCAAACTTTTAATTCTAACTTCTTCGCCTTTCTTTAAGTCCAAAGGTACAGATGATTTCTTTTTTTCCTTACGTTGACTTTTAAGATTGTCACTTTGTCTTAGGCTTTCTATCTGCTTCCTATATTCCTTAACGCTATCTTCCAGCTCTTCCCTACCCATTTTACGAACTTCACCTAATATGGAGTTTACTTCCTCTTGGGTTTTAGCCAATAATTCTCTTGCCTCTTCTTTCGCTTGCTCCAAAATCTCCATCTTTTCATTTTCCAAATTCTCAGCAAGACGCTCATATTTGGCTTTTAACTTTTCATGTTCATCCCTAAAGATCTGAGCATTCAGTCTATCTTGTTCAGCTTTTCGACGATTTGTTTCCATCTCCCCGATTATATCTTCAACATGCAAATGATCCTTCGAAAGTAGGGCTTGCGCTTTTCCCACGATATCGGTGCTTAAACCTAGCCGAGTTGAAATGGCAAAAGCGTTACTTTTGCCGGGGATGCCAATTGACAAACGGTATGTTGGGCGCAGTGTTTTTAAATCGAATTCGACACTTGCGTTCTCAACCCCCTCATTTGTATAGGCATAGCTTTTCAAATCAGAATAATGAGTTGTTGCTATGGTATGAATATTTCTTGATCGTAAATAGTCAAGAATTGAAGTGGCCAATGCGGCACCTTCCGTCGGATCAGTTCCTGCACCTAGTTCATCAAGTAACACAAGACAATTTGTGCGCAAATCTTTTAGAATATCCACAATGGTTGTCATATGGGATGAGAATGTACTTAGGCTTTGCTCAATACTTTGTTCGTCGCCAATATCCGCATAGATACCGTCAAAAACAGCTAACGATGATCCTTCGTGGGCCGGTATATGCAGTCCGGCTTGGGCCATCATTGAAAATAATCCAACTGTTTTTAGTGTAACCGTTTTTCCCCCAGTATTCGGTCCGGTGATCACTAAAATACGAAATTCATCACCTAACCATACATCAATGGGAACCACATGACCTTTTAAAAGTGGATGTCTACCTTTTTTTATGTTTAAATAGCCCTTATCGTTCATTTTCGGCTCGGTGCCATCAATTGATCTAGAATAACGCGCTTTAGCAAAGATGCAGTCCAGTTCAGTAATTATTTCCACATTAGCCATGAGAACAGATGATTCCTCGGCAACAAATTCAGTTAGTCTTTTCAGGATTCTTTGAATTTCGGCAATTTCATCTTGTTCGGCAACGTTCAAATCATTATTTAATTCCACTGCAAAGGCGGGTTCCATAAACATCGTGGCACCGCTACCCGATTGATCGTGAACTATACCTTTAAATTTTGAGCGATATTCACTTCTAACGGGAACAACATAACGACCATTACGCACCGTAATAATTGGATCTTGAAGTATTTTCTGCATGTCCGAAGAATGCACCAAGGAGTCAAGACGCTCCCTGATCCGGTTGGATAAAGTGCGCATTTTATTGCGAATTTTACTTAGTTCCGCGGAAGCCTGATCCCGCACCTTGCCGTCGTGATCTATGCAACGGGCAATTTCAGCGCTTAAGCCTGGTATAGTTACTAAAGATTTACCTAACTCAGCTAAGGAGCCCTCTGCCTCAGTAAAATATTTTACCAGTTGAGCGGTGCAGTACAGTAGATCCCCAATGGGAAGTAACTGATCAGGATCGAGAACCCCCCCAATATTCGCCCTATTTACCACGGAACGAATATCCGAAGCACCACCGAACGGTGCTTCGCCTTGTTTAACCAACATCCGGACTGCCTCGCTAGTTAACTCCAGTTGCCGATTTATTTCTACCAAGTTAGTGCCGGGCATGAGTTTTTGAATTGCTTCGCGACTTAATGAAAAACTCGTTTTATCTGCCACTATCTCCCGGACTTTTGGCCATTCCAAGACCTTCAAACTTTTTTCATTCATAGTCTCCCTCACCTTTATAAAACACCACGAAAATAATGTCCTTTTGTGAATTCTTTTCCCTGTAATTCAGCGTTTTCCCCTTGCAATCCTCTTCTATAAAGATCAACAAGATTGCTTAAACTTTGGGCATCCTTCAATCTTCCTTCAATTCTAAAATACTCTACGCCACTTACCTTCAGTTGATTTATGTGCGTAATAAGCGATAGCTCACGGGAATTAAAAATATGCATATGGCACCAACGATCGAAGTATACGGGAAATTCATACCCTTTTTTGTCCGTAAGTTTAATGGGTGACTGTGTTTGACATTGATACTTGCACCCTTGATCCCTAAATGTACAGTGCTTTGTCACCATTGATTCTAAGGGGCCATGAACCATAATACTTAGGGGCACATCAGCATTATCGGCAAGATTACGGATCTGACTTAATTGTAACTCCAAAGAAGCCGTTACACAAGATGCACCTTGAGAAAGAAGGTAATCTGCAGTAGCTGAATTAAAAGCATTGAAGGACCAATCTGTGTGTATGGGTTTATCCCCTGCAATTTTACGAACAAGCTCCCAACTGCCTAAATTACCTACTAAAACCCCATCAAATTCGTGCTTGCTTAAGCTTCTATGAATATCATGCAATGTGCTATCCTCGGTAATTCTCTCTAAGTGAGCAAAAACCGGCACATTTGATTCACGTCCTAAAAGGCAAACGTCAGTTAATTCATTTAACCAATCTTGGGGATTCCTTTTATAAACTCGCCCGGAAAAATATATTAATTCCGCGCCTGCCTTTAACACGGCTTGTGCGGTTTCGGCAGAAGAAACGGTTACGGCAATTTTTGGTGTTGTTTGCTGAGATTTAATTGTTTTTACCTTTTGCTGCTTAGAAAAGGTAATCCTTTGACGCTTAGTATAAGGTGCTAGACGCGCTGTTTTCCAAGACTCGACTAGTTTTCTTCTAGTTTCATTCAATTCACTAACGGGTAGATGAAGGGCATCACCTAATTTGGTTTGTAACTCAACGATCTCCAAGGGATCGTTACCTAAACGTAGAATTTTTTCACTTAGTAATTCAACCGTTAAACCGGTTCCGCGGGCTTTAACTGCCCGTATATCACTATTGGCCTCTGCCGAAAATCCGTCTTCATCAATTAAATTTAGCTCTAACTCCTCGCCGAGCTGCAAGGTAGCTGTTAGGCGCGCTTTTATCTTTTTGAAAGCTTTTTCTGAAGAATACGTTTCAATGGCGCTCCCCGTCCGTTGCTCCTTAAGAGGTGGATGATAAGTAATAAGATCCTGTGGTTTTTCATTGTTAAAATAAGCAGTAGTAAAACCTCGATTGAAAACTGTACGCAGTTCTTCTGCCTTATAGCGTTGACCATCTAGGGCAGCACGATAGTTACGGACAACTACGCCCACGTAATCGGGTGATTTTAAGCGTCCTTCGATTTTTAGAGAAGCCACTCCCGCTTCTCGCAGTTGATTCACATATTCAATCAAAGAAAGGTCCTTCGGAGATAGTACGTATTCCCCAGGTGCAAGATCACTAGTAAAATAGGACTGACGGCAAGGCTGAGCACATTGCCCCCTATTACCGCTACGACCCCCAATTAAACTACTCATAAGACACTGTCCCGAGTAACAGATACAGAGTGCTCCGTGGACAAAGACTTCCAGTTCTAATGAAGTTTGCCTCTTTATCTTTTTTATAGCTTCAAGCGACAGTTCTCTAGCTAAAACAACGCGTGTAATTCCTAACTTTTCTAAAGCTGAAAAATCTAAGGAATTATGTATTGTCATTTGGGTACTGGCATGTACCTCTAGCTGGGGTACATCAAGTCTTAGCCTATGAGCTAGTCCAAGATCCTGTACAATAACTCCGTCCACACCCCAATTATATAAATCCGCGCAATATCTGAGAGCATTATCTAATTCATCATCACGCATCAATGTATTAACTGCAATATAGGTCTTCACGCCTCTAATGTGACAAAAATCAACTGTTTCTTGCATCTCTTCCGAAGAGAAGTTGGTGGCAGAAGCTCTGGCACTATAAGCCCTTCCACCTAAATAAACTGCATCTGCTCCATTTTCAACGGCAGCCTTCATTGCCTCGAAAGAACCGGCCGGTGCCAATAATTCCACAACAATTCCTCCCTATAATTGCTGTTTGAAATACTCATTTATCCCTCTGAATAAGCTGCGAGCTACTTCTAGACGATAGGTTGGTTTGGCAAGTTTTGCCGCTTCCTCAGGATTACTCAAAAATCCAACCTCCACTAACGCGGCTGGAATATCAGTATTTCTTAAAACATAAAAATTACCATATTTAACACCGAGATCAACACTGCCCAGTTGCCCCACTACCGCATCGTGTAGCATCTCGGCCAGAGCGAGATCTTGTACTTTGTAGTAATAAACTGATGTACCTTGAACGCTTTTGTTATCGTTCCAATCATTATGCAAGGAAATAAATATCTCTCCGCTACTTCTATTGGCGGTAGATACCCTCGAAGCCAACTGCTGGTTTTTTTGGCCCGCAATATTAGTTGCTTGAGATAGTAGCCGATCCCCTTGTCTCGTCATTACTACTTTAGCACCGGCTTTCTCCAATAAAGCCTTTAGCTCCCATGCAATCGCCATAACATTTTCGGCTTCAGTGGTGCTACCTACGCCTAAAGTACCAGGATCCCCTCCACCATGACCGGGATCTATAACTATAACCTTACCTTGTAAGTAATGTGAAGTGGATCTATATCTATTATTCGCTACCAAACCTAGACTGCCATAATCGGCACCCCGCGAACTTGTTAAACCGGAAAACAAAAATAATACGAACATGAGTGCGGTAACCCAGATATTAGAATATAAAACAAAACGTCTTTCCATAAGCCCAGTCCCTCCTATCCCTGTTATTCAAGGGAGTAGGAATGAATCCTTTAGGCAAGTATCGGCATAATTACCAATTGGAAGAAGCTTAGTTCGTCATAAAACCCCGCAAAAGACGCGGGGTTTTCTTCTGGGAATAACCACAAAGGACGATTCCAGTGTTCGGGCCAATAATGTTCTAAATAATCGTACACAAAGGGCAAAAGAACACCGATATGTCGTACCACTGAGGATTCATCGATCATGAGATTGATGGGCTCTATATTTAAAGCACTGAATAAAATCAAGAATGCTAATACAACCACTCCTACTTTAGCCATGCCGAAAACGGCCCCTCCTATTTGATCAAATACAGCCAAAGCAGTTTGATTTAGGGCCTTAGACCACACTATACCTATTGCTGCCCCTAAAAAACTAATGCCCAATAATAAAACCAGAAAAGCAATCACTTGTGATTGTGCAACGCTTAATGCATAATTTTCACGCAAAACAACGGCAAATCCCTGGTAACTGTGGTATGCAATAAGGACAGCGAAAATGGCACCAACAATACTAAGAAGCTCGCGGATCAAACCTTTTTTAAAACCTTTTGCTAAAGCTACAACTGTAATCACTAACAGAACAATATCGATCCATTTGCCTACCATTTTACAGCTCCCACCTAATCAGCTTCGTCTATTAAAGCTAGAAGATCCTCGTAATTAACTTTGAGTTTCTCCAGTTCGCTAGCTAAGTTTAGTGCTACGAGGATGGCCACTCGATGTCGGGGAAGCGAAGGACTACTTTCTTGGACTTCTGAAAGCATAGCATCCACAAGGGAGGCCATGTTTTCAATATAATCCACAGATGCCTGCCCCTTGACCATAAGTTCTTCTCCAAAAATCTGCACTCGTACGGAGTTTATTTTTTCTTTTGAACTCACAACCATCCCCCCTTGTTACATGCATTCTACTTTATGCAACCTTTTCCTTCTAGCGAATATCGGCTCCATACTTAGACTGCAACCCTTGGAGACATTGATCCATGATCTTATTTACCTCATCATCTTTTAGGGTTCGATCGGCTTGAAAACGGAACGAAAATGCAACGCTCTTCTTATCTTCGGGAATGGGCTTACCCTCATAAACATCAAAAACAAGCACTTCTTGTAGTATTTCCCCACTTAGTGATTGCAGATAATTCATCAAATCGCCAACAGGCTGATCTTTATCGATAACAACAGCTAAATCTCGCTCTACTGCGGGAAATCTCGGTAATTCCGCAAAATACGGAGTCGCAAAAAACAATTCAAGAATCCGTTCAAAGTAGATTTCCGCTGCGTATACACGACCCGGAACCCGAAAGTTTCTTTGGACAGCCGGATGAATTTCACCATAAACTGCAATTTCTTCACCATTAAACATAATGGAACCTTGACGACCCGGATGAAAAGATGGGTTCTTGCCACCGGTCCAGGTTAATTCAGGCGATTTGGGTAATAAGGTTTCTAGGATGCCCTTTATATCATAAAAATCATAATTTTCTTCAGCATAACCCCAATTAATTGGATTTCTACGTCCCCAAAGTGTTATTCCTAATTGCATTTCTTCCTTTGGTTGTTTGTCCGATTCTGCTTCTCCAATGTAGGTTGCACCAATTTCAAACAAAGCAACCCTGTATTGCTGTCTGCTGGAATTTAAACTAATAGCCGATAGTAAACCGGGCAAAAGACTATGCCTTAGGGCAATTAAATCTTCAGAGATGGGATTCTGAATCTTGATCATGGGTTTGTTAAATCTCAATAATCGATCATTATTATCCTCTCTACCGAAGCTATAACTCAGGGCTTCTTGTATGCCGGTGCCAACTAAGATTTGTCTTAATTGGTCCGAAACTATAAGTCTCGTGCTTTGACCGCCATCACTTGAAGAATCGTGGGGCAAACTTACCGGAACCTTATCAAGACCCCAAATTCGCACAATTTCTTCAATCACGTCTGCTTGAATTTCCACATCCGGTCGATGCGATGGAAC
>FZPS01000045.1_pt71 | contig 10729 bp, 12 predicted proteins | sample 1817821 | NCBI WGS metagenome assembly FZPS01 (sample SAMEA104158645, study PRJEB21678) | metagenome | place: Germany | collected 2015-04-21 | reverse complement strand
AAAATGATTATATATTCGCAAAATATGTATTGACAAATAAATAGGATACTGTATAATATCCTTGTTACGCTCAGTTCGTCTAGCGGCCTAGGACTCCGCCCTCTCACGGCGGCAACAGGGGTTCGAGTCCCCTACTGAGTGCCAGCTTACAAAAGACAAAGGGGGGCGTTATTTGCCTCCTTAATTCTTATTATAGTGTTCTTTAATGATGTTTTTATTGTTAGCCTTCAATTTATTTTATTATTTCTTGATCAAATGCTGCATTCGTCGAGCGAATGTGATCCGAATCTAAGATTATAGGCGGCACCTTCCGCAGGCTCACCGTTTCAAGTTAAATTATGGCAATATGCGGCTTTACCATGGTTTGCAGCGTAATTGCATTGATGATTGCTCCGTACATTATTCCGCTTATACCTTCTTTATTGTCAATTCCTGTTGATGAGCTCACATTGCTAACAGGAAATGATTTGCTTCAACAATATTGTGGAATTTTGACGTCAAACAACTAACAGAACAGTCGTTATAACCGGTTGAACCGGCTATGCGCAGATAAGAAACACGATAAATGCGGTTAATATACGCCAAGCGCCTTAATCAGAATATCAAAGGCATTATTCGACGGAACAAGAGCAATTAAAACAGCAAAATGAAATTCAGACTGTTGCTTTTAACGCAATAGCCTTTTTTTATAAATTCCGCTTGACAAGCATAAAACTATGTAGTAAACTGCTCGCTGTAAAGTTATTTTGCTTTACAGGAGTGGAGATGGACATTAACGAATACATAACATTATCAAACCTGCTTGACGCCTATGGCGCTTTGTTGACCCAAAGGCAGCTATCCATTATGGAGCAGTATGTATTCGAGGATTGTTCATTGTTTGAGATTGCCGAACGCGAGGGTATCACAAGGCAGGGTGTGCGAGACGCTATTTGCACTGCTACAAACAGGCTAAAAGCATTTGAGGACACTTTGCACCTTGTAAAAAAAGCAAGCGATACGCGCAACGCTTTGAAAGAGCTTATGCACCATTGCGTTGCTTTGCCTGCTGAATATAGAGAGGGCATTGAAGCTCAGTTAAAGGAATTAAACCGACTTTGGAAGTTTGCCGAGGAGGAATAAATGGCATTTGAGAGTTTAGCGTCGAAGCTGCAAAATGTGTTTAAGAAGCTAACCGGCAGAGGAAAGCTTTCTGAAAACGATGTTAAAGAAGCAATGCGCGAAATCAAGTTAGCATTGCTTGAAGCTGATGTTAGCTTTGCCGTTGTAAAGAGCTTCATAAACACTGTAACTGCCCGTGCTGTCGGCGCAGAGGTGTTAGAGAGCCTGACTCCCGGTCAACAGGTCATAAAAATAGTAAACGAAGAGCTTACCGCTTTGATGGGAAGCTCAAACGCCAAGCTCGAATTCGGAACGCGCACTCCTTCGGTTGTTTTGCTGCTTGGCTTACAAGGCGCAGGAAAGACTACTATGGCAGGCAAACTCGCTTCATACCTTGAAAAGCATTTCGGGAAATCTCCCCTGCTCGTTGCTTGCGATGTTTACAGGCCTGCAGCGGTTGAGCAGCTAAAGATAGTCGGCGAAAAGGTGAAGATTCCAGTATTTGAGCGCGGAACTCAGAATCCTATCGATACAGCAAAGCTTGCTATTGAGGAAGCGAAAAGGCTGTTCAAAGACCTGGTGATTATCGATACTGCTGGGCGTCTGCATATTGATGACGCTATGATGGACGAAATCGAGGCAATAAAGGAAGCTACAAGCCCTGCTGAAACCTTGCTCGTAGTTGACGCAATGACGGGGCAAGACGCAATAAATGTTGCTAAAACCTTTAACGAAAGGCTTGACATTACAGGCGTTATACTAACAAAGCTTGACGGTGATGCAAGAGGCGGTGCTGCCCTATCCGTTCGCGCTGCTACCTCAAAGCCCATTAAGTTCTGCGGCATTGGTGAAAAGCTGACGGACATTGAGCCCTTCCACCCCGACCGTATGGCTTCAAGAATATTAGGCATGGGTGATGTGCTGACACTAATTGAGAAAGCGCAATCCGCTTATGACGAAAAGAAAGCCAAAGAGCTTGAAGAAAAGATAAAAAAGAACGATCTGAACCTTGAGGACTACTTAGACCAGCTAAGACAAATGCGCAACATGGGCTCGTTAGAAGAAATAATGGGAATGCTGCCCGGAGTGGATACATCAAAGCTGTCCGGCGCTGAGATAGACGAAAAGATTCTTGCACGAACCGAAGCAATAGTACTTTCTATGACTCCCAAAGAGCGCAGGAAGCCTGAGATTCTTAACGCTTCACGCAAGCGCAGAATAGCCGCAGGCAGCGGCACAACTATACAAGAGGTAAACCGCCTTTTGAAGCAGTTTGAACAGACAAAGCAGATGATGAAGCAGTTTTCGGGCGGCTTATTCGGCAAGAAGAAAAAGGGCAAAAAGGGCAGATTGCCTTTTGGGTTCTAAACTAAATTCGCGAAATATGCTAAACGCATATTCGATATACACAAAAACAAATGGAGGAAACGAAATGGTAAAGATTAGGCTTCGCAGAATGGGCGCTAAGAAGGCTCCCTTCTACCGCATTGTAGTTGCAGATTCACGCGCACCGCGCGACGGCGCTTTCATCGAGGAGATTGGCTACTATGATCCCTCAAAGGAAAGACCCGCACTCAATGTTGATGTAGAAAAAGCGAAAAAATGGCTTCAGAACGGCGCACAGCCTACCGACACTGTACGCTCACTGTTAAAGAAGAGCGGAGTACTTGATTAAGGAGAACAACAATGGAAGAACTGGTACTTTTTATTGCTAAGAAGTTAGTTGACAATCCCGATTTGGTCAAGACATCAGTCGAGGAAAACGAGAACGAGGTTATTATTACCCTTACAGTCGGCGAAGGCGATATGGGTAAGGTTATAGGCAAGCAAGGCAGAATAGCTAAGGCTATCAGAACAGTTGTGCACGCTGCTTCTGCAAAAACAGGCAAGAAGCATATTGTAAGCATAGCATGACGCAGAACGCTTATCTCCGTGTTGCTTTGATTGCAAGACCCCACGGGGTTATGGGCGCATTGAAACTAATACCTTTATCAGACGATTTAGGGCGTTTCAATGCGCTCGATTCTGCTTATTTGGAATCGAAGCACGAATATAAGCCAATAAAAATACTTTCGAAGCAGATACAGCACGATTCGGTTATAGTTACTATTGAGGGTATAGACAGCAGAAACGCCGCGGAGCTGTTGCGCAACAAGTATATATGCGTTGACAGACAGCACGCAAGGGAGCTGCCCCAAGGCGAATACTTCATAGTAGATATAATCGGGTGCAAGGTGGTTGATACTGACGGTAACGATTTTGGCACACTTACCGATGTTTTCCACACGGGCGCTAACGATGTTTATCAGATAAAAGGCAGCAAGGGTGAAATACTTATACCTGCGCTGAAAAAGCTGCTTCAAAATGTGGATATAGAAAAAAAGCTCATTACGCTTGACGCGCAGGTATTAACCGAAGTCGGCTTATTTGAGGATTCAGAGTAATGCGTATTGACATTCTCACAATATTTCCCGAAATGTTTTCCTCTGTGCTTAGCACAAGCATATGCGGCAAGGCTATTGAAAGAGGAATACTGAATGTTTACACGCATAACATAAGAGATTATGCGCAAAGCAAGCATAAGAACACAGACGATTATCCTTTTGGCGGCGGCGCGGGAATGGTTATGTTAGCACAGCCCATATTCGACTGCATAGAAGCTGTTAAGCAGTTGGAAAGTGATAAAACACCCCATATTGTATTCCTAACTCCACGCGGAAAAACGCTGACACAAAGCAAGGTTCAGGATTTAGCTAAGCATGAGTGGCTTATTCTCCTTTGTGGGCATTATGAAGGCGTTGACGAGCGTGTAATGTCCTTGGTTGACGAGGAAATATCCATAGGCGATTATGTTTTGACAGGCGGAGAAATACCCGCTATGGTGGTGCTGGATTGCGTCAGCAGGTATGTTGATGGCGTATTGGGCTCATCTGAATCGTTGGGCGACGAATCCTTCACGCTGTTTGGCGGGCTGTTGGAATATCCCCAATACACACGCCCGGCGGAATTTAGAGGAATGAATGTACCCGATGTATTGCTTAGCGGAAATCATGCACAAATCAACAAATGGCGCAGACAGCAAGCGATTATAAAAACAGCAGAAAACCGCCCTGACTTATTGGAAAAAGTACAGCTGTCTGAAGAAGAAAAAGCACTTATTGAGTCAATTCTAAAAAAATAAGCCCCGAAATCGGGACTTATCTAATTTATATCTCTTTTATATCTCTATTATTTTATCTTTATTCCCCATATGCCTTGAACACGCGTGCCGATTACTATAATATCATCAAATACGGCAGGAGACGCCTCTATGTTGCTTTCTATGTTGAATGTGTTCAGAATTGTACCGTCTGTACCGTCAATCAGATACACATTACCGTGATAGTTGCATTGTATCAGGTAGCCGTTGCCTTCTGAATCATAAACGGCAACCGGCGACGACCAAGTGTACGCGCTTAACTTGGTTTCCCAAGCAATTGTACCATCGGCCTTATTGAAAGCTACCATATCTCCCCTATTGCCATTGCCATAGCTTGCGTAAACTATATACACCAAGTCCTTCAGCTTGTTCTCGCCCAATACCGCCGAGGTCATAACGCCGCCCGTAACACCTGATGTTGTATACACCTGACGCTCCTTCTTCCACACTATTTTGCCGCTTTCGGCATCGATTTTATAGAATGCGACTGTGCCATAGCCGTTGCTGTCGGCGGTTTTATCTAATGTATTGCCAATGTAGATATAGCACTTTCCGTTCTCGTCTATTTCGAATGCAGGGCTGGAGTTTGTGTCATCATTTATGTCCTGCACCCATACGACTTCCATCTTGTTCAGGTCAATACAGTGCATTAAGCCTGAGTTTTCGGTTAAGAAAACATAGTTCTTAAAAGCTGCCGCGCTGCCCTCATAGCCAAGCCAATAGCCTTCATTCTTAGAGCGGCTCGAATTATAACGCATTTTCACTAATTTGCCGGGAGTTACAGAGATTACGCCATTGCTCTCATCGTAAAATGTGTTGAGCTTAACAACATACAGTATTCCATTCTCACCGGGATATATCAGCGTGTCAGCTTCTGCGCAGACTAACGCAGAGCTGTCATATGCCGTCCATGTACGCAGAGCAAAATCATCGGTCTTTTTACCGAACTCATAAATGATTTTGCAATCTATGAGGCTTATTATCATTGCCCTTGCTTCTCTGCCGCGCTCGCTGTAATGGTCGCCAGAGCCAATATACAGCAAGGGATAGCCACGCGGGTCAAGCGAGCCTGCGCCCTTGAATGGAACGCCTACAAACATCTTATCTCTTGTGGGCTTGCCTGTTTCTAAATCTAAGAAATAGATATTACCGTCCATTGTGGCGTATATGACTTCAACTAAATCGTCATTGGCCTTGGCAAAGTCATACATATTCATTACTTGCTTAGTAGCTTTCGGCCACTTGACCAATATGGGCTGTCCTGTCCAGCCGCTTCCCGTCCATGCGCCCGCATAGTTGCCGCCCTCGCCTTTTTTCAAGCTATATGTGGGAACCTGCCAAAGCTTTTCTAACAGCTTTTGCGATACTTCGGCTGTTCCGTATGCCGCATTGCTTCTAAAATTATTGCCCCTGAACGATATTACACCCTCAAGGCTTGTGTACTCCTTGCCTATCCCGAAATTTATTGGAGGGATTACATCTGTGCCCTCGGATACGGTTTCAAAGGTAAAATCATAGTACGAAGGTAATGTTTCGCTTATAGGCGCCGGTGAAAACGGAGGCAAAGGCGTAGGAGTAGGCTCAACAGGTGTTGGAGAAACAATTGCATAATCACTCATACCGGGCGATACATCAAGATTGCCCTGCCCGCCGCTGTTCGACAAAAGCAAGGCGGTAAGCACGCCTATAACGCCTAAGCAAACCACTATTACGAGAATTCGTAAAGGATTATTCCTCCTTCTCCTTCTTCGGTTGTATCTTCTAACAGTGTTATTCATTAAATTATCCTTTCAAATACTATACTTCTATAGCTCGCTATGGCAATCAACCTGCCACATACTGCAATATGAATACAGCATCACCTGTGTTGACAGTGGAATCGCAATTATAGTCCGCACAAGCCTTTGCTTTATCCGTCAGATTGCTCTTACCAACGATATACAGCAATACCGCAACAGCGTCGCCTGTGTTTATCTTGCCATCAAGGTTTACATCGCCTAAGCTGCCGCCCGCTAACATAGGATAATCCTTCTTGTTAAGCGTGGGATATATAAATGTGCCGTAAGAAGTAACGCTGCCTTGTGCCGTATGCGTTTTGCTCATAGTCTCGCTTCCCTTTAAGAAGTACTTATGGGAAAGCACAGGGGTAGCGGCTATGGGATCGTCAAATGTCGCGTCTAACGCAAACCAAAAACCATTGGGCAGCTTAACGGCATTCCACATATGCGCTCCACCCGATATACCGCTTATTATCGCACACTCAACACCTGCGTTGTCGCACAGCACCTTGAACGCGCGCGCATAGCCCTCGCATACGGGGTCGTCTTTCGGGTCATCGGGGTCGCCAATTAGAGCGCTTGCGGCGCACCAAGCAAGTTGAGAAGCATCCTCGATATTGCCTTCATACACCAAGCGGTTGTACTCATTGTTGTTTACAAGCCAGTCGTGGAAGAACAGCACCTTGTCGTAAACGGTGTCTTGCGCTTGCGAAACGAGCTGATCAACTACTGCGTTGAAATCAGCTTCGGCCTTTTCGATTTGCTCTTTTGATGAAAACGCTGTGTTATACCAGCCAGTATCGGGCTTTTTGAAAAGCGCTTTTGTAACCACTCCTGAAGAATTGGTATAGTAGCTCAAACGCATTACCTTCGACAGCCAGAACACCTCGGGATGGTCGAAATCAAACGCATAGCAGGCATTGAAAAACGCTGCTATTACTTCATCAGCCTTTGCGTTTTCGGGCACTTCGAAATACACTTCGTCAACTGCCGCATTTTTGAATACCTCTAAGTTCTCCAAGCGAGCATTATAGATTGCCTTTTCCAAGTCTGTCAGCTGTTCATAATAGCTTGTGCCATAGGGCTTGCCATTCAGCTTCGCTGGGGGATTTGCTTCTAAATTAAGCTCGAATGTAACTTCGCCATAATTATTATTCAGGGCAAAAGCACTTGATGAAGCATAAAGAAAAACTACAGCCAAAAATAAAGCAACTATTCTTTTTTTCATTAGCATCACTCCTTAACTATTCTTGCTATATAGCTGTCCTGCTCAATTATCCCGGATAAGCTGTGATACGGTATCACAAAACGCGGCATGCCTTGAGCATATGTCGTAATCTCATATAGATTATACACCAGTACAACGCTGTTTATTGTGAGATAAAACATTCTATCGTCCTCAATGGGCTTGATGTCGGAAAAAAGCGTAAACGACAGCTTGTCCGCGTTGTTCTGAACACTTGATGCGAGTATGCTGCGCCATTCGTCGCTGTCTTTCGGGAACAAATCCGCAATCGATAGCTGCTTGCCTGTGTTGCAGTCGAAATTCATCGGAATATATCGCGTGTAGTTCTCGTCATCGCCATAACCGTATATAACAAGCGACAGTATTCCCTTATCGTTATACATGACATCAAAGTCCATATCGTTTATGTACTTGCCGTACATGCTCAGATAGTTCTGTACTATCTGAAATATCTTGTTATTTATCTGCTTTATGCTGCCTTTACCAAGTATTACAGGGTAAACAGCATATCCGTTTTCATACGCATATATGTTGGTGCGAACTATAACCGGCTGTGTATACTCCTGCGGTATATATGTTGCCTTTATAGGCTCGTCTGTCGATTCAGTCTGCATAGGTTTTTTAGAATCCCAGCTGCAGCCTGCAAGCAACAGCAGGCATAACAGCAAAAATGCAGCTGTAATGAGCCTTTTCATCTGCTAACACCGCCATAATTATTTATTACAATAAGCTCGGTATTATTAACTGCTTCTTCAATCATGTTCGAAAAGTCAAACATGGCTTCGCTTTCACGTAGCTTCTGAACATCGGGCTTGGTAACAGGGTGCTTAGGGACAAATATAGTGCAGCAGTCCTCATATGGCAGTATTGAGGTTTCAAATGTGTTTATCTTACGCGCTATCTCTGTAATCTCATTCTTGTCCATACCAATAAGCGGGCGGAAAACAGGCATTGAAACCGCATCATTTGTAACGCACAGGCTTTCTAATGTCTGACTGGCAACCTGTCCTAACGCTTCGCCTGTTATAAGCGCAAGCGCGTCGTCGTTCTTAGCTATGCGCTCGGCAATCTTCATCATAAGCCTGCGCATAAGTATTGTTGTCTCTTTTTCGGGACAATGCTCGTATATGGCTAACTGAATATCTGTGAAGGGCACTATATGCAGGCGAATCTCACCGGCGTATGCGGAAATTATGCGCGTTAGCTCTATGACCTTGTCTTTAGCCCTCTCGCTCGTATATGGGTAGCTGAAAAAGTGAACTGCCGATAGCTCAACACCGCGCTTTGCAAGCATATAGCCGGCTACGGGGCTGTCAATGCCGCCGGATATAAGCAGAGTCGCTCTGCCCGAGGTGCCTAAGGGCAAGCCGCCCGCGCAGGGGATTTCATTCGCGTAAACATATGCCTTTTCGCGAATCTCTATGCTTAGCTTAATTTGAGGTTCTATAACATCAACCTTTAATTCGGGGAAGCGCACTAACATCTCATGCCCTGCTTCCCTGCATATTTGCTCGGAATTCATCGGAAACTTCTTATCCGCTCTTTTCGCGAATACCTTGAAAGTTCTATTCTTATGCGAATTAAGCTCGTTTTCAAGTATGTGCTCACACGCTGAAAGTATAGCCTGCCAATCCTTTTCAACCGTTATTGCTACGCTTAGCGAATGAATGCCGAATACGAACTTAAGCCTTTCAACTGCGTTATTTATATCGTTATCGCTTATTTCGGTTACAAAAATGCGCCCATTCTCTCTAATAACCCTGTGCTTTATCCCATATAGGCTTTTATGGATACTATCTATGAGTTTGCGTTCGAAAAAAGGACGGTTAAGCCCCTTTAAGTGAAGCTCACCGTAACGAATGAGCAGAAGTTTTTCATATGTGCTTGTATTATTCGCGTTCATGTCATTTTGCTCCATAGCCTGCTCCTGCAAGTTTTCATGTGCTTTATTATACCATTGTAGGCTTGCTTTGAAAAGTTTTATATTTTTGTGTATTGCGAATCGAAAGCGGAAATGGTTTTAAGAATATCATCAACTGATACTTGGGTTAGCTCAATCGTATGCACTGAATATGAAGCAACCGCATATGCTGCATTATCTGATAGCCTGCCCTGTGTAACATACGCAAGCGGCTTTTTTTCGTTATCAAGAACACGCAAACCGCTAATGGATATTTGCTTCATAGGGAAGCGCAAGCCCTGCCCTGTAAGCTTTAAGTAGGCTTCCTTGCCTGTCCATTTTTCAATCAAATAATCTGCCTTATTATCCGTTGCTTCGAACTCTGCGAATTCGCTATCGGATAGTATTTTCTTTGACAGCGAGAATCTGTTAAGCCGCTTGGTTTCAACATCTAAGCCCACATCTTCATTCGCAGCAGCGCACATAGCTATATCTCCTGAATGCGCAAGGCTGAAATGAAATGAACCGTCGGGCATTATGGGCTTTCCTAAATCGTTATATGAGTACTGCACAGGTACAGAAAGGTCATTTTTTGCTGCGTAATAATTAAGAAGCAGCTCAACGCCTAAGTATTGCTTTTTTACATTTTCACAAACGCTCGAACTTATACGCTCTGAACGCATACGCGAAACAAACGGGAATGACGACACGCTAATATCGGCAATATTCATGTAAAAAAGCTGTACTTTCAGCACAAAAAAACTCCTCAAAGCTTGATTGGCATTATTATACTTGAAATTCTATGGCTTTCAAACCTTTTTGGGCGCATTGGCATAGTTTGCTTGACTATTTTCAAAAAATGAATTATATTTAGTCTGTTGCGTTAAGTAATATTTATCGCAAATATTAACTTTAAGGAGTCTATAATGTCAACATGTGCGATAGTCGGAATAAACTGGGGCGATGAGGGCAAGGGCCGAATGGTCGATTTGCTTGCAGAACAGTTCAATATTGTAGTGCGCTATCAAGGCGGCAGCAACGCAGGGCATACTGTTATAAACGAGTTCGGCAAGTTCGCGCTGAACCTGTTGCCTTCGGGTATTTTCCGCTCAGATGTAATAAATGTGTTGGGAAACGGCGTAGCGCTTGACCCCGAGCACCTAAGCGGTGAAATAGACAGGCTTCGTTCTGTTGGCGTTATCATTACACCCGATAACCTGAAGATTTCTGACCGCGCATGTATTGTTTTCCCATTTCACAAACTTTTAGACGAATTAGAGGAAATCAGACTAAGCGATAAGAAATACGGTTCTACAAAGCGTGGAATAGCACCTATTTACGGCGACAAATATCAAAAGAAAGCAATTCAGGCAGGCGAGGTGCTTACTCCCGACTATTTGAGAGAACGCCTGCACGACATAGTTGCGTGGAAGAATCTAACTATATCCGGCGTGTACGGTGCAAAGCCCATTGACGAAAAAGAGCTGTGGGACTGGTGTGAAAAG
>FZPS01000213.1_pt131 | contig 10730 bp, 10 predicted proteins | sample 1817821 | NCBI WGS metagenome assembly FZPS01 (sample SAMEA104158645, study PRJEB21678) | metagenome | place: Germany | collected 2015-04-21 | reverse complement strand
CAATAGATATAGATTTTTTAAGGAAGGTGAAAACGATGAAACAAGGAATCCATCCTGAATATATGGAATGTAAAGTTACATGTGCATGCGGAAATGAGTTCGTAACAAAATCGACAAAAGAAGAGATGAGATTGGACGTATGCTCTTCCTGCCACCCATTCTTCACAGGTCAGCAGAAATTTGTTCACCGTGGTGGCCGTGTCGAGAAATTCAAGAAAAAGTTCAACATCGAATAAGATTAAAAAAACCGGAAACGCACATTTCCGGTTTTTTTAAAAAAAAGACCTTTAACAACACAAAAATAACAGCGCAAAAGTTTTACAAAAGGATAAACTGGGAAAAAACAACAAGAGCATCAAGTTTTGTTCAGGCTTTGGATGGAATGTTGCAACTGCCATAACGCAGCTGTCATAAATAATAGTAAAGTATTCTTACATCGATTCATACCTTCCGTAGTAGACGCAAACGTAACGTAATAGGAGTTGAAAAATAATGTTTGAAAAACTGGATTTTATGGTGGGCAAATATAACGAAATTGCCATGAAGGTGGCGGATCCCGCCGTAATCGCCGACCAAGACGAGTGGCGCAAATTAGTCAAAGAAATGTCCGACATGGAGCCAATCGTAAACAAGTACAAAGAATATAAAAAGACGAAGGACGAAATCGCTTCCACCAAGGAGTTGCTCGCAGACAGCAGCACCGAACCCGAATTGAGAGAGTTGGCAAAGGAAGAGCTTGCTGCCGCGGAAGACCTGCTGGAGGTCTACAGCGAAGAGCTGCGCAAACTGCTCCTGCCCAAAGATCCCAACGACGAGAAAAACGTCATCATGGAAATCCGTGCAGGCACCGGCGGCGAAGAAGCGGCCCTCTTTGCCGGGGATTTGCTGCGCATGTATACTCGCTACGCGGAGCGCCGCAACTGGAAAACAGAAATCATGGATATGAACGAAACCGGCATCGGCGGCGTAAAAGAAGTCGTGGTGCTCATCAAGGGAAAAGGCGCATACTCCAGACTCAAGTATGAAAGCGGCGTTCATCGTGTCCAGCGGGTGCCGGAAACGGAGTCAAGCGGCAGAATCCATACCTCGGCGGCCACCGTGGCAGTGTTGCCGGAAGTGGATGATGTGGAAGTGGAAATCAATCCCAACGACGTCCGCGTTGACGTGTTCCGTTCCTCCGGAAACGGCGGGCAGAGCGTAAACACCACCGACTCCGCCGTAAGGCTGACTCACATGCCCACCGGCATCGTGGTTTCCTGCCAAGATGAAAAATCCCAGCTGAAGAATAAGGAAAAAGCTTTCCGCGTTCTTCGCGCAAAACTGTACGATCTAAAGGTTCAGGAGCAGAACAAAGAGATCTCCGAAGCCCGGAAGAGCCAGGTAGGTTCGGGAGATCGGAGCGAGCGCATCCGCACCTATAATTTCCCCCAGGGTCGAGTCACCGACCACCGGGTAGGTGTGACCTTGTATAAGCTGGACTATTTTCTGGATGGGGAAATCGATGAAATCGTCGATGCCCTGATCACCTACGAACAGGCGGAGAAAATGAAAAACAATTAGCGTGAATGAAAAACAAATAAACAGCATAAAAACAACAACTAATCTGTCAGTTAGTCTATTAGTTAATCTATCAGACAAAAAACTGCAGAACAATCTTGCGGAAAAGCCGACAAGGTAAGCAAAAATGATCACCAAACAAACTAAAGTATTTGAAATCACGGACATGGACAATAAGGCAAAAGAAGAGCTGAGAGAGGCTGCCAAAGTGCTGCGAGACGGCGGTTTGGTAGCCTTTCCTACGGAAACCGTCTATGGCCTGGGCGCAAACGCATTGAATCCCGACGCGGTTCGGGCTATTTTTCTGGCCAAAGGACGGCCATCGGACAATCCGCTCATCGTGCATATCGCCGAACTTTCCACCCTTGAAGTGTTGATTCCCGCAATCCCTGCAGAAGCAAAAATGCTTGCAGAAAAGTTTTGGCCAGGACCCCTTACCATGGTTTTAGAAAAACTACCTCAGGTTCCCGACGTTACTACGGGGGGTTTGCCCACCGTGGCCATCCGGATGCCGGACAACCCCATCGCATTGGAACTGATCCGGCAATGCGGGTGCCCCGTGGCGGCGCCCAGCGCAAACATTTCCGGAAGACCAAGCTCCACAAAGGGAGAACATGTGGTTCAGGATCTTATGGGCAAAGCCGACATCATCATAAAGAGCTGCGATTGCAAGGTCGGAATCGAATCCACAGTGCTGGACTTAACCGGCCCTGTTCCCACTATCCTGCGTCCTGGCATCCTTACGCCGGAACAGCTGGGACAAACCCTCGGGAAAGACGTGGTAATCCACCCGGGCATCCTTGACCAGTCAACCACCCATGCCGGACCAAACTCTGGCACGACCGCAGGCACCGATACCCACCTCATCCCGCCCAAATCCCCCGGCATGAAATACACTCACTACGCTCCGAAAGCGGAAATGGTCATCCTGCGCGGCGCCCGGGAAGATGTGGAACGGGAAATCGAAAGAATAAGAACGGAAAGGGAGCAGACAGGCAGCAAGGTCGGCCTACTCCTGTTTGAGGAAAAGGATTTTGAAAAAGCTGCCCATGATTTTTTTGCCATGCTGCGTGACCTTGACGACCAAAACGTGGATCTGATCCTGGCAGGCGCGCTGAACGAAAAGGACTCTATCGGGCTGGCGGTGATGAACCGGATGTTGAAAGCTTCCGGTTATAAAGTGATTGATGTTTGAAGAGTTGCCCGTGGAGGTGCAACCCGCTACTCGCCAATACATTTAAATAACAATTCACGACAGGAGGACAAAATGATGAAATTAGCTTTGGCTGCCGATCACGGAGGATTCGAGCTCAAAGAGCACATCAAGGCCCATTTGGCCGGTCGGGAAGACCTGGAAATACAGGATCTGGGCACCCATTCCAGCGATTCAGTCGACTATCCGCAATTTGGAAAGGCATGCGCCGAATTGGTTGCCGCCGGTGAAGTTGACAGAGGCATCGTCTTCTGCGGAACCGGCATAGGGATTTCCATTGCAGCCAATAGATTGAAAGGCATTCGTTGCGCTCTTGCGACGAATATTTTTATGGCCGAAATGAGCCGGAAGCACAACAACGCCAACATGCTCGCCCTCGGTGGCCGGGTCCTGTCAAAGGAAGAAGCCACCGCCATTGTGGACGTCTGGCTTTCCACAGAATTTGAGGGAGGCCGCCACCAGCGCAGAATTAACCAGTTGGACTGCTGATGGGCTGCTGAAAAACGCTTCAGCGGAAGGCCGCTTCTTTGATTTTGGGACTGCTGATGAGCTGCTGATGGATTGCTGACCTGCGACAAATCGGAAAATAATTAAAAATTTAAAGAACTGAGAACGCCACCAAAGGAAAAGTCGAGCGCCACCTACCCGGAGCTCGATTAAATAAAATAACACTATTAAATTTAAATGCTTGCCCGGAGTAATCGTCATGCCGTGAAAGCCGGAAAGCGTGGTTTCGTCGAGCAAGAAAAGGAGGCAAAAATGAGAAACGTATACGTATTTGATCATCCATTAATTCAACATAAGCTGGCTATGTTGCGGGATAAAAACACCAGCACCAAGGACTTCAGGGAATTGGTAAAAGAGATTTCCATGCTCATGACTTTTGAGGCCACCAGAGATCTTCCGTTGAAAGAAGTAGAAATCGAAACACCCTTATGCAAAGCAAAAATGCACATGCTTAAAGGAGAAGACATCGCCATCGTTCCGATCCTCAGAGCCGGTCTCGGAATGGTGGAAGGCATGCAAGCCCTGGTTCCCAATGCAAAAGTCGGACACATCGGCGTCTACCGTGATCCGGACACCCACTGCCCGGTAGAATACTATTGCAAGCTTCCTTCCGATATCGGCCGCAGAAAAGTTTTCGTAGTGGATCCCATGCTGGCCACCGGAGGGTCGGCGGTTGCGTCTATCGACTTCATCAAGGCAAGGGGCGGAAAAGATATTATTTTCATGTGTCTCATCGCGGCTCCCGAAGGCATTAAGGTGCTCCAGGATGCCCACCCCGATGTGAACATCTTCATCGCAGCCAAGGACAGCCATCTGAACGAGCACGCATACATCGTACCCGGGCTTGGCGATGCAGGGGACCGGCTTTTCGGAACGAAATAAGAGCAGGGTGACAAACAGCTGACAACGTGATATTATAAGTGCGTTATCAATGTTAAGGAGTAGTTAAAATGTACGAGATCAGCGACAATGTGAGCAAGCACATAAACGTATACGACGTATTGAAAGAGAGAGGTTTCATCAAGCAGACCACCCACGAAGAGGAAATCCGAGAGCTGCTCAGCAAAGAAAAGGTCACATTCTACATCGGATTCGATCCCACCGCCGATTCATTGCACGTCGGTCATTTCATGCAGATCATCATCATGATGTATATGCAGAAATTCGGCCACATCCCCATCGTGCTCATCGGCTCCGGAACGGCCATGGTGGGCGACCCCTCCGGCCGGACGGACATGCGGCAGATGATGACCAAAGAAACCATTATGCAGAACAGCGAGAAGTTCAAACGGACCTTCGGCCGGTTCATCGATTTTGAAGGCGGAAAAGCCATTCTCGAAAATAACGCCAATTGGTTGCTGGATCTCAATTACGTAGACTTTATCCGGGACATCGGCAGGCATTTTTCCGTCAATCGAATGCTGGCAGCCGAATGCTTTAAACAGCGTCTGGAAACCGGGTTATCGTTCTTGGAATTCAACTACATGCTGATGCAAGGCTATGACTTCCTGGAGCTCTATCGCCGTTACAATTGCAAGATGCAGTTCGGCGGAGATGACCAATGGTCCAACATTTTGGCCGGAGTGGATCTGGTGCGGAGAATGGAACAGCAGCAGGTTTACGGCATGACCTTTGCCCTGCTCACAACCAGTGAGGGCAAAAAAATGGGCAAGACCCAGAAAGGGGCCCTCTGGTTGGATGCGGACAAAACCTCTCCTTATGAATTCTATCAGTATTGGAGAAACGTGGAAGACGCAGACGTGCGGACCTGCCTCTCAATGCTCACTTTCCTTCCCATGGAGGAAGTGGAAGAGCTTTCTTCCCTGAAAGATGCGGAAATCAACCGGGCCAAGGAAATCCTCGCCTACGAAGTGACGAAGCTGGTCCACGGAGAAGAGGAAGCGAAAAAAGCGCAGGATGCGGCCAGGGCTCTCTTCGCAGGAAAAGGCAGCATGGACGATGTGCCCAAAACGGTGATGCCTGCGGAGAAATTCGAAGGCGAAGGCGTAGGCATCGTGACGCTGATTGCCGAAGTTAAGTTGGTTCCCAGTAAGGGTGAAGGTTTCCGGACCATCGAACAGGGCGGCTTGTCTATAAACGGCCAACGGGTAACGGATAAAAACCTGATGGTAACAAAAGACATGTTCGAAGACGGAAAGCTGCTCCTCAAGAGAGGAAAGAAAACCTTCCACCTCATCGAACTGGAATAACAATACCAGACCGAGCGAACATTCTTCAATCAAACAGCCACGGATCACCCCGTGGCTTTCTTATTTTATAACATATCCATTGCGCTCAAGGACGTTAATTGCTTCATCAAAGTTCTCTTTTTTAACGAGGATATAATCTGTGTTATATGTTGACACTGCAAATATTCCAATGTTATTTTCCGCTAATAACGTTGATATTCTCGACAGAATTCCCACCAGGGAAAAATCCAAAACCCCTTCAATTCTGAATGCTCTCCATCCGTTATCACATTCAATAGCATTCTTGGGCACCAAATCCGTATTGCATACCAGCGATAACTCCTCGTCCGTCTTGCCTATAAAATAAAACTCATCCGAATAATCTACTTGCGATAAATCCGCCACCTTACATATTGAAAAATCTTGATCAATTATTTTTAACTTCATCTTATCCATTCTTAATCCTCCTTTAAAACATTGGTGTCTGTATTTGGTGTCTGACACCTTTTGCAACCCCTCACTCTGTTCTTTTGCACCGCAGCCTACTTTGTAAGAAATAATTAAGGAACAATTACTGAGCATTTTCGTCTACAATATGGTATTATTTTCGTGTATGTCATAAACTAGCTGTAATTACCGGTTTTATCCGACAACATATTTTCGCAACGAGGTGCGTTTATGAAACCGCTTATCGAGGTAAAAAACGTCCGCAAAATTTACCGGATGGGTGAGGAAAAGGTGCTGGCTCTGGATAACCTGAGCCTCTCCATAGAAAAGGGCGAAATCGTCTGCCTGATCGGAGCCTCCGGATCCGGAAAGTCCACTTTTTTAAACTTGGTAGCAGGGCTTGAAAAGCCCACCCGAGGCGAGATCTACGTGGGCGGCATCCCTATACATAAATTAAATGAAGAAAAAGTAACCCTGTACCGGCAGAAAAACATCGGCTTTATCTTTCAATCTTTCCACCTGCTTCCGATGCTGACGGCTCTGGAAAACGTCAGCTTGCCCTTGATCTTCCGGGGAGTTGACCGGAAAGTGCGGGATAAAATGGCCAAAGAAATGCTGGAAGCCGTAGGTCTGGTGGGTTTCGAAAAAAGAAAGCCTACGAGGATGAGCGGTGGACAACAGCAGAGAGTGGGCATTGCAAGGGCATTGGTCGGACACCCTAAAATCATCTTCGCCGATGAACCTACCGGCAACCTGGACTCAGCTACATCAAAAGAAGTTATGGACCTCATAGTGAAAATGGTGCGGGAAAATAATCAAACCCTGATCTTGGTCACTCACGACCCGGCCATCGCCGCATACGCAGACCGGATCGTGACCATCATGGATGGAAACATCTTAAAGATCGAGGATAAAAGAACGGGCGATGCGCAAACGCCCGGGTTGGAACAAAGCGATGAAGATTCGAAGCGAACAAATGCCGAAACAATTCCGGAGAGAGACAACGAAATCGACAGTTTAAAGGAAGCGGAATCGGGTTCAGCTATAACCCGCGAAATGAATGAACCAAATGCGGAGCCGGGCTCAGCGAAAGCCGGCAAAATAAATGAGTCTAATAATGAATCAAATAATATAGAAAAGGGGAAGGATCTGCAATGAAGGACACGAAATCAAAAAGTGAAATCTTCGCAAAGGATAAGATCATTCAAAAAACGAGAAAGAACTTGGACACAAGAAACAGAAGTGCCACATTCGTACATAGAACACTGAGTATTCTACTGGCATTATTGCTTTTGGCGGGCCTTCCCGTTTTACCCGGAATGGAAGGACAGGTCTTCGCCGCGGAAAACACGTCCGTAAAGCTCTCCCAAACCGGCGGGTATTTTGCTTTTCCGGGAGATACAAACGTTGCCCTCACCTTGCGAGTTGAAAATAGAGGCAATAGTCCTGTTACCTTCCAGGCCAAGACCAGCCTGTCCAAAGATACAGGCGCCATAAGGGAACCCAACCCCTCGTCGGCTACAGTAACTCTGGAAGCAGGAGCATCAACAGAGCTGATTTTCTACGTAGACGTTGCGCGGAACGCCGACATCAAAACCCATAGTGTACCTGTAATTCTCGTTAACAAAAGCGACGGCAGTATCCTCAGATCCGGCAGCCTGGAGCTTCAAGTAATTAAAAAGTCTCTTCCTCCCGGTGTTATAGGCGGAGACGGCGACAGCCCCGTAAGCGGTATAATTTACACACCGGCGTTAGATCTGGTACATAAACTCAGCCCGACGGATTCCATCGTAAGCGGCTCCGTTACTAACCTGACTCTGAGCTTCGTTAACAGCGGAAACACCACCATGAAGAATACCATTGTAACCCTGGGTCTGCCCGAGGGAATTACAGTGAGCAACGGCAGTAATAGTCTTTCCGTCGGTTATGTCACTATAGGATCCAGCAAAACTGTGACTTTTCCAATCATTGCAGATGAGGACGTAAATACAAAGAACTATCCCTTCAGTGTCAAAATCGAATTTGACGATCAAAACAATGAAACTCGCTCCATCGAACAGACCCTGTACCTCCCCGTTCAGGGCAGTGGCAGCGCCGCTTCCCTTTCAGGACTTTCCATTACGAATATCAGCGTCCCGCAGCAAGTGCTGTCCGGTCAGGACTTCACCCTTTCCTTTAAAGTCACCAACACGGGATCAAGCGGCACCGGTGCGGTAAAAGTCTACGCCGAGGTTCAGGACGGTCTCGTTAACCGGACCCAGAACGCATTCATCGAGCAGAACATCCCCGCGGGAGGAAGCAAGAGCTACTCCGTAACATATTTCACCAAAGACAGCACACCGGAAACCAATTATATCATCAAGTTGGCCGTTGAATCCACTTCCGGCAGCGGCGAGGGCGTGCAACAATATACGGGTGTCTACGTTAAAAACATGGGCACCGACTCCATTAAAACTCCCCTGCTCATGGTGAGCAATTACAGCTACGGCGGTTCCTACGTGCAGGCAGGCGACGAATTCCGCCTGGATCTGGGGCTCCAAAACACCAGTTCCGCCCACACCCTGCGCAACATAAAAGTCACGCTGGACTCCCCTGACGGAACCTTTATTCCCGTCCGCTCCAGCAATTCCTTCTTCATTGACCAGGTCGACAAAAACGGAACAGTAAACCAGAGCATGTACCTCAGCGTCAAGCCCGACGCGGAGCAGAAGACGACTTCCATAAACGTTTCCATGTCCTACGAAGACACCGAGGGCAACGCCTTCACAGCAACGGATGTGATTTCCATCCCGGTCATGCAGGACACCAGGTTGATTGTGGATGACATCATTACCCCGCCGGAACTCTATGTTGGCATGCCCAACGGCGTATCCGTAGACTTCTACAACATGGGCAGAACCAAGCTGCATAACCTGCGCATCAACGCTGAAGGCGACTTCGACACCATGGAATCCAACAGCTACTACGTGGGCAACATGGAGCCGGGCACCACCGATTCCTATGATTTTTCCTTTATCCCCAGAGAAACCGGCACAATGTCGGGCAAGATCATCTTCACATACGAAGACGCCTCCGGCCACCAGCAGGTTTACGAAAAGGAATTCCAATTCCAGATCATGGATATGCCCGTCTGGAATGAAGAACCCTGGCCGCCGGAAGAAATGCCTACGGAAGGCGGCAGCATTCCCTGGCTGCCCATAGGAATCGGCACGGCAGTAGTCATAGCAGCGGCCATCTTCTTTATCCGCCGTCACCGGAAAAAGAAGATAAACGAGGAGATGGAGATTAATGAATAGTAAAGACCTGCTGCTACTCGGGGTAAAAAACCTCTTGCGGCGAAAAACAAGAACAATCCTTGCTATAATCGGCGTTGTGGTGGGCACCTGCGCCATCATCGTCATGCTCTCCATCGGCTTCGGCATGTCAGCCAATTTCGAGGAACAGATCGCCAGCTACGGTGATCTGCACCTTGTAAACGTGTACGGCGGCGGAATGTACGGTTACGGCACGAGTGCGGGAGACGGTCAGCCCGCCCAACTGGACGACAAAGCCATAGCCGCATTCGAAAGGATCGAAGGTGTGGACGCGGCCACCCCAAGGCTGGAGGAGTTCATGACCGTAGCCATCGGAAAGTATGTCACCCAAGTGAGCGTAGTCGGAATACGCCCGGAAGTGATGCAGAAGTTCGGCTACGAGCTTCAAGACGGAAGGCTGCTCCAACCGGGAGACAAATTCAATTTGGTCTTCGGGAACCAGGTTCCCAGCTGGTTCTACAACTCGAAAAAGACCATGTACGGCAGTTGGGACGGCGAGGCCAAGGTAGATGTAATCACCGATAAAATCATCATCACGGGAGACTTCGAGTACGGCCAAAAACGTCGCTACAGCACCGAAGACATCGACTACAAAGAATACAAGGCGAGAGGTGTAGGTCTGCTGGCCAACCCGAACAACGAAACCGCATATTATGTATACACGGACCTGGACACCATGAAGGAAATCCAGGCGGACCTGAGAAAGGCCCGGAAGGAATCGGCAACCAACCAGTTGGTATATAATAATGCTATGGTCTATGTGGGAGACATTAACGACGTTCAAGACGTCAGCGATGCCATCCGCGAAATGGGCTTTCAGACCCACAGTCTCAACGACTGGCTCGAAGCCATGCAGGAACAGGCCCGCATGATTCAGACCGTTTTAGGCGGTATCGGGGCCATTTCCCTCTTCGTTGCCGCTCTCGGCATTACCAACACCATGATTATGTCCATCTACGAGCGCACCAAGGAGATTGGCGTCATGAAGGTCATCGGCGCTAACCTGGCGGACATACGCAGGATGTTTTTGCTGGAGGCAGGACTTATCGGATTTCTCGGCGGACTTATTGGTGTTATGTTGAGCTTTATTATTTCGCTCTTGTTGAATACGGCGTTGGCAGGCGTACTCGGCGCCTTCCTCGGCGGCATGATGGGCGGCGGCTCCAATATCTCCATCATTCCCTGGTGGACGGCTGTGGGCGGACTGCTCTTCGCTACGGTTATCGGCCTTATTTCCGGTTACTCTCCGGCGAGACGGGCAATGCGCTTGTCGGCCCTGGAGAGCTTACGCAACGAATAAAATATTCCTTGACATACCGGGTAAAAATAAGTATAATTGCTACTGCGTCATGTGCAAAGTTCCACTAGCCCCGGAAATTTGTTACATTATGATGATAATAAGACCTGGGTGGGGTGAAACGCCCGGGTAGGAGGATGTATACGATGAAGACATTCGTTGCAAAGCCTCACGAAGTAGAAAGAAAATGGTATGTTATCGATGCA
>FZPS01000081.1_pt530 | contig 10730 bp, 8 predicted proteins | sample 1817821 | NCBI WGS metagenome assembly FZPS01 (sample SAMEA104158645, study PRJEB21678) | metagenome | place: Germany | collected 2015-04-21 | reverse complement strand
AGGAACTGTTCGGGCTGCTCGCGACCAATTTTCACGAGGTCAACATCCCCTTGGGCACCCTGATCGACCAGGACAAGATGGAATTGGAGCTCAAAACCCATCCCGGGGACTGGACCCTCCGTGGGAACGACCGGGGCAAAGCCATCGTCATCCACCCCGAAGCGGGTTCGGATTATCTCCGCTGGCTCCAGGAAACGGTCCTGGACGGCTACGCAGACAAGATCGCGCGCGCGGGCGGTGTCGACCTGCACATCGTCGGGGTCGGGGGGCGGGGGCATGTGGGTTTTCACGAGGTCGGCATTCCTTTCGAGGGGAGCGAGGTTCTCCTGGTCAAGCTGGACGACAACACCGTTCACAACGCCGTCGTCGACGGCCACTTCGCGAGCCGGTCTGAATCCCCGACCTACGCTGTGACCATGGGGGCGGAACTGGTCTACCGGGCCAAGTCCGTGCTGCTTTTGGCCAACGGCAAGCGCAAGGCGGACGCCATCGCCAAGGCTCTCTTCATGGAGCCCGACTGCTCGGTCCCGATCTCCTACGGGCACACCTTCGCCCGTTCCGGGGGGAACATGATCTTCGTCGTCGACCGCCTGGCCGCCGCCGGTTTCCTGGGGCGGGAGGCGCAGCTCCGGGAGCGGGGAATCGACGTCGAGGATATCGGCGAGGAGCGGGCATCGGTCCCGGTCGAAAGCCTCAAATTCTTCTGCGCTCCCGGCTCCGCGGCCAGCTGAGCCAGTCGCGGCGGTTCTCGGCCGCCCGCGCCCCCGCCCGGGCGAGGAGTTTTGAGATTCGGTCCGCTTCCGCCATTGCCTCCTTCGGTCCGGGTTCACCCTTTGCGCACATTCCTGAAAGCTCCGTGCCCTGCCCCAAATGTGCTAAAATAGCCCCAATACTTGATCGATTTCATCCACAGGCATTCACGAAAAAGGAGAAAACCATGGACCCTGTAAACAGCGGGGAAAAGGGAACGACGCGCAGGGGGTTTGTCAAGGAAATCACCGCGGGCGCGGGAGGGCTGGCGCTCGGCGGCCTGCTGCTGGATGCACTCGCGCCCCGGCCCGGCCTGGCCGCGGCCGACGCCCCGTCCGCCGACGGGACGAAGTACGGGAAATACTTTCTCAGCGACAAGGGGGAGCCGCCCAAGGCCAACGATTTCGTCTCCCTCAACAGCCTTCCCCCCTTTCCCGAAATCGCCAGTCCCCAGACATACTTCCGTGGCGCCTCCGCGTTGCCGGGCGCGACCGCCACGATCGGGTGGCAGGTGTTTCAGGCTCCCGTCTGCTGGGAGACGCCCCATACCCACAAGTACGATGAATTCCTGATCTTCCTCGGCGCCGAGCTGCCCGACCTGTGCAAGAGCTTCGACGCGGAGATCGATTTCTGGATGGGGGAGGAGTTCGAGAAGCACACCATCACCTCCACCACCGTCATCTTCATCCCCAAGGGGGTGATGCACAGCCCGCTCAATTTCCGGGCGATCCGCAAGCCGGTGCTCTTCCACGCGCTCTACCTCGGGCCGAGCCTGGACGCCGTGCGGATGCCCAACTTCGACCTGACCACCTTCGACTGGGGCGGACCGGTCAACCTCAAGATGTTCGGGCCGTCGAAAAAATAATGGGGACGTCCCACATGTTTCCCATTTTCCATGCTCCACCGGGGGGGAAATCAGCGGATCATGCCGATCCTCTTCAATCGACCATGTCCGTCGGCACGGTATGAAGTGGTTCTGCAATGGGGAAACGCCATGGAGCCCGGCCAGGCCCCCTGGCTAGAGGGGGCATAAAACAGGGAAACGTGTGGGACGTCCCCGTTTTAGCGGGCGGCCAGGGCCCGGGCGCCCACTTCGGGCAAAAAGAATACGGGGATCGTCATCAGGACCATGCAGATGGCCGCCAGGCCGAAAAGCATGGTGGTATTGGTGCCCGCCAGCGGCGTGATGATGAACGTCGGTACGACCACGGCCCCCAGCACCTGGACGGTGGCGATGATGCCCCCCGCGCTCCCCGCGTAGACCGGGCCGATGTCGGGCAGCAGCATGGGGAGGGCGGAGAAGAGGGGTTGCACCGAATACTGCAGGAACCCGGCCAGGAGCAGGGCGGCCACCAGCCAGGGGCCGATCGGCAGCTGCCAGGACCAGAAGATCGCCGCGCCGCTCAGCAATCCAACCATGATGAGATAGCGCCGCATGACCCCCATGCGGTTGCAGATCATGGGCCCGAGGAGGCAGCCGAAGATCCCGCCCAGGGTCGGCATGGAGCCGAACAGGCTCGCCTTCACCGCGCTGATGCCGCGCAGTTCCTGCAGTACGTTGGGCAGAAAGCTCGAGAACACCATCACCGATCCCATGACGAAGAAGAGGCTGCACCCGGCAAGCCAGACGCCGCGCGACCGGGCCGCCCGGCCCAGGTACTGGTTGGCGCGCAGGACGGGTGGTTCGGGGGCGCCTTCGGGGCGGTTTTTCGCGAAAACCATCCAGAGGACGAAGATGACCAGGCAGAGGACGCCGGAAAAGACGAAGGCGCTGGACATGGAGGGGAAAAGCGCGGTGGTGGAGGTGCCGATAAACATCGCCAGGGATGGGCTGATCATGCAGACGCCCATGATGGTCCCCATCTGCCGCTGCGGGAACCAGGCGCCGAAAAGCTTGGCGAGGTTTCCCACCAGGAGCCCTGACGCCAGACCTGCCAGAATGGTCATGAACAGGAAGGGCCAGAAGGAATCGGTGACGGAGCGGAAGTAGCAGCCGATCACCGAGAAAAACAAGCCGACGGCCACCACCTTCTTCACGCCGAAACGGTCGGCGAGGGCCCCGCCCAGGATGCAGATGAACAGCGACCCGGTCATCGGACCGGCCATCAGGGCCGAGAACTGCGACGGCGACAGGTTCAGCGCGGGCATCAGCTTGTACGCCAGGGGCGGGAGCTGAAACTGCGCGTAGCTGCCGATAAAGGTGCCCAGCATGGCAACGGCAAGGATCACCCAGCGGTAAGGCGACAGCCTGGACTCGTCCGTAGTGCTCATTCCTGTTCGCTCCCTTCGATGTCCGGATTCAGCCTGAACCCCTCCCAGAAAAGCGAAGCCGCCGACCGGAGCGACAGCCTTCACCCCGCCGCGGCAATAGGGTTGTCCGTTTTCGGCAATTCGCCCTATGAAAGCACAAACCGCCCCGATTTGCCCGAGAAAAGTAGGTAGGGTCTGCGTAAGCGTCAATTCTTCCACACGGGATGGTTACGGCAGCTTCATATTCCATGGCGGCAGTGCTTCTAGTGAGGCATCGTCACGGGAATCCAGGTTGGGTAGGATCTCAAAGGCGCACTATCAAGTATGGGCACGTATATCTGTATGCTTATGACTCGATGAAAGAAGCCAAAGAACATTTGAAGGTGTATCTGACATTTTACAATGCGGAAAGGCCTCATCGCTGAAAATCGTCAGGGATCTCGGTTGGATCGCCAAAAGACAGAAAGGACTTGAGATATGTAGGGTAATTTGGTGGGCGTAATACGATTGGATATTGTAAGTGGTTATTTATGAATGAGATACATAGATAGTTGGCGGAGGAAGTAGGATTCGAACCCACGAGGGGGTTGCCCCCCTAACGGTTTTCAAGACCGCCGCCTTCAACCGCTCGGCCATTCCTCCAGCCTGTGAAAAAAGTATGCCTGTAAAGCCGCTTTTTGCAAGGGGAAAGGATGTTGCGCAGTTTTCGGACCTGGGGAATAATGGAAAGAAAGTTCGCGATTGCCGTATGTTGGGTTCCGGGCATCGGTTTTTCCGGCCGATGCCTATCGGGAGGTGCCATGATCAGGTTTGCCCTCTGCGCCGTTGCGTTTTCCTTCGCCCTGGTTCTTCCTGCAGGGGCCGACGATTTCAAGAAACCCACGCGCACGCCGGTGGAAAGCTCGGCCGAACAGGCGCGCGTCATCGCCGAAGGGGCCCGGCTGCACGACCGGGGGGACTACGACGGGGCGATCGAGAAGTACGAAAGCGTGCTCGCGCTCAATCCCGACGATGTCGTGGCGATCTACGAACTGGGCTACTCCCATTTCGCACGGAAGGATTATGCACAGGCCCTGGAATACGCGCGTAAAGGGGTGCGGTACGTTTCCGATCTCCGGCCGCAGTTCCTCCTGCAGATCGCCAGCTGCCAGGACAACATGGGGGACGGGGAGCGCGCCGTCAAGACCTACCGGAAGATGATCAAGGAGTTTCCCGGGGTTCCCCTCGTGCACTTCAACCTGGCGGTGACCTACGCCCGCCAGGATAAAAGGGAGCTCGCGAAGGAGCAGCTCAAAAAGGAACTGGCGATCAGCCCCGACCACCGGTCCAGCCACTACCTGCTCGGCATGCTGCTCGAGGAGGAGGGGTACCGGATCCCGGCGGTACTGGCCCTGTCGCGCTTTCTGATCCTCGAGCCGAATACGGAACGGTCCGGCGCGGCCCTCGGCGGCCTGCAGAAGCTGATCCAGGCGGGGGTGAGCATCGAAAACGAGAAGAAAGTGACCCTCATGATCAAGCCCGACACAAGGAAGGACGAGGGGGATTTTGCGCGGCTCGAGCTGATGCTTTCGCTCGTGGCGGCCGGCCTGGCGCTCGAGGAGAACCGGGTGGAGCAGTTCTGTTCCTTTTTCCGGAACCTGATCGAGGTGGTGGGGAGGGAACAGCGGAAGTTGGGGTTTACGGGCGCATACTACATCCCCTACTTTCGCGAGATCAAGGAGCGGGGCTACACCGACGCCTTCGCCTACCTGATCCATGCCGGCAGCCCCGACGGCGAGGTCGGGCAGTGGCTGATCGCGAACGAGGACAGGGTGGAAGAGTTCCTCGAGTGGTCCAGAGATTATCCCTGGCCGTCGGATGGTTCGAAATCCCGAAAAAAATAGAGCGGCTTTTTTGCGTGTGTGCGGAGCGGTGTGCGCGGGCGGTCAGGCGTCCGGGTGTCGGGTCTCGATCGCTTCGAGCACCGCGAGCGGGTCGATCCGGCGGCTGAAGGGGACGAGGCGCGCGTGTTGGGGCAAGTCGCCGGGGGCGCAGTCGAGGCGGCGGTCGATGCACAGCACGAAGGGCTCCCGCTTCATCGCTGCGAGGCGGTCGAGCTTGGTGCGGAGGTAGTCGGGGGTCCAGAAGCCGACGATCTCCAGCAGGAAGCGGCGCGCGGGGTCGCGGCGGTGGATGAGGGCGAAGTCGGGGAAGGTGAGGGCGCCGCCGGCCTCGACCGGTTCCGGCTCGCGCAGGAGGTCCCAGTCGAGGGTGGCGGCGAGGAAATCGCGGGCGAAGCGCTCCTCCAGGTCGCTGTCGTACCCGGGCGGGGCCGCGGGCATCGGGAGGGGGTCCCCCGAGCGGATGCGCACCCGGACCTCTTCCCCGCCCAGTCGACAGCGGGCTTCGAGCTCGAACCGCTCCGAGCGGAGGAGGAGGGGGAGGATCGAGGCGAGGCTGCGGCCGTAGAGGGTGGTGTGGTGGAAGAGGGCCAGCGGGCCCGAAATCCGCATTTCAAAACCCCGCTCCCCCGCCCGGCGGATCGAGGCGAGGAGGCGGCGGAGGTGCACCTGGCGCATTATCGCGCGCGCGGCGCCGTGAATGAGGATCACCGCCTCCGACGCCCGTCCCAGCACCCCCTGGGCGAGTTCCAGGTTGGTGCGGAGCGCCAGCTCGTGCGGGGTGGGGAGGGGATCGGGAAGGCCGAGGCGCCGGCGGGAGGCGAGGTCGGAGAAGAGGTGAGATTCGACCAGGCCGGGCTTGACCCCGAGGCGCCGGGCGACGACGGCGATCACCCTCTCCCGGTCGAACCCCCCATGCCGGCGCGCCCGTTCGGCTTCGGGAAAGAGGAGGGCGCGGAGCCTGCGCCCGTCGACGGGGGGACGCTCGCGGCCGCAGAGGGTGCGCCACGTCCAGAGCGCCATCTGCCGCCGGGCCTCCGGCGCCGCCACCCTCGAGGGCTCTTCGAGGAACGCTTCCGCTTCGCGCTCCCCGCGCCCCTCGAGCCGGACGAAATCCCCGATCAGCGCCCCCAGCCAGGCGTGGTCCTCGGCCCCGAGCCACAGAGGCTCCGCCCACTCCCCGAGCGTCCGCACCCGGACCCGGTTAGCCGGGAGCAAGCGCCCTCCTGCGGCTGTCGGCCTGGCGGACCTCGAAGGTGCCCGCGGTGACCAGGTCGTAGACCACGGCCTTTTTCCCCTCGGCGGGCCGGAGCACGCGCCCCACCCGCTGGATGTATTCGCGCGCGCCCAGGCTCCCTCCGATGACGATGGCGACGTCGGCCGCGGGGACATCGAGCCCCTCGTTGAGCACCCGGGCGCTGACCAGGACCCGCAACTCCCCGGCGGCGAAGCGCTCGAGCGCCAGGCGCCGCTCCCGGCGGCCGATGTCGCAGGTGACCGGCTGGACGAGGTGCTCGCGCGCGATCGCGTAGGCGGTGTCGTTGTCGGCGGTGAAGGCGAGGACGCGGGAGTCCCTGTGTTCGCCGAGGAGAGCGCCGACGATCCGGCGCTTTTCCTCGGTGTAGTGGATGATCTTCCGGGAACGGCGCCAGGCGGCCAGCGCCCTTTTCCCCCGGTCGCTGCGGAGGGCGAAGCGGGTGAAGTCTTCCCAACCCGCCCCCGGGGAGCGGTCGAAAAATTCCCGGCAGAAGGGGCGGAAGACGGCCAGCTCGAAACCGTAGGTTTCCCGTTCCCGGGGGGAGAGGCCCACCGAAATGGTGACCAGGCTGTAGGGGGCGAGCCAGCGGCCGGCAAGTTCCTCCACCCGCGCGCGATAGATTTCCGGGCCGACGAGGGCTTCGAGCCGGCCGACGCGGCGGGGGTCCTCGGGCATGGTGGCGCTCAATCCCAGCCGCGCCCCGGCCGTGGACATCTCGAGGATCTCCTCTCCGAGCCCGGAACCGAGGTGATGCACTTCGTCGATCACCAGGAGGGAATGGCGGTTCCCGAGCGTCTCCATGTGCCGCCGGGCGCTGGCGAAGGTGGCGACGGTGACCGACCCCTCGGTCCGGCGCCCGTCGCCGAACTCCCCGATGGGGTTGGCGCCGGCCGAGCGGAGGGTTTCGACCCATTGCGCCATCAGGGCGCGGGTGGGGACGAGGCAGAGGGTGCGCAGCCCGGTCCGGGCCATCGCCGCGACCGCGACGCGCGTCTTTCCGGCGCCGGTGGGGAGCGAAACTATGCCCCTCAGCCCGGAGGCCTCCCAGGCGGCGAGCGCGGCGGCCTGGTAGGGGCGCAGTTCGGGTGCCGCCAATGCCGGCGGAGGGGGCAACGGGGGGAGGGCCTCGTCGCAAAAGGGTATGCGGCGGAGGCGGAGTTCCCGGCAGAGCTCGGGGTAGGCGCAGGCGGGAGCGCGCCAGGCGCCCACGCGCGCGTCCCACCGCATCCCCGGGAGGCTTTCCGCACCCTCGGGTGCCTGCGGGATCAGGAGGGTGCCGCGATCGAACGAGAGTCGCATGGTTTCCTCGTTATCTATTCTGTATAATGAGTGCCGGTCGATTTGAGCCGGATTTTTCGCAAAAAGGCCGGCGGCGAAACAACGCGTCGTCGTCGTCGTATGTATTAATTGGTGTATTGGGCTTATACCCGGATGGATAATCCATCTATTGGCAATGTAAATCGTTGATATGTAAAGGGTTGTATGTATTCCATAGTCAAATCCGCTCTCGTGGCTCTCTTCTTCCCACTGTTGGCGTTTTCCGCGACCTCGTGGGGAGGGAATGAAAATTTCAACAAATGGTCGCTCGAAGGGGCGGTCAAGGTCCTGAACGATTCCCCCTGGGCGCGCCAGGAGACCTTCACCCGCGTCCTCCGCGGCGTGGGGAGCGGCATTTCGGGGGAGAAGGAGATCTACAACACCTTCTACGTGAGGTTCCTATCCGCCCGCCCGGTGCGCGAGGCCTATGCCCGGATCCAGCAGATCCAGCACGGGTACGACCGGATGGCGCCGGAGGAGAAGCGGCGGTTCGAGGCGCTCCAGGCGGGCAATCTCGACATGGACGTGTCGCGCTTCATCGTCCTCACCGTCGGTTTCCGGTCCAACGACCCGAACGAGGAGAGCGCAATCCGACGTTTCTTCCAGAGCGAGACCGTCGAGACTCTCAAGACCAAGGCCTTCCTCTCCACCCCGTCATGCCCCCAGGTGGAACTCGTCGCCTATTTCCCGCACCAGGAGGAGAGCGTCGGGGCCAAATTCGTCTTCCCCCGTGAAGTCGACGGGGTCCCCGTGATCGGGGAACATTGCCCCAACATCACCCTCGAGCTGCTCGATGTCCCGGGGACCCAATCCCGCCTGTACGCGAGGTTCGATGTCAAGGAGATGAGGGTGGGCGGCCAGCTTGTCTTCTGACCCCCGTTTCGGAATCCGTCAACCCAGGTTTTTCCTCTTGCAGGATTTTTCATGCTTATGCGTTTTGCGCTGATTGCGCTCCTGTTTGTGTCGGTTCCCCTGTATGCAGCCCCTTCCGGAGAGGAACCGGAAGCGGCGCCCGGTTCCCCCGCCGCAGAGAGCGCCTCCCCCCCACCCGGACTCGACGGGGTGGTTTTCAAAGACGAAGGGGACGGCGCGCTGCCGCCGGGCCTGGAGCAGATCAAGTCCTTCAGGATGAAGCTGGGAGGCGAATGGCAGTCCGAGGGCTCGGTCAGGGACGAATCGACCGCCCTGATCGTCAACCCTTTTTCGGTCCGCAAGCGGGGGAAAATCTACGGCTCGATCTACGAATACCACCGCAACGACAATTTTGACGCCCGCAATTACTTCGACCCGGTGGGGAAGCCGCTGCCTGAATTCAAGCGTAACCAGTTCGGCGTGAGCCTGGGGGCGTCGGTCACTTCGAGGTTGAAGGTGTTCGGCAGCTATGACGGCCTGCGGGTGATCCGGGGCTCGACCCTTCTCTCCCTGGTCCCCACCAATGCCATGAAGCGGGGGGACTTCAGCGCCGTCACCGGGCGGCAACTGGTCGACCCCTTCACGGGCGAGCCCTTTGCCGGCAACCGGATCCCGCAGGAGCGCATCCACCCGGTGGCTTCCCGGCTGCTAGGGCTCTTTCCCGATCCCAACCGGGACGACCCGGTGCGCAACTACGTCAACAACCAGCCCTCCGTGGAAAACCGCGACACCATCTCCTCCCGGATCGATTACGAATGGAGCCCGCAAACCAAGATCTTCGGCACCTACGAAATCAGCGACGGCGTGCGGCGGCTGGTCTCCGCCCTCCCCGCCTTCGGCAACGAGGTCGACGAGAGGGAGCAGGATGTCGCGATCGACCTGAGCCACTCCTTCAGCTCGAACAAGGTGCTCAGCCTGAAGGTGGGGTTCAAACGCTTCTCCAGCCTGCAGACCTCGGACCAGGCCTTCCAGGAAGGGCTGCTCGATTCGATCGGGATCGCCGGGGTCGGGGTGATCGACCCGATGGACGAGGGGTATCCCGAGATGCAGATCCTCGGCTATTCCGGGATCGGATCCGGTACCGGCGGTGGTTTTGCGAGCCCTTCGCCCGAGAGCTTCAACCAGAACAGCTATTCCTTCAGCGCCGGCTATACCTACGTGAGCGGGGCGCACACCCTCTCCCTGGGGGGGAGCCTGAACTTCGACCAGTACAACGACATGAAAACCTGGGGCACCCGCCGCGGGCAGTTTGGGTTTTCGGGCCAGTTCACGGGTGATGCTTTCGCCGGTTTCCTCCTGGGGATCCCCTATACCGCGGCGCGCGGGGTCGGCTCCGACCGGGCCGACCTGAGAAAGCGCTCCTGGCGTCTCTACCTGAACGACAGCTGGAAACTGAGCCCCAACATCACCCTCACGATGGGGCTCACCTACAGCTATTCCCCCCTCTTCCACTCCATTCATGACAATGTGTCGTTCTTCCACCCGCTGGTGCTGGAAGCGCCGCTGGACGGAGAGGTCGTCGTGACCGGCAGCGACCGGGCCCGGCAACTGGGGCTCCATCTCAAACCGGGGCACGCGGCCTATGACGACAAGAACGACTGGCAGCCGAGCTTCGGGGTGGCCTACAGCCCCTTCGGCAACAACCGGCTGGTGCTGCGGGCGTCCTACAGCGTCGGGCACGGCTCGATGAACCCCTTCCAGGCCCTGACCTACATAGGGCGGAACTACCCTTTCTTCTATGTCCAGAAGGCGGAATCCCCGGTACGGCCCGACCTCGATATCGCCGATCCCTTCAAATCGGCCGCTCTCCCCGCGCTTAGTTTCACCGCGGCCGATCCGGAGCTGCGCAATCCCTTCATGCAGAACCGCGAGGTGGCGCTGCAGTACGAGTTTTTGGGCAACTGGAGCATGGAATTGAAATATTCGGGGCGGATCACCACCAGCTTCTACCGAGTGGTTCCCGGAAACGTCCCCCTGCCGGCCCCCGCTGGTGAGCCGATCCAGCCGCGGCGGCCGAACCCCAACTACGGGAGCTTCGAAATCCTCAAGAGCGACGCCACCTTCACCAACAACGAGCTCAACGCCCGGGTGACCCGGCGGCTGACCGATTTCTTTTCGCTGCAGGCGGATTTCTCCTGGGGGCGGGCGATCAGCGACGCCTACAGCTGGACCTTCGCCAACCCGAACAATCCCCGCGACCTCGCCGCCGAACGTTCCCTCTGGGGGTTTTTCCCGACTAAAACGTTCAACCTGAACTACATCCTGGACCTGCCGCTGGGGAAAGACCGGCTCCTGTCGACCCGCTGGGCGGGCAAACTCGGGGTGCTGTTCGAAGGGTGGCGGATTTCGGGGATCACCAACAT
>FZPS01000004.1_pt130 | contig 10734 bp, 8 predicted proteins | sample 1817821 | NCBI WGS metagenome assembly FZPS01 (sample SAMEA104158645, study PRJEB21678) | metagenome | place: Germany | collected 2015-04-21 | reverse complement strand
TGTGTTTTCTGTTTCAAAAACTCTGTAGGCAGAAGAAACATTGCCAAAAAAACCTATCGCTTGGGCTAGATAGTCGTCGTTATTTATAACCAAAGAATCTACAGAAGCGAGTAAGTCGTCTTTTGTATCAAAGGTATAATCTATAAGATCGTTGATATAATATTCTGCATCCTCCAGGCTTATTTGCTCTGTCTTTAAGGCAAAGAAAAAGTCAGTAAACTGGCTGGACATATCGCGAAAACGGTTATGGAACTCATTTGGAATGTCGTTTTTAAGATGTAAGTTATTTATGCCAGCAGGACTCGGTGTATTGTACTCAATATCGAAGATAACGGTCCGTCCACGTAGTTCTTTGAGGACAATCAAGGCATCTGCCATATAGCTTCGTGGCCAGGGCCAGGCGCCGAGTTTATCGATTGCTTTATCATCTACATTCAATAAAACAATGCGCGGGTCTTCTTTTATTTTATTTTTCGTAGTTAAAAAAAGGTCATAGAATAAGCTGTTAAAATTGATATAGACGGGTGTAAAAATAAGGGCTATAAACACAAGACTCGTAATGATGGGGATAAGAAAATCTTTTGGTTTATTTTTTATAGTGTGATTTGTTACTTTTTGTTTTTTTTCTTTCATGTATTTTCTTTCTCCTGAATTCTTAATGTAGCTGTTTTTCTTCAATTATAAGCCTAGTCTATCTATGTTGTATTTGTCAAGAATTTATTTATTATTCTTGTTTTATAGTCAAACGAAAGCGATATTGTCATTTTATTGAGTACAAATAAAGAAAACTTCTTGTAAAATTATCTGTTTTTTCGTAAGATGAGTTTATGGAATTTACACAAGAAACAATTGATGCACTTCAGGTAGATGAAGTAGCTATTATGAATCGTATTGCAAAAGAGCTTTCTATTAAGCTTGGACAGGTGAGCGCTGTTATTTCGCTTGTAAAAGAGGGTAGCACTATCCCTTTTATATCCCGATATCGAAAAGAGCAACATGGCTCGCTCGACGAATTGCAGGTTCGCGAATGCGATTCTTTCTTTAAATCCTATTCAAACCTAGAAGAAAGACGAATAGAAATTATCAAGGGTGTTTTTGCTCAAGGAAAATTGACAGAGCATTTGCACAAGGCAATTGTTGAAGCAAAAACTCTAACAGAGCTTGAAGATCTTTGGGCTCCCTTTAAGAAAAAAAGAAAAACTCGTGGCATGGTGGCGCAAGAGAAGGGCCTAGAACCGCTTGCTGACTTGATGCTCACGCTCGACACTGAAGCAATAGAAAAAGAAGCAGAAAAATTTGTCGTAATCGAAGCAGAAACAGATGAACTTAAGGTACCGACAGTAAAAGATGCGCTCGATGGCGCAAAAGATATCCTTGCGGAAAGGGCATCGCAAGAAACAGAAAACCGTAGCGCAATAAAGACTTTTTATTTACGAACAGGAAAAATAAAGGTAAAGGGCCTTGGCGATGAGGCAAAGGAAAAAACCTCTGTTTATAAAATGTACTGGGATTATGAAGAGCCGCTCAATGAAATAAAGGCGCATAGAATTCTCGCTATCAATCGTGGAGAAAAAGAAGGAGAGCTTGAGGTTGAGTATGATTTAGACGTCGATGGCGCAATCGGTGTTTTGAAGTCTCGCTATGTAACATATAATAGCTATCACGATGAGGCAATAGAAGACTCACTCGTTCGGCTTTTGTCGCCTGCGGTGCTTCGAGAAATAAAAAGCGATTTAAGTGAAGGAGCTGACGACCATGGCATTGGAATTTTTAGCGAAAACCTAAAAAATCTTCTTATGCAGCAGCCGATTAAAGGTACTCGCGTCCTTGGCATTGACCCTGGTATTCGAACAGGAACAAAGTGCGCAGCCCTTGATGAAACAGGAAAATACCTCGGAGATTTTTTAATACATCAAGTGACAGCCCCAGAAAAAGCTGCCTTTGCAATAAAAAAAGCGATAAAGGAATATAATGTACAACTCGTTGCAGTTGGAAACGGCACGGGTTCTCGGGAGGTGCAAGAAATTGTTTCTGCTGTTTTAAGTGAACACTATCCCGATGTCTTGTATACCGTTGTTGATGAAGACGGAGCCTCCGTCTATTCTGCAAGTGATATCGCCCGTGAAGAATTTCCCGACCTCGACTTGACGATTCGTGGCGCTATATCGATTGGAAGAAGGCTGCAAGACCCGCTTGCTGAGCTTGTAAAAATAGACCCAAAATCCATTGGGGTGGGCTTGTATCAGCATGACTTAAACCAAAAAAAACTTTCCGAAATGCTCGACAATGTTGTCTCCTCAGTCGTAAATCAAGTTGGAGTAAACTTAAACACCGCATCGGCATCTCTTTTAAAATATGTTTCAGGTATAAATAACTCCCTTGCAAAAAAAATTGTTGCGCATCGTGAAACAACGGGAAAAATTGTAAGCCGAGAAGACTTAAAAAAAGTGAGCGGTATGGGTGAAAAAACTTTTGAACAATGTGCAGGTTTTTTGAAAATCCCCGAAAGCGCCGATCCCCTCGATAATACCTGGGTGCATCCAGAAAATTATGCTGCTGCACGAGAGCTGCTTCCCCTTGTAAAAAAAGGTAGCGAGTTGGACAGCCCTACAAAGAAAGAACTTAAAGAAAAATTTAATCTTGGCGAAACAACCATTGTTGATATTGTAGAAGAGTTACAAAAACCAAACCGAGACCCGCGAGAAGGCTATCCTAAACCTATTATGCAAAAAGGCGTCCTCTCTTTTGAGGACCTAAAAGAAGGTATGAAGGTTACCGGGAAAATAAAAAATGTCGTTGACTTTGGCGCCTTTGTTGACTTGGGCATTAAAGAAACAGCCTTATTGCATATTTCAGAATTGAGCGACTCCTTTGTCGAAGACCCCATGTCCATTCTCAAAGTTGGCGATATTAAGGAATGCACGATAATTGGGCTGGATATAGACCGAAAACGTATTTCATTGTCCCTAAAGTCTGATGCAGGAAGTAGGGGCAGTGGGCAGGCAACATCTCCACGTGATGCAAATAAAACTCGCGAAGGAAGCGGCGTAAAAAAAGTGGTACGCGTAAATCGCTCAGATGCCCCTTCTAAAAACAAAGAACGACAAGACAATAGACAATTTGCAGGCAATGATGAAGGTACAAGCTACAATCCATTTGCCGCACTCTTAACAAAGAAGTAAGAGAAAACTATTGATATGAAAAGCTCCTATAGCGATTGCTCGGGAGCTTTTTTTATTTTGCAGTTTTTCCCCACTCGTTAAATATATTTTTTTAGTTCGCGATGTTCGTTCATCTTCAACCTTGAGCCGACAAAGTAGCTTCCGAACATCATCGTGCTTGTATCAATTGCGGTTGCAAAAGATCCCAAGACAAAGGCCATTGGTTTGAGCAGGAGATAGGCTGCGTCAAAGCCGCGGCCGTAGAAAGAGCAAAGAATGGTTAGGGATAAAAAAGCGCCGCCAATGGGAATTCCGCCGAGGAAAAAGGAGATGAGGAAGGAGATAAAACCAATCCAGATAATTTCTCCAAAAGGAATGATGAGTCCAGAATATGAGCGCAAAATAACGATGAAGGCTGTTGCGGTAACGAGGGCTGTTCCTCCGCGCGCAAAGACTGAAAAAACGGGCGCTGTTACGGCGGCAATTCTGCGTTTTAAGCCAAGGCTTTCTTTGAGGTGTTTTATTGCTACGCCGAGGCTGAGGTTTATGTCGCCTGAGAAAAAGGCGGTTATAAGGCTTGCGGTGCTTGCATAGAGTACTCGGTAGGGTGTTTTTTCCTTGAAAACAAACTTTAAAACGAGTGGATAGAGGATGAAGGCGATGAGGATGAATTCCCCTGCAAGCAATAAAATGAGTGGGGTAAAAACGCCAGATCGCAGCAAGTCTTTGAAGAGTATGGTCCAGGTGCAGGTGATAAAAATCATTCCAAAGGCAAACATATCGACAAAGAAGCTCATAACGGCAAAAAATACTTTTGAAAGTGAGTCAAAGAGGTTTACTGTGAGTTTTGAAGCATTTGTGTCGCTTGCACAACCTGCTCCGATGAAGCCAGCTAAAACAAGCAAGGGCAATAAAAAGTTTCCATCTAAAAAAACGGAAAAACTAGTAATGGGGAAAATATCGAGTAAGCGGGTGGGAATGTCCAAGCTCGCAGAATTTGTCATTTTTTCCACAGAAATGGGGATTCGAGGAAGTTTTACCAATAATGTGGCGAGAATTCCTAAAAAAACAAGGGCGAAAGAAGTAATAAGGCTAATGGCCACGACATAAACGGCTGTTTTAAAAAGTTTTCCCGTGTTTCGTAGCTTATAGATAGCAAGAGCCATGCTAAAAAAAAGAAGTGGAACGAGCATATATCGACCAAAGCGGATAGACATTTCGGTTAAAAAATCAATTGTTTTTTGAACACTTGAGACATTTAAAGGGAGGAGGAAGGCAGCAAGTGAACCCAAAATACTCGCTAAAACATATTTAATCCATATTTTCATGTCTTTTAGGATAGCGAAACAATGCATAATCGTCAAGCTTTGTTCATTGAAAATAAAGCTTTCTTGTGTTATATTGGTAGGAAGATGAAAAACAATATTCTTTTGATAGGTAAGGATTTTCTCGAAAACGAGGCTTTTATAGCTTATTGTAAGGGAAAGGAAATTCCTTTTGTCTGCACGACGAAGGCGCAGGCAAAGTCAGAGGGCAAAGAGACTGTATTTGAGGGAACAAAGTCGATTGTTCCTTGGAATAGGGCTTCCAATCTTTCTTCCATGAATCTTATCATTCGAGCTGAAACCCTTCTTGACTCTATCGACCGTGTTCTTTTGTATTTTGATTATGATCATTTTACAGAAGAGTATTCTCAGTTGGAGAAAAATCATTTTCAAATCATTGCTAACGAACTCATTGCTTCATATCAATATATAACAGAAAATATTTTGGAACGCTTCAAAGAAAAAAAACAGGGTGGCTTTATTTTTCTACTTAAAGAAGCGGTTCCGTTGTTTCGCTCTTCAAAAAGCTCTGTTGAAATCAACAATCCCGCTTTGTATGCTGCCCAGGAAGCCTTTGTTGCTTTTGCAGAAATGACAGCCTATCGATATAGCCAGAAACTGGAGAACTCTGTTGTTTTGGCAAAAACAAGTTTAAAAAATGATGAAAAAATAGCTTCGCTTTTATTTTCGCTTTTGGAAAGTGATAAGCTTGAAAAAAAATTACAAAAAGATGCTACTCGGTGGCTATTGCTTCAAGATCAAAATGAAGGAGCAATTCCCTTTTTTAAATAAAAATATGAATAGTCAAAATCCATTAATTGTACAAAGTGACAGAACGCTTCTTCTCGACGTGCATATGCCTCGTTCGACTGAATGTCGTGATGCGCTTTTGCCCTTTGCAGAGCTAGAAAAATCTCCCGAGCATCTACATACCTATCGTCTTACCCCCTTGTCTTTGTGGAATGCGAGGAGTTCTGGTTTTAGCCCTGAAGATGTCGCAAGGGTTTTGAAGGAGTTTTCTCGCTACGAAGTGCCCACATCTGTTTTAACGTGGGTAACGGAAGTAACGAGTCGCTTCGGTAAACTTATTTTACTCCCTGACCCATTGAGCCCAGAAGATGAAGAACGGCTTATTCTAAAGGTAGAAAGCCAAACAATATACCGGGAAATAGAGGCGAGTCCGTCGCTGAGAAAAACCTTGACTCCCTTGCTCAATACAAACGAATATAAGTTTGATAGCTCTTATGCGTTTTCTCTCAAGCTTGTCGACCGAGGAAGTATTAAACAAGATTTGATGAAGCTTGGCTGGCCGGTAAAAGACGAGGTTCCCTTGCGCGACGGCGAGCCTCTGGAAGTTTTGCTTCGGGAGAAAACACTTTTCGGTCACGCCTTTGAACCGCGCCAGTATCAAGTGGAAGCGGCTCAGGCGCTTGTGGGAAATAAGGGACCGGGTTCAGGTTTTGGTACGATTGTACTTCCCTGCGGTTCTGGAAAGACAATTGTCGGCATGAAAATTATGTCCATGCTCCACACTAACACGCTTATTCTGACAACAAATATTTCTGCGGTTCACCAGTGGATAGATGAACTTATCGATAAGACAGAGTTGACTGCAGATCAAATAGGGGAGTATACGGGTGAGAAAAAAACAATAAAACCGGTAACCGTTGCAACTTATCAAGTATTAACTTGGCGGCCAGATAAAACCTCGCCCTTCCCACATTTTCAAATTTTCAAAGAGCGTCCCTGGGGTTTGATAATATATGACGAGGTACATTTATTGCCGGCGCCTGTTTTTCGGGTAACAGCTGAACTACAGGCTATTCGTCGTGTTGGTTTAACTGCAACCTTGGTTCGCGAAGATGGCTGTGAGGGACATGTCTTTAGTTTGGTTGGCCCGAAGCGCTATGACGTACCATGGAAAGAACTTGAAGGTGCTGGTTGGATAGCGAGCGCTGAGTGCATTGAGCTGCGTATTGATTTGGCAAGTGAAAAAGAAATCGAATACGCGACAGTACAGCCACGACTCAAGCATAGACTTGCAAGCGAAAACCCTTCGAAGATTCCCTTGGTTATGGATTTGGTTCGGCATTTTAAAAATGATAAAATTCTCATCATCGGCCAATATTTGCAACAATTACATGAGATTGCGACATTGCTCAATGCGCCGATTATAACGGGAAAAACACCAACTTCACAACGCGATGCACTGTACGCTGATTTTCGATCTGGAAAAAACAGTGTTTTGGTTGTTTCCAAGGTTGCAAACTTTGCTATTGATTTACCTGATGCTTCGATGGCGATACAGATTTCGGGAACCTTTGGGAGCAGGCAGGAAGAGGCGCAACGTTTGGGTAGAATTTTGCGGCCCAAAGAACGCACCTCGCGGTTTTTTACGATTATTACACGGAATACCGTGGAAGAAGAATTTGGTGCAAACAGACAAAAGTTTTTGGCGGAGCAGGGGTATGCCTATGTGCTTTTGAGAACGCCAGAAGATATAGCGCAGTATTTGGCAGAAAATGGAGAGAGTGATGAATCTAAAAAATCATAGCCAGGCAGAAAAGGTATTGCTCTGGAGGGAAAGCCTTACAAAACTTTCTGACCAGCAATTTTTTGATTTGCTTCGTATGTATATCGGTGAAATAAAAACGCCGTACAACAAACAAAATCTTATCGAGCAAATGAGTTCTGTTTTGCGCAAAGAAGAAAATAAGCAAAAAATACTTTCTTTGTTGGACTACCAAGACAGGCTGATTCTTGCGGCATTACATGTTTTTTCAGGGGCGAGTTTTACACAACTAAAACATTTCTTTTCTGACAGTATTTCAAGTTATGACCTTGAGACGGACTTGCAAAACTTAGAGGAACGGCTTTTGCTTTTTAGAAGCCTTGAGCCAAGTACAGAAAAAAAAATCTATCTTATAAATCCTCTTTTAGAGGAAGCGCTCTTGCCTTTTATTGGTTCAAGCGTTTTATTTCCAAAGAGTAAGCTGCATGCAGACATAGATTCACAAAATACTTTTTATCTCAACTCGCATTTGCTTGCTGCTGTCTATGCCTTTGTGTTTCAATTCCCCGATTTATGTAAAATAGATGGAAGTTTGAAAAAAAAACATGCACAAACGATTTCAGAATTATTTTTAAATCATTGCGATATAAGCTGTTTTGAAAAACTTATTTCTGCATTGCAAAATATGGGCTTGTTTAAACAAGTGGAAAATGAAACACATATCGATCATGAAAGATGGAATGAGTTTTCGCTTTTGTCGGAGCAAGAACAATATGCCTATATTGCTGCAGCGTCAATTGCAAGTCTTCCACGTTCTGTTCTTGCAAATCTTGCTTCTATTTGTACCGTTTTTTTAATGTCTCTTGAAGAAAATCTATATACAAGAAAAATTTTAAAACGAATTGCCTTTGTGTTTTTTGAAAAACTGCATGCCACTACTATGCCGAAGGTTTCAAAGCTTCGAACGCTTTTGCAACAAAACCAAGCTAAAAAAACCGAGCTCGCTTTTGACAGCGCGCTCCTTGTGGATAGCCTTATTTCATTTGGACTCTTAGAAGCTCTTGGCATCGATGATGAAGATGAAGCGCTATACAAAGTTCGGAAAACCGAAACGAGTAGCGATACGAAAAAACTCGTCCATCTCGGTTCAAGCTTTTTTGTTTCTATCCTTCCCGGTTTGTCTTTGCATTCTTTATTGCCACTTGTAAAAATTATGGACTTGCAAGGTTGTGATACAAGCTTAAGTTTTGAAATAACAAAGCAATCGGTAACGAGGGCCTTCGAGTCAGGCATGAAGCCAGATTTTATTTTGAAAAGCTTTGAAACCTATTCCGTTCACGAGATACCGCAAAACTTTCATCATGCGATACAAGACTGGTATGCAAATTTTAAGTCGGGTTCTTTGTACAAGGGTTTTGTTCTTCATGTTGATGCTGATAAAATAATTGCTGTGGAAAATAATGCTGTTCTTAAAAAATATCTTTGCCACACCTTGGCGCCCGGTGTGTATCTCATGAATTTTGCAAGTGAAGACGAAGCGCATGATGCGGTACAAAAAAGTGGCTTAGATTTTATTGGGCGTATAAAGACGCTTGCAAAGCCGAGTATCAGCCTTCCTCTAAGTCCTCTGCAACATGCACTTATTCAATCGCCAATCGATTTTGCAGATACAAAAACAGATGAAGAAAAAAATCACATTCTTCTTTCCAAAAAACGAGATGTACAAAAAGAATTGTTGGATTATTTAGCAGAGATGGACCTTACAAAAGAGCAAAGAGAAGATTTAAGCCTACGCATCAAGAAAAAAATTGTTTTTTCTACGGAGCAAATTCGTCCGGACTCAGTGCGATATGTAAAAACCGAAGCAAAGGGTATGGATTTTCTTGGGAAGATAGCAATCGTCGAGCAAGCAATTTCCTCCGAACTTCGACTTGAAATTCGCTATGACGGCTTAGAAAAAGAAGAGAAAAAGGTTTTTGTAGGGAAACCTCTATTGATAGAAAAATTTACAAATGATGCGCTTGTACATCTTGAAGTAGAAGAAAAAAAAGAGCCCGTCCAACTTTCCGTCGGAGGGGCTAGTTTAGTAAAACTTATTCGAAAATCTTTTGTGTTTTAGTTTCTAAAGGGCTGCTTCAATTGCGTTTTGCATTTGTTTTTTTGTCATCATACCCAGTTGCGCAAAAACAATTCTTCCCTCGGTGTCAACGATAAAGGTTGTTGGAATGCTTGCTATACCGTACATCATACCAACAGCATTGTCGCTATCCATTGCAACTGGTATCGTGTATTTGTTTTTTGTCATAAAGGCTTCGATGACATCCTTTGTTTCTGCAGAGTTTATTGCAAGAAAGTGCATTCTATCTTTATAGTTTTTATACATCTCTTCAAGGTCGGGAAATTCTCGAACGCAGGGAGGACACCAGGTTGCCCAATAATTGACAAGGATGGGTTTGTCAAGATTTTGCAAAAGAGTAAATTTTGTTCCATCTGTCATTTGAAGACTAAAGTCGAGAGCCATGGGCCCTTCTTTTTTTGCTTCAGTTTTGACTTCTTGTGTTGTTGATGGAACATCTTTTTGTACATCGGCCTCCACCTTTTTTACTTGTTCAGCAGCCTTTGCTAATTTTTTTTCTTCATTCTTTGCACAACTTGTAAAGGCAAAGCTTATGAGAATTAAAAAAGCAAAGCTCAGTGTTAGTATTTTTTTTGTCATAGTAACTCCTTTAAGATATTGTATTATTATTTGTTCTTTTTTGAAAAAAACTAATTGCTTCTGTTGGACAAACAGAGATGCACTCTCCACAACGGATACATTCTCTGTCGTTTACTTCGTGGACATCGAGCTTACAAAAATTGATGCATTTTTTGCAGCTTATACATTTTGCGGTATCGACTCGAACGCCAAAGAGTGCGTACTTGTTAAAAAATGAATAGATAGCACCGAGGGGACAGACAAAGCGGCAAAAGGGACGGTAGATAAAAATGGAAGTGATAATAAAAAGCGCGAGGAGGCTCATCTTCCAGCTAAATAAAAAACCAACCAAGGATTGCAAACTTTTGTTTGCAATAACGAGGGGGATGCCTGCCTCCAAGCTGCCTGCGGGACAAATGAGCTTACAAAAAAAAGGGCTCCCGATGCCGGTTGCAAGATAGACTCCATAGGGAAGTGCGAGGACAAAAACGACAAGGAAAATATATTTTGCTATGGAAAGGCGTCTCGTTGTTTTTGATTTTTTTATTTTTTTTGTAGGTATCTTATATAAGAGTTCTTGCAAAAAGCCGAAGGGGCATAAAAAAGAGCAAATCGTGCGACCGAAAAAAGCGCCAATAGAAACTAAAAAGCCTGCGATATAAAAGCTTGTTCTTCCTTGTGGGCTTGCCAAGCTAGACTGTAAGCTACCTAAGGGGCAGGCGCCAACTGCAGCAGGGCAGGAGTAACAGTTTAATCCGGGAACACAGATACCCTTTCCTTTTCCTTGATAAATAGTACCCTTGGAAAAGTTTTGTAAAAAAGGATTTGAGGCAAAAACAGCAGCGATTTGTATGTAAATTCGTGTGAAAAAGTTGTATTTTTTCATTTTTGCTCCTATCCAATCCCGATGCATTCGAGGCAAATAAAGGCCGCTTTGCGAAAGACTGAAAGAAAACCACCGTCTTTTAATCCAATAATGAGCAAGAAAACTCCTAATCCAAAAAGAAGGGCAAATACGAAATCTTTATAACGAGGTCGTTG
>FZPS01000215.1_pt46 | contig 10736 bp, 11 predicted proteins | sample 1817821 | NCBI WGS metagenome assembly FZPS01 (sample SAMEA104158645, study PRJEB21678) | metagenome | place: Germany | collected 2015-04-21 | reverse complement strand
ATGCAGGAACCGTTAAGATTAATGCAAAAGGAGAAATCCTGCTTGAAGGCGCTGAACTAGAAAATTGGAATCCAGGGGATACCGATCATGTAAAGTATACCTTCGTAAACAACGGGAGTAAGGATCTTCGATTCCGCGTTGGCTTTACTGGAAACTGGCTGACACCAGAAGGAAATCCAACCGATCTATCCACGGATAACATCCAACTTTTAGGAATTGATGGAGATGCTATCGATATAAAATGGGTTTGGATATTCCCTATTCCCTGGTTAAGAAATGTTGATGATCCCATAGAAATGCAAGGCATGCAAGCTGAATCAGCTCAACAAACTTGGCTTGTTACTGATGATTGGACTTTTGAAAGTGACAAATATCTGTATTATGGCGGAAAATATGGTTCTATATTAGATCCTCCAAATGATGGTATTTTAGAATCCGGAGAATCTGTAGAGTTAATTCTTGAAGTTAAACTAGATGGGCCTACTACTGGTAATGACTATCAAGGAAAAAAATTCAAACTTGATGCTCTTGTTCAAGCCATCCAAGCTTCCCACGAAGATGAATGGGATTGGAATACTGTGGATTTTGAAACAGGCTTAGAACTGCCCCAATAACATATATTAACCATAGTTGATAAAACATGCCGGGTGCCGCCGGCATGTTTTCTTTTCTCAAAAACTTATCATCCCAATCCCAAATTTTAAATCAAAATATATCTGTTCTCTTGCTTCGGACGAGCAAAGCTGGCCCCTATAATCAATACCAAAATTATATCCCAAGGTCCGGGCGAGCAAAGCTCGCACCTACAATATCTGTTCCCTTATCACTGTTTCCTTACAGCTTAAACGAACTCTTCAAGGATACCACCCGGTTGAACACCAATTTTTCCTTAGTGGTATGCTTGGGATCCACATTGAAGTAGCCGTGGCGGAAGAATTGGAACTTATCGCCGGGCTTGGCCTCCTTCATGTTCGGCTCCACAAAACCCTGTAGGATCTCTAGGGAGTTGGGGTTAATGCAGTCCAAAAAGTCCTTGCCCTCCTCCTCCCCATCATCCAGGAGCAGTGGCTCATAGAGCCGGATCTCGGCGGGCAGGGCTTGGCTTGCCTCCACCCAATGCAGGGTCCCCTTCACCTTCCTTCCGGTAAAGCCGGTACCGCTCTTGGTCTCAGGGTCATAGGTGCAGCGGAGCTCCACCACATTGCCCTCCTCGTCCTTGATCACCTCATTGCACTTAATGAAGTAGGCATGCTTCAGCCGCACCTCATTACCCGGGAAGAGCCGGAAGTACTTCTTGGGGGGATTCTCCATGAAATCCTCCTGTTCGATGTAGAACTCCCTGGAGAAGGGGATCTTCCTGGTTCCCATCTCGGGCTTTTCGGGGTTGTTCTCGGCATCCAAGTATTCGACCTTCCCCTCGGGATAGTTGGTAATGACCACCTTAAGGGGCCTGAGGATGGCCATGGTTCGCGGTGCCTTTTCATTGAGATCTGCCCGGACAAAGTGCTCCAACATCTGATGATCCACGACACTATTGGTCTTGGACACGCCGATCTCACTACAAAAGTTCCGTATCGCTTCTGGGGTGTATCCCCTCCTTCGCAAGCCTGAAATGGTGGGCATCCTTGGATCATCCCAGGATTCCACCACCCCTTCATCCACCAATACCTTAAGCTTTCTCTTACTCATTACCGTATTGGTAAGGTTCAGTCTGGCGAATTCGATCTGCATTGGGATGTGTTCCATCTCGCATTCTCGAACCACCCAATCATAAAGGGGCCGATGGTCCTCGAATTCCAGGGTGCACAGGGAATGGGTGATCCCTTCAATGGCATCCTCCAAGGGATGGGCAAAATCGTACATGGGGTAGATACACCAACTATCCCCAGTGTTGTGGTGGGTGGCATGGACGATACGATATAGTACCGGATCCCTCATATTCATATTGGGGGATGCCATATCGATCTTGGCACGCAGCACCTTGGCTCCGTCGGGGAACTCGCCCCTTTTCATGGCCTCAAAGAGCCTCAGGTTCTCCTCCACCGAACGATTCCGGTAGGGGCTCTCCCTACCCGGCTCTGTCAATGTACCTCGGTACTCCCGGATCTCCTCCGCCGATAGGTCGTCCACATATGCCTTCCCCTTTTTGATTAGAAGTACTGCACGATTGTACATCTCATCGAAGTAGTCCGAGGCAAAGAATAGATCATCCCATTGATAACCTAGCCATCTAACATCCTCCTTGATGGACTCCACATATTCCTCATCTTCCTTAACGGGGTTGGTATCATCAAAGCGGAGATAGGTCTTGCCGTTGAACTCCTTTGCAATTTCAAAGTCAACGGTGATCGCCTTAGCATGGCCGATATGTAGGTACCCATTGGGCTCCGGAGGAAAACGGGTGACGATCTCCTTATGCTTGCCGGAATTTAGATCCTCCATAACGATATTCCGAATAAAGTTGGATGGTAGATTCTTATTCTCCATATATTACACACACCTTCTTATTTTTAGGTTTTTATCAATATACCATATTTGGTAATAATTATCCACTGAATGATACAGAGGGAGGTTCTGTATCAGTTATTGATTAGGGGTTGATTTTTATTATATATAGGATTCCCAAGGGAATTTTTTTCAAACCTTCGGGCGAGAAGAGCTGGCAAGATCATAAAAACAACATTGCCATTAGGGGGATGGTGAATACCGATAGGAGGGTGGTAATGAAGACTCCCTGAGACCCCAACAGTGCATTCCCCCCGTATTGGTCGGCGAGCACCGATACATAGGTTGCCGCAGGCATAGCAGTGACCATGACCGGTACTGCCAATACATAGATATTATCTGCAAAGGGCTTTAGTATAACATATACCACCAGGGGTAATATGATAAGCCGTACCAGGCTCACCACATAGATCCGCCAGTTGGACCAGGTCTCCCTCATGCTCACATCCGCCAGCATGCCCCCAATGACCAGCATGGATAGGGGGATGGTGATATCCCCTACTAGGGACAGGGATCCATGGATGGCCTCCGGTAGTTGGATTTGGAAGATAAATAGAATCAACCCAACCAGTATGGCTACCACAGGAGGGTTGATGAATAGTCTAGGATTAAAGCTGTTTTCTTTATTCCCTTGGTTCAGCATCATCAGACCTATGGAAAAGGCAACGAAGTTAAAGGGAAGATTATAGAGCCCTACATAGAATAGTACCCCATCCCCAAAGATGGACCTCAGTACCGGGATCCCCATAAAACCCACATTGGAGAGCATGATGATAACTTGGTATACCCCTAGGTCTCCCTTGTCCTGGGTCCTTAAAAAGTAGGGTGCCAATAGGGCGAATACCAAGGATAGTGTATATACCCCTATGGAGATTAATATTAACAACATCCCTCCTGCCAGCAGCTCGGGGGTAAAGCTCTGATTAATAGAGACGATCATTAAAGCAGGCAGGGTGATCTTCACCATAATGCCGGTCAGCCCATTGATCATCCTCCCATCATAGACCTTCGCCTTCCTTCCAATGTAACCTATGATAAGAATGAGAAATAGTTTTAATACTTGATTGAGTACATTGATAAAATGCATGTATTCTGTCTAGCTCCTTTCTAAAATGGCCACGCAATTCTTCCCATTTTCCTTTGCCTGTCCCAACGCCTCCTTAGCATTTTCAATGAATTTTTCCATTGGGATACTCGCCTTATAGGTGGAGAAGATACCTGTGCTGATAGTAACATTGAAGCAATGGTGCTCGCAGCAGAATATGCTTTCCTGGAAGATCTTCCTCAGGTCCTCCGCCCACTCCAAAGCTCGTTGCTGGGTGCAATTTCGCATGACCACCATAAATGTGTCTGCATTATACCTAGCTACCCATTCTTCCCTAGGCTTAACCCTGCTATCGATTAATTTTGCAGCTTCCATCAAAGTGATATTCCCACAATTGTGCCCATGGCTTTCATTGATCCCCTTAAAATCATCGATATCGATCATGATAATGGATAGGTGCTCATCCATGATGTGGCTATGAAGGATATCATAGGGAAGCCGCTCATGGATATATCTCATATTGTATAGGTTTGTAAGGCTATCCCTGATAATATTTATGTTCCTGTTCTTTAGCAGCTTGTAGGGATCCTTCTTGGTGTGGGTCACCAAATCGAATAGTATTCTTTCATTGGTGATGTCCCTAAGCAGTTCCAATACCACCTTGTAGCCATTTTCCAGCTGGATAGGGATGGCCATGATCATATATACATGGTCATCCTTATATTCGATCTTGGCATAGGTGTCTCCCTGCTCCAATGCTTTGCCGGATATGCAATTATCACACATGGTATCATTTTCCCAAAAACTGTAGCAGGTGGATGCCACCGGCACCAGCTCGCTATCCTCATACTCCAACACCTGTTTTTTCTTTGGATCCACTATCCTAACGATATCATAGAGTCTTTTGATAAAGTCGATCTCCTGTACGAGTTTGTCCAACTTTATTTTGTTGTCGGGCACTTTACAAACCTCCCTCTATCCTGTTTTTTTAATCTAGTTAATCGGCAGGAATACCTTGACCTTGGTACCCTCCTCCAATTTACTTTCAATATCGATCCGTCCCTTATGGATATCCACGATCCATTTGGCAATGGAAAGGCCTAAGCCCGTGCCCCCCTGCTCCCTCGATCTCACCTTGTCCGATCGGTAAAATCGATCAAACAATCTGGGGATCTCCTCTCGTTTGATGCCAACACCCTGGTCGATCACTTCAACCACCACCCCATTTTTTGCCCTACTCCCCTTTACAAGGATGGTCCTATTGGAGGGGCTGTACTTAATGGCATTATCAATGAGGATGACCATCAGCTGTCTTAGTTTGTTGGCATCCCCCTGGATGATGAGATTCTCCTGGATGTCCCCAAAGATGCTAATCTGCCTCTTTGCCGCAAGGGGCATCAATTTTTCATTGACATCCCTTAACAGAAAACTCATATCCATCTCCTGTTTATCGATAATATTCTGTCCCGAATCCACCCTGGCTAAGAATAGAAGGTCTTCGATGATCTTATTCATACGCAGGGTTTCATCGTAGGCATTCTCCAGCCAAAAACTAACGGTTTCCATCTTCTCCCCTGGGCTGCTCTTTATCACCTCTAGGTTGGTCTGAACCACCGCTAGGGGTGTCCGCAATTCATGGGATGCATCGGCGACGAATTCCTGCTGCCTCTTCCATGACTTAATGATGGGGATCAGAGACCGTCCGGCTAGGATGTAGCCGCCGATCAAGGATAGGGTTGTCCCAATGATAATGGTGGCTACCAGGGTAAAGCCCAATCGATTCAACACATCCCTCTCATTCCTTAGGGTCTTTATGGTCTGAATGGTACGAACATTGTTCCGGTGCATATCGGTGGGATAGTAGGTAGTACAAATCCTATAGTTGATGCCTTCCTTGGTAACAGTGGTGAAATAGAAGCTTCGATTTAGATCGGTAATTTTTCTTTCGCTTAGAGCCGCCTCATTCATGACATCCCTTCGGATGTCCAGTAGCAACTCCTCCTCCAGCTCAATATAGCTGGAATTGGCTTGGATACTCCTCTCGGTATCCAGCACCATGTAGGAGATGTTGTTCTTAATCATATTATGGATGATCCTCAAATGCTCGTTCTTCTTCTCCTCATCCTGTTCCCCCCTAGGACTATCCTCCATAAAATTGATATAGTTCTCCACCTGGTGGGAGGAAGTAATCAACTGTTCGTCAATGTCACTATGTAGATTATAATCCATCAGAACATAGACAAAGATGGATATAATGGTAAGGATGACAACCAATACCACCGTATTTAAAAGAGTCAGGTTCAGTCGAAGCTTATTTAACATGATTCCTCTCCTTCAATACATAGCCAATACCCCGTATGGTTTCAATGACCAAGTTGGATGGATCAAGTTTTTTTCGGAGGTAGTGGATGTAGATCTCCACCGAATTCTCCATAGCGTTGCCATCCACCCCCCAAACCCTGTCCAGGAGCATCTCCTTGGAAAGAACCATCCTTGGGTTCTTAAGGAGTATTTCCAGTAGTTGGGTCTCCTTCTGGGTGAGTTTCTTACGGATTCCATCAATCACTACTTCGCCACTATCAATGTGCAACTTGACATTCCCCAGCTCCAATACATTGCCCTCTAACATGTCCTTAGGACGCCGCCCTAAGGCACGAATACGGGCAAGGAGTTCCTCGGTTGCAAAGGGCTTTATAAGATAATCATCGGCTCCGGTATCCAATCCCTTTACCCGGTCGGCAACGGTATCCCTCGCCGTTAGGAAAAGCACCGGGGTCTTTTTATTTTTTGCCCTTAGTTCTCTCAATATCTCAAGCCCACTCTTATTGGGAAGCATAATATCCAGTATGATTACATCATAGATATCCTTCTGGGCAAGCATGCTGCCTTCCTCCCCATCATGGGACACATCCACAAGAATATTATTCTTACTCATTATTTTAGAAAGGGCTGCTGCCAATGCCTTTTCATCCTCTACAAGTAGTACCCGCATCACCATCACCTCCCTATTATTATAAGCCATACAGCTACTTTTTTCATTAAAAACCTATCGACAGGGTAAAAGGAATGATTTTTTTGTATAAAAAATTAACAAATTTCATAAAAACTTAGAAAAAATAGGTTTTTTAAAGGTTTCTTAAAGGTTTCTCCTTTATTATTGAATTAGAGACAGTGTAATACATCTAATTTCGTAAATAGGAACCATATCCCCTTCAACTTTCCCCTTTATTTTATATATTTAAACATTTCTAATGGTGGGCAACCACCCCACCATTAGAAATATGGTTCCTTAAGTACTAAGGAGGGTTTATCTATGCAATGCCCGGTTTGTGGTCAGAAGTACATTGGAAAAATTGGCAGAAAGAAGTTCTTTTGCAGCGATTGCTTTACAGAACTTGTCATTAACAAAGATAAATGCAGTGTCTTTAAAATCGACGAGAATGGAAGTTTAATAAAAATTTGTGAGAAACTACTACAGGACATCCTATACCCCCAACCAGTGATAAAAGAGCAGTTCTAAAAAAAAACAGCCTTTAAAGGCTGTTTTTTCTGAGTTTATAAAAAATTCTGTTCCTAAGTGAAACCCTTGAGGTTTTGACTTTTCCCGAATTAGCGGGCCGCTTTATCCTATTATCTTATTTCAAAAATGCCGGTGAGCGATCTGAACAGAAAGACTACTCTAAGAGGACTGGTCCTACTTGCGAATTAGCGTGCCGTTTTTACCATAGATTCTTTCAGAAAACGGCTAAGCTATCTGAGCAAAGGGACCAAGCTCAGGGGTTCCTCATCTTCCGCCGATGTCCCTGCGGTAGTGCATCCCTTCAAAATGGATATGCCGAATTTGTTCATACACCCTTTGTGCCGCCCGTTCCAGGTTCTCATCCAGGGCGGTGACAGTAAGCACCCTGCCCCCATCGGTATAGTAGACACCCTGCTTTCGGCTGGTACCGCTATGGAAGGCTACCACATCCTTAACCCTATCCAGACCCGTAATGGGCTTCCCCTTTTCATAGTCCCTAGGGTAGCCTCCGGATGTTAGGGCTACTGTGATTGCCGCCCCCGGCTTCCACCGGATATCCTGTTGAGAGAGCTGGTCTTGAGTCACCCCTAGCATGATCTCCAATAGGTCACTCTCCAATCGTGGAAGGATGGCCTGGGTCTCTGGGTCTCCAAATCGGACATTGTATTCCAGTAGCTTGGGACCCTCCCGGGTGATCATCAATCCAAAGTAAATGACCCCCCTATATTTCAGCCCCTCCCTTTGGATACCCTCAAAGGTAGGAATCATGATCTCCTTTGAGATCCTCTCCAACAGCTCCCCGCTCTCTATGGGGCTTGGGGTAATGGCACCCATCCCACCGGTATTCAATCCCCGATCCCCGTCTAAAGCCTTTTTATAGTCCTGTGCTGTAATCATAGGTACAAGGGTATCTTTATCTATAAAGGCAAGGAGGGAGACCTCTCTTCCCTCTAAAAACTCCTCGATGATGACCCTTTTTCCGGCATTTCCAAAGATCCCGTCCATCATCATCTCAGTGATACACTCCCTTGCCTCCCGGGATCCCTGGGCAATGATGACCCCCTTGCCGGCTGCCAAACCATCCGCCTTGACCACTAGGGGGTAGTTAAATTCCTCCAGGGCGGAAAATGCCTGTTCCGGTGAAAGACAATCCCTATACCTCGCCGTGGGGATGCCGTACCGTTCCATAAATGCCTTGGCATATGCCTTGCTGCTCTCCAGCTGAGCCGCCTCCCCGGACGGTCCGAAGATCCTCAAGTTTTCCCTTTGAAAGGCATCCACCACCCCCAATGCCAATGGAAGTTCCGGTCCCACCACAGTAAAATCAATGGCATACTTCTTGGCAAAATCCACGAGGAAATCGATGTCGCTGATGTCACCGGGAACACACTTAGCCAGTTCAGCCATCCCCCCATTGCCGGGTATACAGTAGATCTTTTCCACCATAGGACTTTGGGTAAGTTTCCAAAGGATGGCATGTTCCCTTCCGCCACCACCTATCACTAGTACTCTCATATTCCAACCTCCATTAATGTTTAAAATGCCGCATATGGGTGAACACCATCGCAATATCATACTGATTGCAGCAGTCAATGGAGTCCTGATCCCTGATGGAACCCCCCGGTTGTATGATGGCAGTGATCCCCGCCTTGGCAGCAGCCTCCACCACATCCGAGAAGGGGAAGAAGGCATCGGAAGCCATCACAGCCCCCGTGATTCTCTCTTGGGCACGCTGGATGGATTGTTCTGCCGCCCATATTCGATTGACCTGTCCGGGTCCGATTCCCAGGGTCCCTCCATTCTTTGCCACCACGATGGCATTGGATTTTATATGCTTTACTGCCTTCCAGGCAAAGAGCAGGTCTTCCAGCTCAGCAGGAGTTGGTTCCCTCTTGGTAACTACCTGAAGTTCCTGGGGACCCACCATAGCAAGGTCCTTCTCCTGGATTAGAATTCCGCCCCGTACTTTTTTGATGTCCAACTCCCTCTCTTCATGTTCCTGGGTAAGTTGAATTTGAAGCAGTCGTATATTCTTCTTTCCTTTTAGAATCTCTAGGGCTTCCGGACTATAGTCAGGGGCCAGGATGATCTCTATAAAAATTTTGTGGATCTCCCTTGCCGTTTTTTCGTCTATGGGTCTGTTAAAGGCAAGGATGCCTCCAAAAATGGATACCGGATCACATTCATAGGCCTTGGTGTATGCCTCAAAGACATCCTCCCCGGTGCCGATACCGCAGGGGTTGGCATGCTTTATGGCGACGCAGGCGGGGGTTCGATACTCCAACACCGCCTCCAATGCTGCATTGGCATCATTGATATTATTGAAGGAGAGCTGCTTCCCATGGAGCTGCTGTGCCGCTGCAATCGAACAGGGGTTGGGTGGAATCTCTCCATAGAAGGCGGCTTGTTGATGGGGGTTCTCCCCATAGCGAAGGTCCTGTACCTTTTCATAGGTCAAGGCTATTTGATCAGGAAACTCATCCTGGCCTATCTGCTTACCAAGATAATCGGCTATCAATGCATCGTACTGGGCGGTATGGGCGAATACCTTCTGTGCCAAAACCCTTCTTCTCTCTAAGCTAATATCCCCCTTGTCCCGAAGCTCCTGAAGTATACCCTGGTAATCCTCAGGCTGGGTAATCACAATCACATCCTGATGATTCTTGGCCGCTGACCGAAGCATGGTTGGACCTCCGATATCGATGTTTTCAATGGCGTCCTCCAGGCCGGTCCCCTCCCTTAGGATGGTCTCCTTAAAGGGATAGAGATTGACCACCACCATATCAATGGGCTGGATGCCCAATTCCTCCAGCTGATCCCTGTGGGATGGCAGGTCCCTCCTGGCCAGTATCCCACCATGGATGGCTGGATGCAAGGTTTTTACCCGCCCATCCAAGCACTCGGGAAAGTTGGTGACCTGGGATACCTCAGTCACTGGGATTCCATTCTCCTCTAGGAGCTTTGCTGTACCCCCGGTGGATAGTATCTCGACCCCTAACTCCACTAACCCCTTCGCAAAGGGAACAATATTTTCCTTATTGGATAGGCTGATTAGCGCTCTCTTTATCATTTTCCTCACCCCATATTATTTTAAAATCCAATGAACCGAGGATGGGTTTTCCCATCCCTTATCCTTCATCCCCTTGGATTATTACTTTTCGTCCTTGGACACTTAATCTTCCCTTGGTAAATAGCTCCACCGCCTTGGGATAGAGCCGGTGCTCCACTTCCAGCACCCTCTTGGCAAGGCTTTCCACATCGTCCTCCGGGTGAACCCTTACCACCTCCTGGAGGATAATGGGACCGGTATCCGTCCCCTCATCCACAAAGTGAACGGTCGCCCCGGTGACCTTGACTCCATAGTCCAATACGGCCCGGTGGACTCGGTGTCCGTAGTAGCCCTTCCCACTAAAGGCGGGGATTAGTGCCGGATGGATGTTCATCATGGCATTGGGATAGTGTCGAACCACCTCTCCACCCAGAATGCTCATAAAACCCGCCAGAAGTACCAGTTCCACCCAGTACTCCTGTAGGGTGCTTAATATCTCCCGGTTCCAATCCTTCCTGGAGGGGTAGTCGGATTTCACAATGGTCCGGGTGGGGATCCCTTCCCTTCGGGCTCTTTCCAGCCCATAGACATCCCTCTGATCACTGATGACCAACACC
>FZPS01000065.1_pt571 | contig 10737 bp, 8 predicted proteins | sample 1817821 | NCBI WGS metagenome assembly FZPS01 (sample SAMEA104158645, study PRJEB21678) | metagenome | place: Germany | collected 2015-04-21 | reverse complement strand
GCCGTGTAGTACCTCTGGAGAAACTCCGGGTTGTAGCAGAGGATCACCATGCTCTTCTTCACCCGGCGGAGGAGCGAGGTGATGTGGTTCTCGATCGCCCAGTCGCTCCGGAGGATGAAGAACGAGTCCGGGACGAGGCGCGGTTTGACCGAGAGGCTCTTGAGCGCTTCCCGGACCTCCTCGAGGGAGCGGATATAGTCCTCCCTGAGACGATCGAAGACCTGATCGATATCCAGCACGTAGTACGATGTCGGGGAACCCTCTTCCACCCCGATAAAACCCCGCCGGGCCAGATCGTTTAAGATCTCATAGATCCGCCCCCGGGGGACGCCGCTCACTTCATGGATATCGCGGGCAGTCGCTTTCTGCAGCCCGACGAGCGAAGAGTAGACGCTCGCCTCGTACTCGTTCATCCCGAAAGCCCGGAGCCCGGGTATAACCTCAGCAGTCATTGCACCTCTATTTGGTTGCACCAGATTTATGGTCTGCGGAACAAGATGATTACAGTGGCGAGAGAGACCATCTCCTCGCATGGCGAGTCCACCGGAGACCAACCTTAAATCCATGAGACTCCACTCAGCAGGTCCACGTTCGAGGACCTACCCGGGCATCTCCACCTCCATCGGCGGGACAGGTGTCCCGGCGATGACGGACAGGGCAGCACGTAATCGGCCGATCACCAGGAACAACGGGCGACAGTACAGTGTCGGATAATCCCTGACGATACCCACGCTTCAAGAGATAAGGAACATCCTTCCATCTGCATGCCCGGGAAACGCGACCCTCGCGGCAGGCTCAGGCCTGGCCTGAGCCGCCCACACCATTTCATCCGGGTCGGCGATACAGAAGAATGCACATACCCTCATCTCTCCTGTATACCTGTCCAATGAGAAGAACTAACCCGGGTGCGTCACCGCAAAGACTGATCCCCGCCAGGGTTGCGGCAGATTCATATCTGGCCCGATAAATACGTTACCCCCGCAGACATGCCACACCCGAGTTAGAGGAGATCCATGAATACTGTGACCGCCAGCAGGACCGGCCCATATGGACCCATGGTTCTGCGCCATTACCACAATGTAGATAGATATTGCATAGCGCCGTCGCTCCCGATCTCTCTTACAGCGGCGGTGAAGACTGCCACGAACTGCAAACAATTCATGGGAAAACCCCTGCAATTGATTCCCGCTATCCTTAACGAACATGGAGATCGAGCGCATCCACCGACCGGCCGGGAGGGGCGTGCGTGAAGAACCCCTACGAATGGCTCGCAAAAGCCATCAACGACCACACCTGGGCCGTCGCCGGTGTCGCTGTAGCCATATTCATCCTGGCACTCTTCGGGCTCTCGATGGTCACGATGGAGACCGGCGACGACACTTACATCGATAAAGCCACCCCCCGTGGCGCGCTCCTCGCCCACTACAAGCACACTTACGGCTCAGATGCCGTCATCCTCATATACGAGGCGGACAGTGTCAAAAATCCTGATATCCTCAGGTACATCGATGACCTCCAGGAGGATCTCAGGAACGAGCGTTACGTCGCCGGGGTCACCGGCGTTGTGGATCTCCTCAAACAGGCGTACGACGGCACCCTTCCATCATCTAAAGCGGAGATCGACTGGATAATCGCCGGGGCCCCCCCGGAACTCGTCGAGCAGATGATGCCCTCAGACCTCATAACCCTCAGCAGCATCACTCTCGAGCCGGGCGTCTCCATGGATGCCCAGAAACAGGTTCTCGGGAGCATCGAGTCTGCCATCCGCATATCAGAGCCCCCGCCGGGTCTCACGGTCACGGTCTCCGGCGGTCCGGCGTTCGCAAAAGAGATGGGAGACGAGATAGGGGCACAGATGGGGCTGCTGATCCTTGCGGCCATGCTCCTCATGGTGCTTGCAGTCTCTCTCCTCTTCTCCCATGTCCGCTACCGCCTCCTCCCGGTCGGGGTTGTTGCTACCGGGCTCATCATGACCTTCGGGTTCATGGGCTTATTCGGGATCCCGGTCAGCATGGTGGTTGTCGGGGCGTTCCCGGTGCTGATCGGGATCGGGATCGACTATGCGATCCAGTTCCAGGCCCGGTTTGATGAGGAGATCCGGCACAAAACGATACCGGATGCTATATGGGCCACGGTCGTGAACCTCGGTCCTTCGGTCCTGATAGCGATGCTGGCGACATCGCTCGGGTTCATCGCCATGTTCTTTGCGCCGGTGCCGATGGTGGCGGACTTCGGGATGGTCTGCGCCATCGGGGTCGCCTCCTGCTACATCGCGGCGCTGATCATCGTCCCGGTCTTTGCGATCATCACCCGCTACCGGCCAAAGAAGGAGGCCGATTCCTCCGAAAAGCCCGACAATTCTCTTATCGAGCGATATAACCGATTCCTCGGACGGCTGGCCTATACCGTCGCAAAACACCCGATCCCGATCATCCTGCTCTTCGCCCTGGTCGCGGCCGGAGGCTACTACCTCGACCAGAGTGTCCCCATCAGCGCAGATGAGAAGACGTTCGTCCCCTCGGATATGCCCGCTCTCCAGAACCTGGAGAAGGTCGGGCGGGCGATGGGCTCGACGAGAACCATCCCGGTCATCGTGATCGCAGACGACGTCCTCTCCCCTGAGGCGCTCGACTGGATAGATCAGTTCGGGGTCTACGAACCAGAACATAACGACAAGATCACCGGGGTTACGAGCATCACAACCCTGATCCGGGAGTACAACGGCGGGGTGCTGCCCTCGACCCGGGCAGAGGTCGATGATGTCCTCGCAAGGATCCCGGAGGCGTCCCTGAAGCGCCACCTCAACGGGAATATGGAGACGGTGCTTGAGTTCTCGACAGTCGATATGGAGATGAGCGTCGCCCGCGATCTCGTCAAGAGGATGCAGAGCGATGCGGCGTGGAATCATCCGCCTGCCGGCGTGACGGTGAAGATCACCGGCGAGATGGAGATGTTTGCTGCCGTTATGGATGATATCAGCGATTCGAGGACGTTCATGACGGTGATCGGGTTTGCGTTCATCCTCGGATTCCTGGTCATCGTCTACAGGAAGTTCTCAGCCGCTTCACCGGTGATCCCGATCATCTTCATCGTGGGCTGGAACGGGGCGATCATGTACCTCCTCAACCTCGACTACACCCCGCTGACCGCCGTCCTCGGGTCGATGACGATCGGTGTCGCATCCGAGTACACCATCCTGATCATGGAGCGGTGCGAAGAGGAGCTCGCCCGGGGCATGGAGTTCCTTGACGCCATCCAGACCGCTGTGCAGAAGATCGGGATCGCCGTGACGGTCTCGGGACTGACGACGGTCTTCGGGTTCTCGGCGCTCATCCTCTCTACGTTCAACATCGTCAGCAACTTCGGGATCGTGACAGTAATATCTGTAGGGTTCTCGCTCATGGGCGCGATCGTCGTGATGCCGGCGGTGCTTGCACTCATGCACCGCCACACGAGGGAGAGGCAGGTTTCAGGAGCGACCAGTTCCTGACCGGCCGGGCGCCCGGGGTTCTCTCCACCAGAACCCTGTCGGGACATCAGATTAATATAGTACTCGCTACACCCTTGCCCCGGTGATATACCGTGGCAAATGAAGACATCACGGCGCAGGTGCTGGCGCCGTTTGAACCAGTTCAGGAACTGATTCGCAACATCGTTCTGTTTCTGCCAAACATCATCGCAGCAATCATCATCCTCATCATCGGCTGGATCCTCGGGCGCGTTCTCGGGAGGATCGTCGCCGGGGTTCTCGACCGGGTCGGCGTCGACGATGCCCTCAGGAAGACAGCGGTCGGGGAGCATATCGAGAAGTCAGGGCTCAGTATCGTCCGATTATTCGATCTCATCGTCCGCTGGCTCATCTACCTCATAGCGATCCTCGCGGCGGTCGGCGTCCTCCAGATCGCGCCCCTGACTGCGGCGGTCGGAGCAATCGTGGCCTACATACCAAACATCATCGCGTTTATCCTGATCCTTGTCGTCGGGCTCATCCTGATCGACTGGCTCATGGACTTCCTTGATGATATGGGGGAGACGCGGAGGATCGAGGGTTTCGGGATGGTCGCGATGGCTCTACGGGCGTTCCTCTACTTCGTCATCGTCATACTCGCGCTCCAGCAGCTCCTGATCGATCTCTCGATCATCTACGTCTTCGTCGTCCCGCTCGCCTGGGGACTTGCGCTCGGGCTCGGGGCTGCGATCGCCATCATCATCGGGTTCGGACTCAAAGACCGGGCGCCCGATCTGGTGGAGCGGTTGACAGGAAAGGTGAAGCAGGAACAGGAATGAGCGGGTCTTACAACCCGCCATACCTCTGCACGTGCTCCCTGGCCCGGCGGTGTTGCGGTCCCTCGTCACCGTAATGCTGCCGGTCCTCCCCCACCGGGCAGACCGCGATGCAGATGCCACAGGGGGATATATGGCGCCGGGCGAGTTTGGCGCTGTTCTCGGTGCAGGCAGCCTTATCAGTGAGTCCTTCAGGGTAGTCCCGCTCATCGAGCGCTCCGGCGGGGCAGGCACGGACACACTCCATGCACCGGGTGCAGAGATCGTCCTCCTGCAGGGGATCGGGCGGGATATCTGCGGCGGTGATGACCGAACCAAACCGGACCCTTGGCCCGTATTCAGGTGTCAGGAGAGCGTTGTTCACGCCGAACGTCCCGAGACCGGCGAGGAGTGCGGCGTGCCGGTGCGAGAAGAATGCGACAGGGTTTTTCCGGAGAGCCTCGATGCCCCCGTAGCCATCCCGGGGGACGAAGGCCGAGGGGTAGCCGCGGTCGTTGAGGAACGACGCGAGCCGGTAGGTGTACTGGTCGAGCAGGGTATTGATCGTCCTGTAGAGCTCGTGGTAGTAGATCGATGGAGCGGTCGAAAGAACCGGGAGATGGACGGGGAGGCCGATGACGATCACCGACCGGGCTCCCGGGAATATCGATTGCGGGTAGAACTCCTCCGGCATCCAGGGCTCAAACGGCGGGTTCTCCCATCGGTCCGTGCTCGCGACCCCGACGAGCGGGATCTCCATCTCCCGGCACCGGCGGAGGATGGCAGCCTTCAGGTCGTGGTTCATGGTACCTGAGATCTCTTCTCGCCGGATGGAAAAATTTTCCCCGGGTTTCCGGCCGAAGCCCCTGCGCCATGGTTGCGGCTACCCATTCCGATCAGCCGCTGGTCCGGGGTTTTTCTGTCATATCCCCGGTGGGTTGTATCGTTCATGGCTGGCACGTGCAAAAAAGCCAGGTTTTTATTCCAGGCGGATCTATCACTCGCATATGAGTGAGAAGAGAGGCCACTTTGAGCGAGGGCGGTGGGTCGAGGATCCCGAGCCCGCGCCGCAGGTTTCAGTCGCCGGGAGCACGGGTTCCCGCCCGACCGGCGCATCTGATGCACAGACGATCGAAGAAGCGGCACGGAGGGCCGGAGAAGAACTGGAGCGGGCGATCGACGCCTGGGCGGAGTCTGCACGAAAATCTCTACAGAAGCGATGAGCCGTCCGACCGTCAGGGTCCATGGAGGTACTCCATGATCCGCGCGACGACCTCGGGGTTCCTCGCAAGCCCTATGTGGCAGTAGTGCTCCGGGTTTCTGGTGAGTTTTTCCGGGTTTTCCGGGAGGATATCGACCTCCACGCCGGGGAGGATTGAATCAGAGTGGGGGACGATCCCGTCGCCGGCATACGTCGTCCGCCACTCCCCGTCCGGGGCGATCTCCCATGTCCTGCCGTCAAAGATCGGGAAGAACGCCGGTGTTGCGGTGAGGTTTGCGGCGAGGACGATCCGGTATCTGATGTCGTCGCGGGTGCCGGCGGCCCGGAGTTCTGCAACGATCCGGCTCCGGGGCCGGAACTCCTGGACGATGACATCCTCGGCGGGGTCGTAGTCGCGTGGCACAAAGACGCCGGCAAGTCGCCGGATCACCTCCGGGCCTCGCTCGGGGTCGTTGAAGAGTTCGGCCATCGCTGACCCGTTGTTTGGCGGGCCGATACCGATGAGGAGCCGGATATCCTCTTCCTGTGCGTCGCCATCGAGAACCTCAAGCAGGTAGCGGGCGATGCAGGTTCCCATCGAGTGGCAGACGACATCGACCGGGCCGGTGTATCCGGTCTCCCGGCGCTTTTTGTGGATGTAGTCCTGGAGAGCGACGGCTATCGCCTCGGTCCCGGCATCCTGCATCGCTGTGTGGTCAAAGTTCCAGAAGGGCACCGATGCGCCCGAGAGCCGGGGGGTGAGGCGGTTCCATATGCCGGGGTGGCTCTTCCACCCGTGGACCAGGACAACCGGGTTTCTCGGAATGGTATCACGCCTCCCTCTGGTTCTCTATCTCTTGCGCGTCGGAGATGTAGGTTTCGGTGGGGTTATCCTGCGACCATCCTGTTTGCCTTCAGGAAGAAGCCCGCCGGCATCGGGTGGTCGAGTTGCCATATGATGCTCATCGGCCGGCTCCCTTCATGGGAGCGGTACCGGGCAGTTCCGAGGAAGATGTAGGGTTGCGTGACGCCATTTATCTTGTTGAACTCGCGGGCGAAGAGGAGAATCTTGTTCCCCCGCTGTGCATGTTCGATGTAGCGCTGACCGGTCTTTGATGATACTGACGTGGTGCTCTGGGACTGCCAGTGGAAGAGGTGCTCGCTGACAGCATAATCTTTGTACATTGTGGTGGGCGAGTAGTGCTCCTCAGTCTTGTTCAGGGTGACCAAGAATACATCGGCCTTCACATCACCAAGATGCACAACCCCTTCCCGGCTGCCCGCTGCCGGCTTCTCGGTCAGGGTGTAGTGCCCGAGAGCCGCAAAAGCCTGTGCCCGGGTGTAGGTTGCGTGGAGTTCAAGGGCGTTTGGGAAGCCCGGGTCGATAGGTTTCTTCGGATACCCAATGTGTTCTCTGTTGTATCCAAGGAGGTCGGAGATCTCGCATCGGATCTCATCGTGACCGAAAACCTCAGGAAATATTTCCCGGAGATCATCACCTGCATGGGAGAGGGGTACATCTTTCAGCGAGTAGTAGAAGAGCGCAAGCACGCGTTCTTCACGAGGAGAGAGGGTTTCTCGGGAAGAATAGGAGGGATCGGAGAGTAACCTCTGGATGAACTCAATCGCCTCCGGTGAGTCCAGGGTAGCCAGCCTGAGCGCCGAGATTTTGGGGAAGAGACTGCCGTCTGCGTATATCTCAGGGTACACGCCGGCGAGAGCAGCAAGCTGGCAGAACGTTCCTCTCTGATAGACATCGAGAGGTCGAAGTCTGTACCGGCGAAGAAATGCTCCAAAGCTCAAAGGCTCTCCAGTATCAGCCTGAAACGAGCGGATCTTCTGGATTAGGGCAGGTTGGTTCATGATGTTTGCCCTGATATTCGCAAGGATCTTCTCCTGTGCCACCTTCTCAAAGTGGATGTGGCAGCCCTTCGGGAGCGAGTAGGAGTCGCTCGTTATCTGCTCGATCAGGCTCTTCCTGGCCGGCGAGAGGAGTGCTGCAATCCTCTCGCCGAACTGGAAGTTTCTGTTGTGGTTTCCAATGAAGTCAAGGACGGTCAGGCATTCTTTCCCTTCAGAGAGGCGGAGACCCCGCCCGAATTGTTGGAGGAAGACCGTGAGGCTCTCGGTTGGGCGCAGGAAGAGGATGGTGTTCACTTCCGGGATATCGACGCCCTCGTTGTAGAGGTCAACGACGAAGATGAAATGGATCTCACCTGTAACCAGCCGCCTCTGGATAGTAGAGCGCTCTTCGCGGGAGCTTCCAGCGTGGAGGCAGGCTGCCGGAATACCGGCTTTCTGGAACGACGCGGACATATACTCTGCATGATCCACGGATACGCAGAACCCGAGTCCGATGATATCCCGGATATCGGTGGTATACTCCTGTACGGCGCTGATTATCCGGTCGATCCGCTCCCGGTTTCCGATATAAATCCTGGAGAGATCCTCGGGATCGTAGGCCCCCCGCCTCCACGCTACAGAATCAAGGTCTACAACGTCAGTGACACCAAAGTAATGGAACGGGGCAAGCAGTTTTCGGTTGATCGCTTCGGGAAGCCGGATCTCAGCGGCGACCCTATCGTTGAAGTGCTCAAGTATGTTCAGCCCATCCATCCGCTCTGGCGTTGCGGTGAGGCCGAGGAGGATCTCCGGGTTGTAGTGTGCAAGAAGCCTCTGGTACGAGGGGGCAGCGGCGTGGTGGAACTCGTCGACAATGATCATATCGTAATATTCAGCGGGCGTTATCGCGGGGAGGTTTTTGCTGTTCAGACTCTGGATTGAGGTAAAGAGATACTCGATCTGCGCAGGTTCGCTCCCTCCGACCATGAGGTCACCAAAGTTTGGGTCTCTGAGGATCCCACGGAAGACCTGGATACTCTGTTTCAGGATCTCCTCGCGGTGAGCGACGAAGAGCAGGCGGGGATACTCCCCTGGCTTCTTGACGAGACTTTTGTAATCAAACGCCGATATGACTGTTTTTCCGGTCCCGGTGGCGGCGATGATGAGGTTTTTGTAGTTGTTGTGCACTTCCCGTTCCACTCTGAGTTGATCGAGGATCTCCTTCTGATAGTAGTAAGGCCTGATATCAAAGATCGGGTGGGGGTCTATCTCGCTCCTCTTCTCCCTGGAGAGAGCACGCTGTAAGCGCTCCCGACTCTCGGATTTGTACGCGACAAACTCGGGATCGTTCCAGTAGGTCTCGAATGTCTCGTTGATCTTTCTGATGATGTCGTATGAATCCCGCTCAGTGATCTTGACGTTCCATTCAAGGCCGCTTGTTACTGCGGGGTTTGAGAGGTTCGATGATCCAACATATGAGGTCGAAAACCCGTTGTTCCTGCGGAAGGTATAGGTCTTCGCGTGCAGCCGGGTTCTTTCGGTATCATAGGATATCTTGACAGTAGTGTTTTTGAGGGCTGAAAGGGTTTCGACTGCTTTTATATCGGTCGCGCCGGTGTAGGAGGTTGTGATCACCCGAAGGTGGCCGCGTTTCACAAACTCTTTCAGGTCATCGAGTATCAATCGAAGCCCGCTCCACTTGATGAACGAGATGAGGAGATCGATGCGGTCGGCGGTTCGGATCTCCTTTCTGAGTTCATCCACGAGCCCGGGTTCTCCGGGAGATCCGGTGAAGAGGCTGCTCTGTGCGATAGAGGTTTCAGGGCGTGCAGATGTGATATTTTTCAGTGCAGATGAGTTACCTTGCTCCACGAGCGCGAGCAAGACCTCTGCGCCTGGCACGATCATACACTGCTTAAGAGTCGGATCCTTGAGTTCGCCAGCAAGGCGTTCGATGAGATGGTTGCAGGCCTGGACCTGCTCTTCTAAAGAGATCTTTCGATCACCGGCAGATTGAAGGGCTGCCCTGAGGATCCAGGAGACGTATCGCGAGAGAAGGACCGGCGGATCAAATTTCTTGAGGGGATCTTTGCGGATTCTCCCCTCCCTTCCGGGAACGACGAGCCGAGATGCGAGGTATTCGTTGATGAGCTCTTCGTAGACCCCGGGGAGCAGTTCCATACATTCTATCTGGGCGGGGGGTTAAATATGGCTACGGTCTGTCCGGGCCTCATCCTATCGAAGGGAGGCGCCATGATCACATCGGGTCCGGTGGGTTCTCCTGGAAAGCCTCGGTGATGTAGAGTCTCGCGCTCGGCCGTATGTCTGCTTGCGCGGGTATAACGATTCCCTCACTCCCGAAACCTCGACTGCACCCGCTCCGGGAGGACATACTGCCGGAAGATCTGCTCGAAGTAGCGGTCTGTCATCCCGGCGATGAAGTCTCGCGCAAGTTCCGCCGGCCTGGCGGCATCGACATAGCGCCGGGACGCCCACGGAGCCTCGATCAACTCTTCATAGACCGGCGAATCCATGCGCTCCTCTTCGATATCCTCGACAACCCGGCCAAAGAGGCACCGGTACATGCCCTGGATCTTCTCCGCGTTCCGCCGGAGTTTCGGGTTCATATAGATATGCTCCATATTGAAGTCCTTGAAGGCCTTCACAGACGCCGAGGCCTCATCAGAGAAGGCGATGCAGTCAGAATCATAGCTCACCGCGATGATATCCCTGATGAGGACGTCGAGCACCTGCCGGTTGATCTCATAGAACGCCTCCCCTCCGGCGATACTGAAGAAGTCGATGCAGTTCTCCGGGAACTCTGCGAGATCCCGCTCACCAATGACCTCGACCTCAAGGGCATCCGCGAGGTCGCGGCCGAGGTATGATATGCTGTCTGCACACCTGACGACGCATCCTTCGGCGGTACAGGGAAGCGCGTCACCTCCGCCCTCGATCTTCTCTAACTTTTCCGCAAATGAGTCCCAGTCTGCCTCGCCCTCAACCTTGAGGGACCGGTCATGCACCTCGCCGTTGTGACAGAGGATCCCATCGAGCACCTGCACCGTGAGGTCACAGTCCTCGACGGTATCGAGGAACCGGACGCTCTGAACGTTGTGCCGGAACCCGCCGATCCCGTTCTCCCGGCAGAGAACGTCGAGGATCTCCTCCCCGAGGTGCCCGTAGGGGGCGTGGCCGATGTCGTGGCCGAGGGCTATCGCCTCGATCAGGTCTTCGTTCAGGCCAAGCGCCCGCCCGATCGTCCTTGCTATCTTTGAGGCGAGCTGGACGTGGAGGACGCGGTGGGTGATATGATCGTTCTCGACGAGGTAGAATACCTGGGTCTTGTCGACGTAGCGCGAGTAGGCCTTTGAGTGGATGATCCGGTCAGCGTCCCGGGAGAACGGCGGCCTGATGATCGGCTCCTCAAC
>FZPS01000048.1_pt496 | contig 10739 bp, 9 predicted proteins | sample 1817821 | NCBI WGS metagenome assembly FZPS01 (sample SAMEA104158645, study PRJEB21678) | metagenome | place: Germany | collected 2015-04-21 | reverse complement strand
CTACCCCGGTACTCCAAGTACCGAAATTCTTGAGAGTATGGCCACATACAAGCAGGATATCTACTGTCAGTGGGCAACCAATGAAAAGGTTGCTGCCGAAATCGCAGCCGGCGCTTCCATTGGTGGGGCACGTGCACTATGTGCCATGAAGCATGTCGGGGTAAATGTCGCTGCAGACCCCTTATTTAGTATGGGGTATACAGGGGTCAACGGTGGTTTCGTTATTGTCAGCGCTGACGACCCCGGATGTCACAGCTCACAAAATGAGCAGGACAACCGCCTCTACGCTCCGCACATGAAGATAGGAATGATGGAGCCCTCAGACTCTGAGGAGTGCAGGACATTTACAGCTGCAGCCTTCGAGCTCTCTGAACGCTTCGATATTCCAATGATGATTCGGATGACTACACGAATCTGTCACTCCAAAAGCCTTGTCACACTAGGGGAGCGTATAGGTAGCCCGATAAAGCCATATAAACGGAATCCGGATAAGCATACGGTGTTGCCCGCCACTGCCAGAAGACGCCATAAAATCCGCGAAGAGCTGCTTCTACAGATGGAGGAGTATGCAAACGCTTGTCCCTATAACACTATCGAAATGGGCACAGATCAAAGCATTGGCGTTATTACATCGGGAATCTCTTATCAATATGCTAAAGAGGTATTCGGAGAATCAGTCAGCTACTTAAAGCTCGGTCTTACATATCCTCTGCCGAGAAAGCTGATAAGTGAGTTTGCAGAGAAGTTTGAAACCCTCTATGTGATTGAAGAAAATGATCCCTATCTGGAGAATGCTGTCCGGGCACTTGGGTTCTCCTGCATAGGCAAAGATCGTATCCCGATATGTGGGGAACTGAATGCTCAGGTTATTCGACAGGCTCTATTCAATACCCCGGATCCTGATAGCTACCAGGCTGAAGCAGAGGCACCTCCACGTCCTCCTGTGCTATGTGCAGGGTGTCCGCACCGTGGATTCTTCTACGCAATCAACAGAAACCTGAAGGATCTGGTTCCTGTAGGAGATATAGGCTGCTACGCACTTGGAGTCAATCCTCCTCTTAATGGCTATGACTATTCCATATGTATGGGAGCAGGTATTTCCTCCATTATCGGATTTGCCAAGGCACTCCAAAGCCAGGATGATACCCGCAAGGTTCTTGGAATGGTTGGGGACTCAACATTCTATCATTCGGGAATAACCTCTCTCATAGATGTAATCGTATCACAGGCAAATGTTATCGCATGTGTTCTGGATAATTCAATAACGGCAATGACCGGCCACCAGGAAAATCCCGGAACAGGAAAAACTGTTATGGGAGAGAGTGCTCCGGTTGTTGATATCGTACAGGTGATTCGCGCACTCGGTGTTTCGGAAGACCGGTTGCGTGTGGTTGACCCGCTCGATGTTGAGGCGATGATAGATGCAATCAGGAGTGGAATTGAAATCGAGGGACCTTTTGTAATCGTTACAAAGCGACCCTGTGTGCTAATTAAGGAAGTTGCAAGAGCTAATGCTGGTCGCAGATGTGTTATCGACCAGGATAAATGTAGAGGATGCAGAGCATGTATGCGGATTGCATGTCCGGCAATCTCGTTTAGTAGCAATAAAGCGTCAATTTCAGATAGTGCTGGCTGTACCGGATGCGAACTTTGCATGCAGCTATGCAAATTTGATGCTATCAGCAGAATGGAGGTACAGGCATGAACACAAGAAGCATTCTGTTGGCTGGTGTCGGTGGACAGGGGATAATACTTGCATCAAAAATAATCACAGAGGGTCTGATACGCCTCGGCTACGATGTAAAGATGAGTGAGATTCATGGTATGAGCCAGCGTGGAGGCAGCGTCACAACACAGATTCGCTACGGTGAAAAGGTTTATGCTCCAAATATCGGAATTGGTGAAGCTGACATCATTATTGCATTTGAAAAAGCAGAAGCTCTTCGCATGCTCCCTTATTTGAGGACCGGAGGGGCCTTGATAACAGATGAGTTTGAGATCTATCCTGTTCCCGTCCTTGCTGGACAAGCTGAATATCCTAACGATGCGATAGACTCAATTCGCGAGGTGCTATCGAACATCCATGTTATTCCTGCTGCGCGAGTTGCCAATGAGCTCGGGAGTACTCGCTCGCAAAACATCGTGCTTCTGGGTGCTCTCGTCAGGACATTAGAGTTAAGTGGTATTGATTGGCGGGAGCTTGTTGCTGAGATGGTACCGGCAAGATCGGTTGAGATAAACCTTAAGGCATATGATGCAGGATATGCTATATAATGTTTGCCGTTATATTAATTGAGGGGTGATGTACTTGCTCAGAAGCTTGGAAGACATCGTTGATGCTGCGCGCAGAGCGAAAGGGGAGCGAGTACTGGCTGTTGCAGCAGCAGAGGACGCTTCAGTCATTGAAGCGGCTCTTTCCGCAAAGCGCAATCAAATAGCAGATGCCATCCTGGTTGGGGATGAGAAAAGAATACAGCAAATACTAGAAACTATGAATCATTCGCCTTCGGAGTTTCGTATAGTTGACTCAGATATCGGGAGTAGTGCTGAGAGAGCGGTTGAACTTGTCCGGTCGGGGAGAGCCATCTTTCTAATGAAGGGGAGAATAGAGACACGTGATTTTCTAAAACCTGTGGTCAATCGCGGGAGCGGTTTGAACATTGGGAGGAAGATGTCCCACTTGGCTGTGCTCGAGCTGCCTAATTACCACAAGCTGATTGGAAATAGTGATGGCGGAATGATTCTTTCGCCAGAACTCGAGGATAAAAAGCAAATTATCATTAACGCAACTGATGCATTCCGTGCAATGGGGTATGAAAATCCTAAGATTGCCGTTTTAGCAGCTACCGAAACAGTAAACTCCAAAGTTGTTGAAACAGTAGATGCTGCAAATTTGCAGGAGATGAACAGAAAAGGGGAGATTACCGACTGTATTATCGTCGGGCCTCTGTCCTATGATCTGGCAATGAGTCAGGAGATTGCCAGACTCAAAGGTGTGGAATGTCCCCACTGCGGGGATTTCGATGTGTTGATTTCTCCGAACATGAGTGCTGGGAATATCTTGAGCAAATGCTTGACTATCTCCTCCGGAGCTAAAATGGCAGGAATCATTGTCGGTGCAAAAGCACCAATAGTACTAAGCTCCCGCGGCTCGACCGCAGAGGAGAAGTACTATTCCATAGCACTTGCGGCACTCGTTGCAGCCGGAGCGGAAGTGCTTTCATGAGAAATAAACTGCTTGTAGTAAATCCTGGCTCCACTTCCACAAAGATTGCGGTCTACAAGGCTCAAAAGCAGTTGTGGCAGAGGAGCATTGAACACAACACGGAGCAATTATCAAATTACCCATCAGTTTACTCTCAGCTGGACCTACGCTTATCAGCCGTACTCGAAACTATGGAGCAGAATGGAGACAAACCGGCTGAACTAGAGGCGGTTGTAGCACGCGGTGGATTGTTGCCACCACTCTCTTCGGGAGCATATGAGGTAAACGAGGAGATGCTTGATGTTCTGGAGCATCGCCCGGTCAATCACCACGCCTCTAATTTAGGTGCGGCAATTGCATATCGCATTGCAAAGCCTCAGGGCATCAAGGCATACATCTATGACCCTGTCACTGTGGATGAGCTGATAGATTTGACACGTATCACCGGGCTGAAAGAAGTATTGAGGCATGGGCAGGCACATAACCTGAACATGCGGGCAGCTGCCCTCCGTTATTGTAATGGCAACAATATAGACTACAGGAATTCGAATATCATAGTGGCACACCTTGGCGGTGGTATTACTTTGAGTTTGCATAGCGGCGGACGGATCATAGATATGATTTCTGACGATGAGGGGGCTTTTTCACCTGAGAGAGCGGGTATCATCCCATCATTTAAGCTGGCTCGAATCGCATTTGAAGAAGGCATGACTTATGATAAACTGATGAGACTTCTCCAGCGTGAGGGAGGATTGATGTCTCACTTTGGAACCACCGATGCCCGTCTTGTTCTAAAGAAGGCTGAGGACGGGGACGCCTATGCAGAGCTCGTAATCGAGGCGATGGCGCTCGGTGTTGCGCGTAGCATTGCAAAACTGGCAGTTGTCGTTGACGGCAGTATTGATGCAATTATTCTTACTGGGGGTCTTGCGCATTCAGAAAGCTTTACTGCCAAGATTGCCAAACGGGTTTCCTTCCTTTCGGAAGTCACTTTAATTCCTGGTGAAAACGAAATGGAGGCTCTGGCGGAAGGGGCCTACCGTGTGCTACTGAAGAGAGAACAAGCGAAGGAGTATAGAGAGCCAGCAACTACCGAAAAATAAAAATCAGGGACTTCTCTTAGAGAGAGGTCTCTTTTTTCTATAGACAGAAAGTGAGTTTTCTGAAAATTATGTTGACGAACTCATGGGATTTTCAAAAATGCTGCGAAAATACGCCGTTTATTCTTGACATTGCGCTAGGAACTTAGCTATTATGGGACTAGAGTCTATTCTGATTTACAATCTCACTTCATGAAAAATCATAGATACCACTGAAAACCAAGTTGACATTACCACGCAAAGCATTAAGCAAAAGAGCTTTTCAAGAAATTCGGATATCAGCATCTTTTTTGGGATGAAAGATGATATTGACCTCATCGGCACGTAGCCAGAGGGGGATGAAGGGGTATACAGGTTACAGCACATCCAAGGCGGCTGTCGATTTGCTTGCACAGTCGCTGGCATGCGATCTCGGGGAACATGGTATTACTGTTAACACATTTAACCCAACAGTGTTCCGAAGCGATCTGACTGAGTGGATGTTCCATGACGACAACGTGTATCAGAACTTCCTGAAAAGAATACCCATCGGGCGACTCGGAGAACCTGAAGACTTTGTTGGAATATGCATCTTTCTCGCATCCGATGCCTCAAACTTCCTAACCGCTGCAAATATTCCGGTTGATGGTGGATATTGGGGTAACTGATATGAACATAAAAAATGTCCTGATATATGGGGCAGGAATGATGGGCAAAGGCATAGCTCAGGTATTTTCGGCTAGGAAAGATATTACGATTACTCTGTTTGATATATACGAGATAGATGCACATACCCCGATCCGTCGAAGTCTCGAGCAGCTACAAGATCACGGCGTAATTACACCTGAGGATACAGAGGAGCGCCTCTCCCGTATCCGATTTACCACAAGTCTTGAGGACGAGGGGGTAAGGAATGCTGATTTGGTAATTGAGTGCATTTATGAGGACATGCAACTTAAGCAGGATACACTAGCACTGCTGGAATCTGTCTGCCGTGCCGATACTATTTTTTGCACCAATACATCAGTGATGAGTCCAACTGAAATCTGCGTAAAGCTCAAAAACAAAGAGAGATTTGTAGGGACGCACTTCTGGAATCCTGCACATCTGATCCCCCTGGTTGAGGTAGTTCGAACAGAGTATTCCTCAGACGAGGTTGTAGAAGAAGTAATGGACATTCTGGCACAGGTAGGGAAGAAACCTGTCCTCTGCAAAAAGGATGTACCCGGATTCATTGCAAACCGTATGCAGCATGCACTGTGGCGTGAGGCAATATCTATCGTCGAAAATGGTATTGCAGATGCAAAGACAGTTGATGATGCTGTTAAATACAGCTTCGGTCTTCGGTTGCCGCAACTTGCCCCACTGGAGAATGCGGATATGGTGGGCTTGGACCTAACGTATAATATCCATGATTACATTCTCAAACATCTCGAGGATACCCATGCCCCTTCCCAACTCCTGAAACAGTTGAAGGAGGAGGGCAAGCTGGGTTTCAAATCGAATCATGGGTTTATGGAGTGGACCGACGAAGAGATCGAGAAATCTCGTAGTAGCTTAAATGATTATTTAATTAAAATGTTATATCCCGGTAATCAATCATAACGGGACACAAAGGAGAGTTTTATGGGCAAGAAAGTATTTGTTGACCTCACCCACCCCTTCAGTGCGGAGATTCCACGTTGGCCTTATTTTGATAAGCCAGTTATCGATAATACCCACACCATGGCAAAGGGTGGTGTGCTAACACAAAAGATCACATGTACAATGCATACCGGCACCCACTGTGATGCCCCCCGGCACGTCATGGAGGTTGAGTTTGACGGGAAGAGAGCGAGATACACACATGAAATGCCTATCGATGCATATACAGGGGACGCTGTTTGTTTGGAGATAAATGTTCCGCGTTGGGGTCTCATCCTCCCTGAGCATCTCGAGGACGCGTGCGAACGTGCGAACATTAAGCCCTCAGAACTCGAAGGAATGGTTGTCTGCTTAAACACTGGTATGCACCGTAAGTTTGATGACTCCAAGGAGTACTACCACTACTCCTGCGGGACAGGTATCGACGCAGGTAATTGGTTCGTTGAGCATAAAGTCAAGTGTGTCGCAATGGACATGCAGGCGTTGGACCATCCCCTGCATACCGCAATGGGCAACAACGGAATGACACGCATGAATCTCCTGGGAGCATCTGGAAGACCCATTACCGAGGAGTATATTGAGCAGTTTGGAATTGAGGCCTATGCCGAGTTCGATAAGTTTACATATATCGAAGTACACGGACAGGAGGCATACGATAATAAGTTCGGAAAGCTTGAGGAGATAGGCTGCTGGGGTACTTGGGAGCCTTGCCATAAGGTCCTGCTTGGAAATGGCATTGTTGGTGTTGAAAATCTGGGCGGAGATTTGGATAAAGTATCGGGGAAACGCTTCCGTTTCTACTGCTTCCCGCTCCGTTGGTACCTGGGCGATGGTTCTATGGCGCGCTGTGTGGCTGAAATCGATGAGGACGATCTCAACCCGGTCCCCGACCGCACCTACCACTATGGCGGGTTTTAGAAAGGAAGGTCAATATGGCACAGATCAGTAATAAGCGTATTATCACCGTAGCTCCCACCGGTGCATGGCCGACTAAAGAGAATAACCCCAATGTTCCGCTGACTCCAAAAGAGATCGCCGAGGATGTCTATGAGTGCTGGCAGGCAGGTGCGGCTATCGCACATATCCACATTCGTGACAACGAGGGAAAGGCCTCCATGGAGTTTGAGAAGTTCCGTGAAACGGTGGCGCTTATCCGTGAAAAGAAGGACTGCGATATAGTATTGAACCTGACCACAAGTGGAGGCGTAAATCTGCTTGAGGAAGACAGACTGAGACCTTTTGCAGAGCTAATGCCGGAGATGGCCTCCTATGACTGTGGTACAATGAATTGGCAGCATACCACAATCTTTGAAAACAATCCGGCGTTCCTAGAAAAGCTTGGACTGCTGATGCAGGAGAAGAATGTAAAGCCCGAGATTGAGGTATTCGATCCCGGAATGATTTACAACGCGGCATACTATATAAAAAAGGGAATACTAAAAACCCCCGCACATTTCCAGTTCTGTATGGGAGTAGCTGGGGGAATTGCGGCAACAACTAAGAATTTGGTATTCATGCTTGATTGTATGAACGAGGTCGCGCCCGGATCTACCTGGAGTGCGTTTGGAGTTGGCAAGGGAGCCATGGAGATCCTCTATGCCACTATCGCACTTGGCGGCCACGTCCGCGTTGGTATGGAAGACAATGTTCTCTATAAGAGAGGGCAGCCCGCAAAATCAAACGCCGAGTTTGTTAGACGAGCAAAGCGTGTAATTGAAGAATTTACGTGTGAAGTGGCAACACCGGCGGAAGCAAGGGAAATCCTGGGTCTATAGCGGGTAACGGATGTAGAATGGACTGATTTACTATGAGAGATGTTGTTATTGTATCTGCTGTACGCACAGCAATAGGGAATTTTGGCGGTAGTCTTGCTAGCATGACTGCTGCAGAGCTTGGGACGGTTGTCGCAAAGGCAGCTATTGAACGTGCAGATATCAATCCCTCGATAATCGACGAAGTGATCTTCGGATCTGTCCTGACAGGCGGGCAGGGTCAAAATATTGCCCGACAGGTATCCATCCTTTCAGGACTGGATGAGACTATTCCGGCTATGACACTAGGAATGGTCTGCGGCTCCGGTCTTCGCGCGGTAAGTCTTGCGGCGCAGACAATACGAGCCGGAGACAATGATGTAGTGCTTGCCGGTGGCACTGAGAGCATGTCCAATGCAGTCTATGCATTAAAAAAAGCGCGTTTCGGCATGAAAATGGGTCACGAAAGCCTAGTGGATACGATGATTAGCGACGGCTTGTGGGATGTCTTCAATGATTATCATATGGGCGTTACTGCAGAAAACATAGCAAAGAAGTGGCAGATTTCACGTGAGAAGCAGGATGAATATGCTGCTCGTAGCCAACAGCGTGCGGAGGCGGCAATTTCAGAGGGCAGGTTCGCCGATGAGATCATTTCCGTCTCAATTCCCCAACGCAGGGGTGATCCGCTGTTCTTTGATAAAGACGAGTTCCCGCGTCCCGGAACCACAGTGGAAAAACTAGCTAGGTTGAGACCTGCATTCCTGCCTGACGGCACGGTAACTGCAGGCAATGCAAGTGGCATAAATGACGGTGCTGCAGCACTTCTTGTCATGTCTCGGGAAAAAGCTTTAGAGCTTGGGCTTAAGCCACTAGCGGTCATTCGATCCTATGCGTCGGCTGGTGTAGACCCGGCTATTATGGGGACGGGTGTAATACCGGCTGCGCGAAAAGCAATTAAACTTGCTGGTATCACAGTTGATGACTTGGATTTGATAGAGGCGAACGAGGCCTTTGCAGCGCAAGCGCTCTGTGTATGTGAAGAGTTGGGGTTTGACCCTGAAAAGACGAATGTTAACGGTGGGGCAATTGCACTGGGGCACCCCATAGGAGCATCAGGTGCAAGGATCCTGGTAACCTTGGTCCATGAGATGATAAAGAGGGATTCTGCCCTCGGCCTGGCTACCCTCTGTATCGGTGGAGGGATGGGAACGGCAGTTGTTGTGGAGAGAGAACAGTAAAGCATAAAAGCATAGGGATGCATGATTGGGTTTATCATGCATCCCTAAATTGAGGTGGACAATATGAAACAAAAACCTATCAGCGATGTGTCGCAGGCATCTCAGACTGCGAGAACAGAGAGACGGCTGCTTTGGAGGCCATCGACAGATTCGATGCAACAGTCGAACATGATGCGGTTTTTGCAGGCGGCAAATACGGAATATGAGCTTCAACTTGAGAGTTTCACAGATCTGTACCGCTGGTCAGTAGACAAACTGGAGGATTTCTGGAGCCTGTTTTGGGACTGGTCTCCGATTCGATGCGAGCGCCGATTTGATGAGGTTGTTGATGATCAGTATAAAATGCCGGGTGCCCGGTGGTTTAGAGGAGCGGTGTTAAACTACGCTGAAAATATCCTTGGGTCCGACCGTAACGAGAGGCCGGCCATAATCTTTCGTGGAGAAAACCGCTATCATAGTGAGATAAGCAGAAAAGAACTGTGGTCACTAGTGACAAGATTTGCTGAAGCTTTGCGCGATAATGGCATTGTACCTGGAGATGTGGTTGCGGCATACATGCCAAACATACCTGAAACAGTTATTGGAATGTTGGCCGCAGCCGCTGTCGGAGCTGTGTGGTGTTCATGTGCGACAGACATTGGACCGCAAGCAGCATCCGAAAGGCTAGGCCAGGTAAACCCAAAGATATTGCTAACAACAGACGGCTATTGTTACAAGGGAAAGATATATGACGTTATTGAAAATGCAACTGCCCTGGCAGCCAGCCTGAAAACAGTAGAAAAAGTAGTTGTCTGTCACTATGCAGGAGAATATAGTAAGGTAGTTCAAATTGGAAACAGTGTGCTATGGGAAGGCTTTATAGGTGAGCAAGACCCCAAGGATTTTGTTTTTGAACAGTTGCCGGCCGAACACCCCCTCGTAGTGATGTTTTCAAGTGGAACTACTGGAAAGCCAAAATGCATGGTTCAGTCAGCAGGGGGGCTACTTGTCAACCAGCTAAAGGAGTTGCTCCTACATAATGATCTGAAGACGTCTGATAGGATGCTGTATATCACAACATGCTCATGGATGATGTGGAACTGGCAGCTGGCAGCACTCGGAACTGGAGCATCAATAGTCCTGTTTGACGGCAACCCTTCCTACCCTGACACAGGTGCCATCTGGAGGGTCCTCGAAGAGGAGAAAGTTACTGTATTCGGTCTGAGTGCAAGCTATATCCACGCATTGCTCGCAGACGGATTCTCGCCAAAAGACGCGGCAGACCTCTCTGCACTCCGATCGATTTCACAGACCGGCTCAGCCCTCTCTGAGGATGGATTCGAGTTTGTATACAAGCAGATCAAACAGGATCTGCACTTCAACTCCATTGCAGGAGGCACCGACATTAACGGGTGCTTCTGTACCGGGAATCCGTTGAGCCCTGTGTATTCGGGTGAACTGCAAGGACCTGGTCTTGGAATGGCGATTCGCTGCCTTGACCCCGATGGGGAGCATGTTTGGGATGAGCAGGGGGAGCTTGTCTGCGTAAAGGCGGTTCCATCAATGCCCCTGCACTTTTGGGACGATCCTGACGGCGAGAAGTATATGAGTGCCTATTTTCTGGATTTCCCAGGCGTATGGCGCCACGGTGATTACGTAGTGTTCCACAGTGAAACTGGTGGTGTAACGTATTATGGGCGTTCCGACTCGGTCCTTAAGCCAAGCGGTGTAAGGATCGGTACTGCTGAAATTTATAACCAGGTGGAGAAACTTCCTCAAATAGTCGACAGTCTTGCAATAGGGCAGGATTATCCACGGCGATCAACGCATTTTGCTGTTT
>FZPS01000184.1_pt23 | contig 10745 bp, 9 predicted proteins | sample 1817821 | NCBI WGS metagenome assembly FZPS01 (sample SAMEA104158645, study PRJEB21678) | metagenome | place: Germany | collected 2015-04-21 | reverse complement strand
AGTTCCTTATTATCTGCCGCGTTTTCAAGCTGCTCCTTCAGCTTGTTCAATTCATCATCCAGGTTAGCCATGTTCCTGTCATGCAATGCTCTTGCCAAGGCACCGGTCTCTTCCAATGTTCCAAGACGCTCTGCCAGCTGCCCTATGCTTTCTTCCCTTACTTTATCGGCAAGGGCTGTCAGCTCCTCCTCTGCCTTGGAAATCTCCTTTAATGCTTCCTTGTATTCACCGGTTTGTTTCAGCCTTTCAGCCAGCTCCTTCATCAGCAGAGCCAGCTGCTGCCGCTGCTCATGAGCAAGTGACTCCTGTTCCAGCACCTTCTCCCAAGCCTTCTCCAATTCTTCCAATTGCTGATGTATTTCAGCCCTCAGTGCTTTCCTTTCCCGAACGATTCTGCCCATGGGGTTGGGAATCAAATTAACAATAACAAGGCTCAGCAGAAGCAGCATGAAGGCAATTCCATGAGATTTGGGAAGGCGAAGCGGAATCCGCTTTACATCTAATGCTGAAAGGCTTTCAATGGCATCCTTCCTTTGAAGTTCAGCCATTATATCGTCTCTTTCATCCAGTTCACAGGCTGTCAGCACCTTCTCCTGCAAACCAAGCCTGTCCACTATTCTGGCGGTTTCATATACGGAAGGTCTCTTATACCATCCTGCAACCAGCCCAATAACAATTGCACACAGGACGGCAGACAGGCAGGCATGAATCAAGTATTCAAAGGGAAAGAGGAAAGATAGGGCAGAAAGAACCAATGCAGCAGCCAGGGAAGATAGAATTCCTAAAGACAGGCACTTAAGCATATGCTTAAGCAAAACCCTTCTCTGCACTGGTGCAAAAGCATGCTTCCACTCGGCATGCTTCCACTTAATATGCTTTTTTTCCAAGTACTGCTGCCGAAATTCAAATTTTCGCTTTCGGAGCGATCTCCCTAAAATCCTGTCAATAGTTTTCATTTTCTTTTCTTTCCTTTTTTAAAGCTGATACGCCGTACAGGATTAATTTTATACATGCTGATAATCAAAAGCATGGCCGCAACAACCAGCATTACCATGGAGTTTACTATCCAAAAATCCAGCCTGCCTACGGGCCCTATTGACAGCCCGAGTAAAGTGCTGAACCCGCCAGGCTCAGTGACTAATATATCCGCAAGACCTACAGCCGGATTTATATACAGCACAAAAGGAACAGTTGGATTGGAAGGCTGGGGCATTGTTCCGCTGTATTGAATGCTTATCATATATGCACCTAAGATCACGCTTACCAATCCTAAAAAGAAAATGGTGATATAGGTTACCACCGTTGACATTACCGTCCGCTTGAACAGGGTGGAATAGAATATGCCGATGCTGCCAACGGCAAAGGCAGTTATCATATAGAAGATAAATAACTGTAACATATCTCCCGGGGTGACGCCGCCAAACAGGAATACCAGGCTGAACAGGGGAATGGATGTAATGATCAAAAGCAGAATATAGGACATTGAAGATATGAGCTTTCCAAAAATAATGCCGACGGAGGAGATTTTGGTAGCCAGAAGCAGATCCAGGGTCTGCTTCTCCCGCTCACCGCTGACGGTGCCGGCAGTTTGTGCGGGAGTTATGAGCAGAATCAAGGCAAATTGTACTACAGCCAGTGCAATATAAATCTGCATACCTGCTTCCTGCCGGGCATTAACCGAACTGTTCCAGGACATATTGGTCTGTATGAATGCCATGTAATACAAAAATCCGATCAGCATTAAAACGCCCAGATAGGCTGCAATTCCCAGAGCTGTCCTCCAACCCCGCATTTTTATTTTCATCTCACTGGTTATTATAGGGTTAGATCGCACTTTACCGGTCCGCATGCCTGGTCACCTCCATGAACACCTCTTCCAAACTGCCTTCTTCCCTGGTAAAGGACAATACCGGAATGCCGTGGTTTATAAGCAGCCTGAGCAGGTCCGCCATATCCTGTTCGCCGCCGTTGAAACTGACCTCCAATGTATTATCCTCACCGTAAATATCCTCAACCAATGGCTGTTCCCTGAGCAAATTGACAGCTTTATCCGTCTTGTCAAGCAGGGTGATTTCCAGAATGGTTTTACCGGTTATTCTTCGCATTATATCCTGAAGCCGGCCGGAATAAACCAGCCTGCCTCTTTCAATTATTCCTATGCTGGTACAGAGCTCTGCCAGTTCATGCAGGATATGGGAGCTGATAAGAATAGTTTTGTCCATATCCTTAAGGGTTTTCAGTATCCCCTTCATTTCAATCCTGGCCCTGGGATCCATGCCGGATGCAGGCTCGTCCAGAATCAGCAGCTCAGGGTTATGGATAAGGCTGCGGGCCAGGCAAAGCCTCTGCTTCATGCCCCGTGAGAGGGTATCAACATACTCATGTTTCTTATCCCTTAAATCCACCAATTCCAGCAATTCATTAGTACGCTTGCTTCGTTCAGCTTTGGACAGACCATAGCAGCTGCCATAAAAGTCCATGTATTCATCCACTTTTAGGTTGTCATACACACCGAAAAAGTCCGGCATATAGCCGATCTTTTCCCGTACTCTTACGGGATTTTCCGATGCATTGATCCCATCCACCAGCACTGTTCCGGAAGTTGCCTCAAGAAGGGTTGCCACAATCCGCATGGTGGTGGTTTTACCTGCACCGTTGGGACCTACAAAGCCGTATATATCACCCTTTTCCAGCTCCAGGTTTAAATTGTCCACTGCAGTGAAATTTCCATATTTTTTTACAAGGTTAACGATTCTAAGCATTACGGCACCCTCCCTTCCAGGCTTACGGCTGGAATACCCATCTCCACATATTGATCCTGCCCTGCGGGCACAATCTTCAAATAGATTTTGTTATCCTGGTCCAAGTATTGACTTAAGTTACTTTCATCCAGGGAAATGGTGTTTCCCTGGATCTCAGCATAGTCGCCGGTTTTTACATCATAGATCAGAACTTTTCCGTATCCAAAGTATAAATCTGTGCCAATCATAATCTTCAGATCATGAAGGTGAATATAGGGCGATAAATCCACGGAAAAGACAGCATGGCCTGGAGATTGGTGTATGTAGAAATAATCTCCGCCGATTTCAGTGTTGGAAGACAGGTTCCTCTCAAATTCTGCAAAAAACATGCCCGGCGGTATGCTGACCATTCCTTCTCTTTCTATTGTTAAATCCATAGTGCCTAGAATGATTCCTTCGCTCAAAGTACGGTCCGGCTTTCTGCCGTTGATGGTAATTCCGGTCTCCGGCTGTCCTTCATAAAAAGCAAAATAGGAAATCTTCAAGCTTAAGGGGTTCTGGCTGCCTGCAGAACCTTGTACTCTAGGCATGGAAGGATAAGCTGTTTCATAAACAGGCCAGATTAAATTATTCAGAATATACCGTCTGTTCATATCCTGCCTGCTTTGCTGATCTTTAGCCGTTCCCTGCGGCCAGGGGAAAACAGTATCTATCATATTGTATATATTGTCTTGATACCTGCTTCTTCCGGCAACCGGCAGAGTCAGCTCAATATTCTTGACTTCTCCCGAAGCAATGTTTCCAACATTCACAAATGCAAAAGGGGCATATATAACCATATCCTCCAAGGGGTACATGGTATTGTTGGCAACCATGCCCTTCACCTTGCCATTTTCGAAATAAAGGTTGGAATCAATTGAGCCCAGTTCCACCGGAATTGTACCCGTTTCAAAGGTCTTCATGGTCCATATATTTGCATTGTCAAACAAAATCCGTGATGGATTTGCCTGCTCCATTTTTGCCAATAATCCGGCTGGCAAACCGCTTTGCTGGCCTTGAAGCTGGATACCGCCGGGAGACAGCAATTCATAGCGGTCTATCTCCACCTCGTAATCGCCCCTGCGGGGTATGAAGATGCCCACATAATTGGTCAGATTTCCCTCTTCCTCGTTGGCGTTCATGTCTACAAGGGAGATGGTATTTACTATAAGTTCTCCGCCCTTGGTGTTATAGCCCAGAAAAAAGATAAGTGCTGCAAAAATTATGGATAATGCAGGTATGGTAACCCAGGCCCATTCCCTCTTGTCTATTTTTTTGAGAAATATATAGTTTAACGGACCTGCCAAAGCCAGATAAAACAGAAAGAGAAAAAGGATCAGCATAACCGAAGGCATTTCCATGGCTTCAATATTGCCCAGCACGTCTGCCAGGCTTGCTCTCATCTGGCCTTTTTCTATCGGGTTTCGGAGATAGGATGCAGTATCCGGATCCAGGTTTTCAGACAGGAGTTTTTCCCACAGCATCCTGTTGCCTGCCCAGCTCAACATGGGTTCGGTTCCCAGGTCAAAAGCAGACACAAATACGGTGCCTTTACCTTTTTGAAACATCCATACCAGGCTGTCTTCTTCATTTCCCAACAATACTTTTCCATCCTGGACATCTATATCCATTATCTGAAGGGGTGCCTGAGAAGAAATCTGCTGTTCCGTAAACTCCTCAAGCAGGTTTACAGAAGCAAATTCCTTTATATCCCCTGCTGCAAAAGGAAGGATGCTTCCTGATAATCCATCCAGGGTCCTTTTACCATTTAAACCGGTGCCTATGATTAACACCCCGCCGTTTTGCAGCCAGGCATTTAAAGCATCTGCCTGCTCGGGACGTAAAGCTGAAGTATCAAAATTATTAAGAATTAATACCGAAAAAGCCGCCAGAACATCCCTGTGGTCCGGAAAACTGGCAGCATCAAGGGAAACAGGCTGATAGCCGGAAAACAGCTGGCTGCCCGTCAGTTTGCCTTTCCAATAGCCCAAAGAAGGCTGGTCATCAGTCACCAAACCAAGCATATATCTATTATCCCCGACAGGATTCAAGGATTCAGCCTTAATGCTTTTGAGGATCTTGCCCTTGCCGTCTGTCAGACTGATGTTTAGATTCCGTTCAGCTTTATAAATCCTTGCATAGATGGTATACTCCTTCTCAGAACCGTCAGGCAGGCTGACCGGTGTAGAATATATCATTCTGCCTTCAGTACCGGCATTTACAGTTATCTCAAGGCTGCCTTCCAGATCACTGCCCTTATTTTTTAAAACTATCCGGACCGGCGTCCAGCTTCCCAGCAGATATGTACCGTCATAACCCACCTCAGCTTCCATGTCAATATCCGGAGCAGCACTTGTTTTTATCGGCAGGAAGATTAAAAATAAGGCTGTCAGCCAGACAGCAGCTATGATCCTGAGTCTCTTCATCAATTAACCCCTTTCAATACCCAAAAGAAATGACCAATCCTGAACCCAGGCACTGGAAAATGCGTAATTATTATAAAGATTATACCACTAATATACGGCTGTTCAATCGATAAAAGCTTAAGAATCTATGAAATTCGTTTTAAATATTTCAAAAACAGGTTTTTGCAGCCAGTTTGTGCACGAAATAAGAGGCATGGTCCTTCCGGGTCATGCCTCTTAAACAGATTTCGTTGAAATTTCAACTAAGTGTAATACTAACTTCTTTACCAAGGTTGCGTGTACCTTAATTATAAAATCCGGTGATATTTAAACAATTTCTTTTTCCAGGATACACGTCAGCAGTTTAACCGCATTTTCCAGGTCGTTCCTGTCCACCATTTCATGGGCGCTGTGAACATAGCGGCAGGGTATGGAGATTACTCCGGAAGGAACTCCTTCCCTGGAAAGATGTATTGCCCCCGAGTCAGTGCCCCCATACTCCAGTACTTCCAGCTGGTAAGGGATTCCTGCTTCTTCCGCCCTCTGAATCATCAAATCCTTCACCTTGGGGTGGCAGATAACTGAAGCATCCTTTACCTTAACAGCCGGACCATCGCCCAGATTGACAGCCATAGGCCTGGATTTCGGCGTATCGCCGGTTAAGGTAACATCTACGGAAATTCCTATATCCGGATTGATGGTATAAGCTGAAGTCTTTGCTCCGCGCAGGCCGACTTCTTCCTGTACAGTAAACACAAAGATCAGTTCGTTGGGAGATTCCTTGACCGATCTTATAGTTTCAACCAGAACGGCACAGCCTGCCCGGTCATCCATGGCACAACCGAAATACCGGTCTCCGCTTTGTGCCATAGGCGCATGGTATACGGCTGCATCACCTATCTGGACATGTTTCCCGGCCTCTTCCCTGCTTCTGGCTCCTATATCTATGTACATCTTGTCCAGCTTAAGCTTTTTCATGTCATCCAGCTCTGTCTCATAGCTGACAGCGCCGGTAACCCCGTTTTGAAATACTACTCTCCGGTGCAGCACATTAAATGGTGAAACCCCGCCTACATTGGAAAAGCGCAAAAAGCCGTTTTCATCAATATTGGTTACGATCAAGCCAATCTGGTCCATGTGGGCGGCAAGCATAACCTTTTTGGCATCCGGATTGCTGCTTTTCTTAACTGCAATCAGATTACCCATAACGTCTTCAGTTATTTCATCCACAAAACCTTCTATTTCCTGCCTTATTGCCTGCCTTACAGCTTCTTCCCTGCCCGAGGGGCCGTAAATGCCTGTTAAACGAACCAGTAGTTCTTTCATTGGGTTTCACATCCTTTCAAAAATTCCTTCATCAGTCGAATGGTGTTATTATAATCATTCATATCCATCATGGAAGAGGGCGAATGAATGTAACGGCAGGGAACCGAAACCACCACGGCAGGCACGCCGCCGCGGGATTTGTGTATGCTGCCTGCATCATTGCCTCCCGATACATTTTCCTTGATCTGATAGGGAATGGAATGCTTTTCAGCAGTTTCCACCATTTGCTTAAACAGCTCAGGATGGACAATGGAAGTGCGGTCCATAAAGGATATGGCAGGGCCCTTGCCCATTCTGGTGGTATGCATGTGCTCCGGCACATCCGGAATATCGGCACAGGTTGTGCCTTCCACCACTACTGCCATATCCGGCTCCACATGCCAAGCTGCCACCTGTGCACCCCTCAGTCCTATTTCTTCCTGCACGGTGAAGCAGGCAATCAGATCAATATCATAGTTTTCCTTCAAAAGTTCAAGCAAGATTGCACAGCCAACGCGGTCATCCAGAGCTTTGGCCTTTACCTTATTATCCCCAAACCGGACAAAAGTGCTGTCAAAACATGCATAATCTCCGATCTGCACCAGCTTTTGTGCTTCCTCCCTGGATCGGGCTCCTATGTCTATGTACATTTGTTTTTGGTTTATTACGGTGTTTCGTTCCTTGGGTTCCTGTAAATGAATGGCCTTTACGCCAATTATTCCGGGAACGCGGTTTTTCCCGATAAGAACCCGCTTGGACAGTAAAATCCTTTGATCAATGCCGCCTACCACTTTGAACTTAAGCATGCCGTTTTCAGATATAGATGAGATTATAAATCCTATTTCATCCATATGGGCGGCAACCATTACCTTTTTACTGCCCTTTCTGCCTTTTTTTCTGGCAATTACATTTCCTATTCTGTCCACCGATACTTCTGCACCGGTTTCAGCTGCCAGCTCCAGAATTATTTCCCTGACTTCCTTTTCATTTCCGGAAACCCCGCTGGCTTCCGTCAGTCTCCTCAGTACTTCAGCCATTCCTGCCACCCCTCTTTCAATGAAGCTATGAACAGCGCCAAAAGTCTGGCACCGGACTTTATATGATCCAGGTTCAGGGTTTCCACCGTTGTATGCATGTAGCGCAGGGGCAGCTCCAGCAGGACGGTGGGAACTCCGCTGCGGGAAATCTGCATGGACCTGGCATCGGTGCCTGTAGGGCCTGGTGCAACGCTGATCTGGTATTCTATGCCGTATTCCCTGGCTGTTTCTATAAGCTTCTCTGTCAAGCCGGGATGCATATTTGGACCCTTGCATATTGCAATTCCTTTATCCATGGCGTAGGTATCTTCCTTGGGCGCATCCGGCGTTTCCCCATGTGTTACATCAATCGCAATGCCGATATCCGGCTGAACCTTATATGTACTTATAACCGCTCCCCTGGTGCCTACTTCTTCCTGCACAGTGGCCACACAGTATACCTCCGCTGCATACTGCAGCCTGTCCAGCTCCCTCATTACCTCTGCCAGCATAACCACGCTGGCCCGGTCATCAATGGATTTGCCGTTTACCATAGAGCCCTGCATAGTTGCCAAAGGACTGCGGAATGTTATCAAATCGCCTACACGGACCAGCTTCTTCACCCGGTCCGGGGGCAGGCCAACGTCTATGCACATATCTTTCATTTTAATTACCTTCTGGGCTTCACCAGCATCCTGAAGATGAGGCGGAACAGTTGAAACAATGCCGTAAAGCTTTTCCCGGCCGTGAACGGTAACCTCCTGGGCCAGCAGGATTCTTTGATCCACCCCGCCAATACTGGTAAAGCGCAAAAAGCCCTTTTCATCAATATCCTTTACCATAAGTGCTATTTCATCCATATGGGCAGCCAGCATCACTTTAGGCCTTTCCCCTGACTCAAGGGATACGGAACCCCTTTTTATTCCATAAACATTGTAAAAGGAATCCGTATGGACCTGGTCACAAAGCCTGGAAAATTCCTTGGCAATAAGCTCGGCTGCCTGCTCTTCATAACCCGAACCCCCGGGTATTTCAATTAATTCAGCTAGAAAATCCTTCACATTTTCATCCTCCTTGAATTGCAAAGCGTACTGCTAATCTTCTTCATCCAAAACCCTGATATTCTCAAGCCTGGATAATTCCGCAGCCAGAATGTGCTTATTCATGCCCGGCGGAAATACCAGCTTAAAATATGCCTGGGTTTCTTCCTCCTCTCCCGGATCCACCTTTATATCCCGAATACGGATATTCAGCTGTGCCAATACGTTGGTAATCTGGGCAATCTGGCCAGGTGCATTGGGAATTTCCAAAGTAATTTCAAAATCCCTTAAACCGGGTACTAGGTTCTCAAATTTCTTAAGAACTACCAGTGTTATATAGGAAAACAGGGTTGCTGCCAATGCACCCCAGTAAAATCCTACACCGATGGCCAGGCCTATACAGGCCACCACCCACAGGCTGGCTGCAGTAGTCAGGCCCCGAACCCGGGAGCCATCCTTTAATATGGTGCCCGCTCCAAGAAATCCAATACCGCTTATCACCTGTGCTCCCAATCGTGCAGGGTCCGGAGGATTGGAAGTATAATTTGTTATCAAAAATTCCGAAGTCATCATTACAACAGCTGAACCCATGCAGACCAAAGTATGAGTCCTGAATCCGGCAGGCCGGTTGCCTATTTCCCTCTCCAGGCCGATTATACCGCCAAATACCATAGCCAGCAGCAGCTTAAGTAAAATCTCCCAATTCACAGAAACACCTCCCATTCATTTCTTATACCCAATCTCAGTATATAATAAGCTGAATTTTATCCAGCATTTTATAATATACTTTTCATAACCGGATAAGACGCATCGTCGCTTAAGCCGCCCTCAAGAGGTTTAAGCCCGCTCCAGAGAAAATTGGAGCGGACAATTGAATATGGGCCGAACTTCATGCGTATCTGATCCACAGCCCGGTCTGCATTCTTCTGCTTTTCCCAATCCTTATCAAATAAGGAAAGCTGAACACAGTCTGATGAAGACAGTTCACTGACCCGGACTCCAAGATGACGGATGGGGCTGCCGTCCCAAGCCTCGTCAAACAGTTTTTTACAGTATTTATAAACAGCCATGGTGCTGTCAGTGGGAGTATGTATTTTCACCTGATGGCTGTAGGAAACCAGATCTTCCGCTCTTTTGATGGACACAGAAATAACCTGGCAGCGCCAGCCGCCAAGGCGCAGCCGCATTCCTACGGTTTCCACCAGGGACAAAAGGACCTGATGTGCGGTTTCTCTGTCTTCCACATCAAAATGCACTGTAGTGGAATTGCCAAGTCCCTTTACCTGCTGTCCGGAGCTGGCAATTTCCGAGTTTTCTATACCGTTGGCATATTCCCAAATCAGCTCTCCCCAGCTTTTCAGCTTATATTTTAATATACCCAGGTCAAAATTAGCCAAATCGCCAATGGTATTAATTCCCATTTTGCGAAGCTTGCAGGAGGTGGCGCTCCCCACCATGTATAAATCCTCTATGGGCAGAGGCCACATCTTTTCGGGAACCTCTTCAGGAAACAGGGTTGACACCGCGTCGGGCTTTTTAAGATCCGACCCCATCTTGGCCAGCAGTTTGTTGGTACTGATTCCTATGCTGACGGTAAAGCCCAGCTCCTTTTTTATCCTCTCCCGGATATCGTGGGCCACTTTCAACGGCCTCTCCGAGCCTTGGATGCCTGACATGTCCATAAAGCATTCATCTACGCTGAAAACCTGCAGTTTGTCAGTATATTTTTTTAAAAGCTCAACCAAGGCATTATGACAGCACATGTAAAGAGCATAATTGGGCGGAACTGTAAAAAGATGCGGACATTTTTGCATGGCCTGCCAGGTGGGTTCGCCGGTTTTTATCCCATATTTTTTTGCAGGTGCGCTCTTGGCCAGGATAATGCCATGCCTGGTGGCCTGAGAGCCTGCCACGGCAGAAGGAATATCCCTAAGATCCACCTTTGCTCCGTGCTGGAGCCTGTATACCGCTTCAAAGGATAAAAAAGCGGAATTTACATCTACGTGAAAAATAAGTTTTTCAGCCATTGCTTACTCACATCCTCCTAATTATACTATCACAGAACACACGTTTGTGTAAAGTTTTTGTCTTTCAGACGGAGGAATAATGAGTAAGCCTGCAGCTGAATAATGATTACATTTTAACAAAGTTAGGCTCTTTTTTCCATAAAATTGAACATAAATTTTTGCATAAGTAAAA
>FZPS01000113.1_pt329 | contig 10745 bp, 9 predicted proteins | sample 1817821 | NCBI WGS metagenome assembly FZPS01 (sample SAMEA104158645, study PRJEB21678) | metagenome | place: Germany | collected 2015-04-21 | reverse complement strand
TTGAAGCAACTCATAAACCTCTTTGTTAAATAAATAAGTGTAAAAATTATGCATCTTATTGGGATCAGCGCCGTTATGATAGACAACATCTGTGGGTATTCTTTCGCCAAAGTCTGTCTTAAAGCAGTCAACACCCATGTCTAGGAGTCGCTCCAACTTACCGCGATACCATTTGCAAGCCTCCGGATTGGTAAAGTCCACAATGGCCATTCCCGGTTGCCAAAGATCCCATTGCCACACATCGCCGTTTTCTCTTTTTATAAAATAGCCATGTTCCATACCTTCGTCAAAAAGTGATGATTCTTGGGCAATGTACGGGTTAATCCATACACAGATCTTTATACCGAGATCCTTAATTCTTTTCAGCATCTTCTCCGGATCGCTAAATACACGCTCATCCCAGGTGAAATCTGACCAATGAAAATCTTTCATCCAAAAACAGTCGAAGTGGAAAACCTCCAGCGGTATGTCCCTTTCCAACATGCCGTTAATGAAGCTAAACACCGTATCCTCATCGTAGCTTGTGGTAAACGAAGTGGATAACCATAGGCCATATGTCCAAGCTTTTGGAAGTGCCGGTTTACCCGTTAAATCTGTATATCTTTCTAAGACATCTTTCATCTCCGGACCGTTAATAAAGAAGAAATCCAACTCTTGACCCGGTACCGTGAAGTTAACCTTATTTACGTGTTCGCTTCCAACTTCTAAAGAAACCTTATCCGGATTATTGATGAATACTCCATAACCCTTATTAGTTATATAAAACGGAATGTTTTTATAAGATTGGTAGGTGGAGGTTCCCCCATCTTCATTCCAAAGCTCAACAACTTGACCATTCTTGACAAAGGGAGTAAATCGCTCCCCCATTCCGTAGACCAATTCACCTACGGAGAAGTTCAAATGACCTTGCATAAAACTATTTTCATTAGTTGGTTTGTCGTAAGCAAAGCCCTTCCAATCGGTCTTTACATACCCTAAATCGCGACCGCCGTGATAAGTGATGAGTTCTTCTCCGCGATAATAATTCATTGACCAATTCTTTTTGTTAATGACCAGTCTTAATGTGCCACTTCTGACAACTATTTCGTCTTCGGTGGAGGTATAGTCTAATGGATTATCTTGCAAATTCAATTCAAATTGAGGCGCCTTACTAACTACTCCCTTATAATGATAGGTCTTAACCCTAATCATTTCCTCATGTGGAGTGGAGATCTCAATAGTTAAGATAACCCCGGCTAAAGTATCACCGCGATGATTTATCCGATGAGTTGGTGTCGTTAGTACCAATGTATTACCAACTACCTTTTCAAAATAAACCTCCTGTGGGTTGAAAATCTCACAACCCTCTTGCAACAACCATTGTCCATTCGTAAATTTCATTGACATACTCCCTTTTTAAATATTTTTATTTTTTTACATAATCAAATTCGACTTCTATCGTTTCAATTTTGTCGATGTTTCGCTTGTTCAATAAGGTAGCCGAAACATATGGAAGGAAATTATCGTTTAGCACCCTTATATCTTTGGGAATGCTCGTTACCCATTCATTGTATAAATTCACTCGTGTACAAGCTTTATCATCTGCCGTAGTGTAAGGTTTACCACGCATATTATATGGCTTACCGTTTATCAACAGCTTTTTGATCTCAATTACATATCCGGGAAACAAAATTTCTCCATTGTAGATTCCAATGGCCGAAAACGATACGGAATTAGCGTAACCTTGCTCAGTACCGCGGAAATCAAGTGCTACTGTGTACGTTCCTTCTTCTTCAATAACCACGTCGGTAGCTATGACGCCCTCTGTTTTGGCAGTAGGAGTATAAATGTCGCCAACACTATATGTGGTCAAATAGTCGCCACTATCAAACATGATCCAAGCAACGGCTTCGCCCGACCCTCCGAGAACAGGACCGGCTTCTTCATCCCTTTGACGAGCAATTTCTAAAGCTGTCGCCATTGAAGCCTTAGCCCTTTCTTTAACTTCATTAGCACTTAGGGCTGAACGGTTTTCAAGACTTCTTTCTTTAAAGAAGTTCGCTAGATCTTCGTCAACGATCTTTAACTCTGTTCTAATAAAGAAGCTACTAGTATCCCAAAGCATGGGCACGTATCCGTAAAGCTCCATATTATCATGGAAGTTTGTGAGAAAATCTATAATATTTTTCTTTAATGAACCGTCGGATTTTGGTAGTACACCATATTCACCAAAAATAATTCCATAGCCCTGATCAGTAAATTTCGTCATCTTACCGAGCAATTCGTTCTGAATATCATACTCTTGTTCGGTACCCCAATTATTAACACTGTCGGTGCCGCAATAATTCCACGGAGTGTAGTAGTGCACCGATAGTAATAATTTATTTTGGGCCGTATCTTTCGGCATCACAAAACGATCATCCATTGTTCGCTCTATATCGGTGTTGTAACCTGCGACTAATAAAAAACGATCTGAGTTATTGCCGCCCAAACCCCTGATTAAATCTACAAATTTTTGATTAATCCTATTGGTTACTTGATAAGTTTCGCGCTCAGACAAGTAGCCCGAATCCGCAGCGATGCTCGTCTCATTTAGGCGCGTACCCAACTCCTCATTGGCAACCTCAAAAATTAATTGATGGGGGTAATCTTTAAAATACGTACCCACTTGTGTCCACATAGACGTGAATACATCCATGGCATCTTTCCGCGTTTGCTCGCTTGCAGAACCAAACATCCCCCACCAACCGCCATCCCAATGATCGTTGATGATCACAAACATATCTGCATCAAGGGCATAATTAACGATTTCGGCCACACGTTCTAGATAAGCCGGACTAATGGTATAATCTCCATTACGATAATCCATGGTATTTGTCCAAGCAACCGGTATCCTAATTGAATCAAAACCGGCCTTTTTCATTTCCATAATCATCTCCGAGGTGGTTATGGGCTGGCCCCAAAGTGTTTCGTAAGTCGAGGGAGGTTCATGAATGCCGGGATAGCGATGTCCATATGCTTCCATGGTATTTCCCAGATTAATTCCATTACCCATATGACCAGTTAACTCCAAAGCAGTCATATCTCGCAAATTAAGATCTCCGATTTTACCGACACCTTGCGCCATTCCACTTGTGGTAGCAAGAAGAAAAACACATACTAAAGATAGAATAAATATTTTCTTCATGTCACATCTCCCTAACAAATAATGATGAAATTATAGTTTACTCTTTTCCGATTTCGCTAAAAGTTTTTGTCGCAAATGAACTTACCGTTAAAAAGATAGAGGCCGGACCAATAAGAATGCCTATGAACAATAACGTAGTGTTTAAAAGGAATATAAATATTAGTGCTGAGACAATGAACCATAAAAACAAAGTTCTTAAAAAATACTTCACTGTAATAGCCGCAGAATTGCGAAATGTTTTATAGATACCGTTGTGGTATCGGGCGCATAACGGAAACGCATAAGTGAAATGCGTTAGTCCCACAACACCAAGCATGATTGCAAAAAGCAAGAATATTATGGGGTTATTCTCCACTTTATCAAATAACTCGAGGTTTAAGTAGACGGAATATGTGATAAAAAGAGTTATTAAGCCCATTGGTAGACCTTGTTTCCAATTATACTTAAAGGCTTTTATGAATTGGGGAATCACACTTCCTGCGCGTTGCTCCGCCATCCTCAGGGCAACGTCGTACGCTGCAACAGTCGAACAACCAATTGTAACTACCGGTAGACTGAATAGCAACCACATAAAGTTTAGCTTGAGAAGGCTCCAAAACGTATCTAAAAACTCATAGAATTTACCGTCTATATTAAGCAACTTCATTCATAAGAACCCCCTACGGCATAAGAATGGTCCGCAATAATTAGAAATGAAGCCACAGCCAAAAACCTCTCCCGATTAGAACAGGGTTTATTTCGACTGTGGCCTTTTTTTAGATGGCTCCTTGCCTCGCTTCATCCTCTAAAGCCTTCCGAATGGCAGCTTGTTCTTGCGACCATTCTAAGCATTCATCGTAACCATAGCTTTGTACGTCACGTTGCATCATTCTCACCATTGCATTAAACCTTGCGGGTGAATCGGAGTAAATTGCTCTCCACGAGTAATCTTTAATCGCTTTAATAACCTGTTCCCATTTTACCCGTAATTCGTAAGATTTAGTACCTTCGGAAAAAGATGTGCCGATTGCCACCTTATAGGGTCTGCTTTGTAGGTATTCTTCTGCACTGTCCACACCAACAAAAGCCCGCCAGTCTGCTTCTATTTCGCTCCTAGCCTCACCCAGGTTGCTCTCCCAGAATTCCCAGTTATAAGGCTCGCCTGATTCGGGATTAACTGCATTAAGTGACCAAGTTGTATTATTAAACTCAAATTCGCCATCTCTAAACTTACCTGAGTATCCCGTTTCTTCGGGGAATCTTACATCCTTATCATTTCTCATCTTAAGTCCTAAATCCGTGAAGTAAGCTTTGCCGTCTTCATTGTAGTCCCAAGTTACACCCTTTGGTCCGTACTCTGAGGTCATTCTACCTTCAGGAGTCGTTAACCAGTTAATAATTTCCATGCAAAGCTCAGGGTATTGAGTTTTAGCACCAATGGTCCAAACCCTATTACCGCCTTTTACATTCATACCATACACTATGGGCGTGGCTTCTTCCGGAGTTAGGGTTAACATCATTTTGCCTTCTTGTTGGTGCTTATCTGTATTATAGGAATCGGAACCGGCGAAATTAAAGATTGAAAAGAATGTTCCACCGTTTTTCACCTTTTCCATTGCCTTGTCAAAAGTATTAGTCATGGAGTCGGGGTCAAGTAAGTCATTTCGATAAAGCTCATTAAAGAAGGCTAGAGCTTCTAAATATGGCCCACCTTCATCTAGCGCTCCGAAGAACTCGCCGGTTTCGGGGTTATATAGACCGATACCTAGCTCATCATATCCATAATAAGCAGTGGCAAATGATTTTACGTACATAACCATATTTCCGTCCCAATCGGGCCACACAGAAATGGCATAAGTCGGGTTTCCGGCCTCGTCAAGCGGTTCGATTCGCTTCATATCCTTCATTAATTGCATATAATCAGCTAAATCCTTAATTTCGGGATATCCAAGTCTTTTGTATAAATCCCATCTTAGATCCCATGTATAGAAAAACGCTTCATGATCTTCACTGGTATAAGCAACATCATGACCAAATCCATATAATGTGCCACCAGATAACTGCCTGTTTTTCTCTAGTGCATGGGGCATGTTTTCTTTAATAGTAGGACCATATTCGTCTAATAAATTGTCTTCTTCCCAATCAAACAATAAACCGGCACTAATGGCATTTAAATAGTTATCGCTATCGTTGCCCCATAAAATAATGTCACCTAAATTACCGCTTTCCATGCGGGTTTCATAAACACCATCTGCATCGGGGATAATATTAACTTTTACATTGAATCGCTCCAACAATTCTTGTGCGAACCACCCGGTCATTTCACCTGAGTAATTTGCTAGTTGGCTGTACACCGTAAGCGTAATTGGGCCCTTATCTTCCTTCTTTTTCGGACCACAGGATGTCAATAAAAGAACCCCGATTAGCAGGATAACTAACGCTAACGACCTTCGCTTCATAAGAAATTCCCTCCAATTGTTTTTTTAATGTATTAACCCTTAACCGCGCCCAGCATAATACCTCTCTCGAAATATCTCTGCATAAAAGGATAAACTACTAAAATCGGAATTATAGTAACCATTGAAATTGTATACTTGATTACTTTGCTGTCTAAGACATCCTTAACCGCACCACTTCGACTCATTATTGCATCTAGATTACTCGCCTGATTCAAGTAATTATAGAGCCGATGCTGAACAGTTTGTAAATGCGGTGAACCTTGCATTAAAATTAACGAATCCATAAAAGAGTTCCAATGACCGACTGCTCCAAAGACTGCAATGGTTGCTAAAATTGGCTTGCTTAACGGCCAAATTATATGGCGGAAAACAGTAAGGTAGCCGGCACCATCTATGAAGGCACTTTCTTCCAATTCCACCGGGATCGATTCGATATAAGTCTTAACCAAAATAACATTAAACGGTGCAACTATCCCGGGAATGATATAACCAAGAAAATTGTTTGTCAATCCTAACATAGACATATTGAGATACCAAGGGATTAACCCCGCATCAAAATACATGGTGATAATTAAGAAGCGGTACCAAAACTTACGGTTTTGCATCTCTTTCATCGTTACCAAATAACCGGCAAATGCAGAAACCCCAACCATAAGTACCGTCCCGATCACCGTCCTTGAAATAGTAACAAGGAAAGATGTCCCCAGTTCATTCACTTCGGCTAAAGCTATATAGTTTGTGAGATGTATGCCTTTGGGGATAAAAGTGATAAGTCCTCGTTGGACCAGTCCGTTATCGGAAATCGTATTTATAAATAGATAGTAAAACGGATAGATGCAAGCAATGGTAAAGGCCGTGAAAAAGCTGTAGTTAATTAGGTTAAATACAAAATCACCAATTTTGCCTTTTCCGTTTATTGTAAGTGCTTTCAAACCAAGCAACCCCCTAAAAGATACTTTCTTCTCGAACAACTTTTGACAATTTATTGACACTAAACAGCAGCACAACACTGATCAGTGATTTTACCATGCCAATCAACGTTGACAGGGGAATTACACCGTTTTTAATTCCCAATTGGTAGACATACAAATCCAAGACCGTTATTTTAGCTGTGTTTGTTGCATTCTCAAATACTAGATATTGCTCCATACCATTGCTTAAAAAAGCAGCAACAGCCATGATTAGAAGGACAAAATAAGTCGGCATCAAAGAGGGTAAAGTGATATAACGCATTTTTTGAAATCGTCCGGCACCATCAATTGTGGCCGATTCATATAATGTCGGATCGATACTGGAAATTGTAGCAATATAAATAATGGCGCTCCAACCAAGACCTTTCCAAGTACCCCATGCCCACATTTTGAACCAGATAAAGCGATCACCCATCAAGTAATTAACAGCTCTGGTGCGCCAACCTAAATTTAAGAAGAGGCTATTGATAAATCCGTCTGTTGAAAAAATCGCTAATGCTAGACCATACACAAGCACCCAACTTATGAAGTTCGGAATTGTAGTAAAGGTCTGTACAAATCTTTTGTATCTTGAGCTTTTTGCCTCCATTAAAAACATAGCGAAGATCATCGGCAGCCAACTTGTGGCTAAGCCCAGACTACTCATGACTAAGGTGTTTCTCATAACACGTACAATATCATTTAAAGTCGCCTTGTTTTTAAACAAAAACGTAAACCACTTAAAACCCACAAAACTATCTAAGGATAAGGATGTAACCCCTGCTTTATAATCAAAAAATGCGTATCGCCATCCTAAAAGCGGCATATAAGAGAAAATGAACAGCAAAGCCGCGAAAGGCATGTACATTAAAACCAATTGCTTCGAGCGGTCCATATCATAAGGCATGTCTTTATCAGGTCGTGGAATCAAAAGTAGCAACGCTACGGATAATAAAATTGTCATAAGAGCTATTGCAATAAATATAAAGAAGCCGCCGGGAAGCTGATACACAACCCTATCTAATCTGCTTGATTCACCAAAACTTCGGTAAGCACGCCAAATACCAAACAAGCCGGTTAACTGCAATAAACTGCTCGGTATAATAATCATATAAGAAAGTCTTTTTAACTTCTGGTTACCTATGGATAAACCGGAACCAATTAAAGTAAATAGAACGCCTAAAGATATCAAAATACTCGCAATATAAATTATGGTAAAATCACCTTGTGATACCCATTCCAATCTAATCGCCCGTCCGGCTTCAGACGTGAGCCTCGAATAAGAAATAGCGGAAGTAAAAAGCGAGGTAGTTTTATTAATCAAATCAGTTACCCTAGCCGGATTCATGGTAGGCGAAAACATCACGACGGCGCTGAATATGGCAACAACCCTCATGAAGATTTCCAAAAATTTAATTGAAAAATTCCTAAAACCACTTGCTACCATTTGGATTCTCCTAACTAAGTGACACTCACAAACTGTAGTTATAGTAGGTGAAATGAGAAAGATATTTAGTCTTTCTCACTCCACCAATAAGAACAAGACAATATTTGACTTCACAATCTACGAAAGATGTTTCTTAGCGCTCAATACCGGTTCCTGTAAGAGTAAACTCTATTCTGAGTTCATCTTCAGGTATAATGTGTGCCGGATTGATCGCCGGGCTGTCAACTGAGGGACCCCAAGCATTATAAAGCTCAATTCTTAACCTTCCATTACCTTCGAGATCTCCAACGACAATTCTGCTTTGTGTAACAGATACTTCTTTACCATCAACAAACACTTTTGCTGCAACCTTTAGATCTGTATCTTTGAGTTCGCCTGCTGCATTTTCCCTTAGAGTGCCAAGTTCAACCATGGCTTTACCCAATTCTTGAATATCAACCAAGAATACTTGGGCACCTTGTGCCTTTTCGGTTGCATAAACGCTCTTAGAATCAGCATCATTGAGGTCTTGCGCCTTCAAATAAACGGAGAATGTTCCATCGCCGGTGACTGCAGCGTCTCCGGAGAAACCGGGATTATATACTTGCCATCTTTCTTCGTCTGTGTCACTAAACATCATGAAAGCGTTAAAGCTTTCGGGAATTTCGTAAGGCTCAGGTTCTTTACCCTTGAGAATTGTAAATGTTGCTTCGATCGAACTAATAACCACGCCTGAATAAGCACTTGCATCAATCAATTCACTTGTAACTCTTGAAAGAGCTTTTTCATTGGTACGATCGTCTTCAGATGCGCTTGATAAATCATCAAAAATGTTTACTTTAGTGTGTGCTCCAATACCGCTTGTGTAGGAGTTTCCGGTTAAAGTCGCTTCTTCACCATTAACCTTTACTTCGTCTAACCTAATAAAGTTATACGGCATATAGGTTTCGGCATCATTCACAACCACTGAAAGTTGGCCAATACCATTAAAATCTGCGTCTGCTTTTGTCAAGTCTAGAGCAACTGTATATTGATCATAACCTTTAACAGAATCTGTTTTAACAATTACGCCTGACGTATTATAAGCATCGTCGCCTAAAATAAATTGGTTTTCCCAAGTTTCGTCAAACATTGATAGATGTGCGGTTAGTCCGGCAGATGGGAATCCGAGCTCCACACCTTTTTTCAAAGTAAAGGTTACTTCAATTGTTTCGATTTCGTCATACAAATCATTGTTTATGGGCGTTGCGGTAACACCACCGGTTCCGTCTGCGGTTCTACCTTCTTCGATATCGCCAACCCATTCGTTATAGAGGTTTGTGCGAGTATCAACACCATCATCAGATGAAGTATAGGTTTTACCTAAAGCAACAGACTCACCATTAATCTTAACGGAATCAATTTGCATATAGCTATTGGAATATAAGATTTCTCCATTCGATATCTCAACATCGAAGAACGCTATTCCATTGGCATGCCCAGCTTCTGTCTTAGTAAAATCGGCACCAACGGTATATTGTCTATATCCATCAACTACCTCGGTGGTTGCAATAACATCTGTTGGGTTGTTGTCCGGATCGAAGATATTATCTCCCCATAGATCCACTCCCCAGTCACCTGCTGCAAAGGTAATGTAAGCACGGGCTTCATCGGGAATGGCTGTGCCAATTTCCATACCTTTCATCAAGGTAAACGTAATTTCAATTGATGTTATCTGATCGAAAGCATCGACATTAAAAGGTTGTGCAGTAACATCGCCCGTACCATCCGCGGTACGTCCTTCTTTGATTTCACCGCTAACCCACTCATTATAAAGGTTTACGCGGGTGTCAATATCATCATCAGAAGAGGTGTATGTCTTTCCTAAGGCAACTTCTTCTCCATTAACTTTAAATGAATCAATCTTCATAAAGCTATTTGGATACGCAAGTTCACCATTGGAAATTTCGATGTCTAAAAAGCCAATCTCACTGATGAAACCATTCTCTGTTTTGGAGAAATCTACTTTTGCAGTATATTGACCATAGCCATCAACAACCTGCGTAGTTCCGATTACATCTGTTGGATTGTTTTCGGCATCAAAGTAGTTATCAGGCCATATCTGTACCGACCAACCATCGGCTGCGATGTTTATATAGGCGACCGTATTTGAGTCATTTGCCAACACCAAACCACCGAACAGCAAAAAGCATAACGAAACAAGTAAAATAATTCTTTTGTGCATTTACTTTCCTCCTATTTGTATTGTTTTCCAGATACTCGACTCACTGTTTAAAGTAAGCCACCGCAAAACCGCCGAAGTGCACGCACCACCCAATTTTATAATTAACTGCTTAAACTTTTTATTCGAAAGAATTTGATAATTCCAACCATAAAAACAGGGTGTTTTATAATCTTACATGCACTATCGAATCCTCGTAATTCAATTATATATCGAACTTTACGCAATAGTAACCGTCCAATTTCTACATTTTTAACCATAAAAATTACAGTTTGTTAACTACTATCGCCACAATAGTCGATATTAACGGGCCCTAGCACTATTACGAGCCTCATTTAATTCCTTAGCGACACGTAAGTCGGATTCCAAAACTTGGTCATAACCTGAGGCCATTACTATTTCCCTCATTTGCCTCAAAAGATTGTCAAATTCGCCTTTATCTTTTGCAAAAATCATCTTCCAAGAATAGTCCACAACAACCTCTTTGCATTCATCTCTATATTGAGTGATGAAGTTGGGTTCGCCGGGGGCAATATAGTCTGTT